>Ga0255039_10000269_pt1 | contig 17142 bp, 21 predicted proteins | sample BC1_12_1_MG_FD_181713 | JGI IMG/M metagenome (GOLD analysis project Ga0255039, IMG submission 181713) | Seawater microbial communities from Strait of Georgia, British Columbia, Canada - BC1_12_1 | ecosystem: Environmental > Aquatic > Marine > Strait | place: Canada: British Columbia | collected... | reverse complement strand
CTGGAACGCTCTACACCATGGATGAAACCGTGAATGTGGAAGAAGCAGAGGGACAACGCTGGCACCTCATACAGGCGCTTGCAGGGGACCAGACAGACGGTTACAGCGGTGTACCTGGTATTGGAATCAAACGAGCAGTTGCTTTGTTTGAAGAAAAAGGCTACACTTGGAAAGCAGTTGTGGATGCTTTTGCTGAGAAGGATCTTGGTGAAGACATTGCACTGCAAAACGCAAGACTTGCAAAGATCCTTACTAACGATGATTATGACTGGAGAGCAAAACAGCCCATCCTTTTTACCCCCTCCTCCGATTATAGAGTTGACAGTGGAACAGGACTTCAAGATAAGAAGGCTTGAAGACTTACTACCTAAAGCTGATAAAAAAGATATTATTACATTGTTCATGGCATTACAACGTCAGAACTTTGCACTTGCTAACACCGTATCCAACCTAGTTAAACAATGGCCCAATCACCTGAACACTACGGAAACAACTGGAAAGTCGGAGACTTCATAGTTGATCAAAACCTCAGTTTCTTTCAAGCCTGCGCTGTTAAATACATTTGCCGTTGTGAATACAAAGGCGACAAAAGAAAAGACCTAGCCAAAGCAATCCACTACCTACAGCATGAACTCGACAAAACACAATCAGACTGGGACGACTCTATTGGATCAAGCAAAAGAGTTTCGGGACGCTTACTCGGTGGTCAATTCACCGAATGGGACACTGATCCAGAAATGTTTGATCGATGAAGAATGGTCAGAGTTTCACGAAGCCTTTCATTTAAAAGATAAACACGAACAATTAAAAGAGCTTTGTGATCTTGTCTATGTGTGTTATCAGTTTGCTGCTAATGAAGGCTGGGATCTAGATGAAGCTATGGATCGTGTTCATAAATCAAACATGTCCAAACTAGATGAAAATGGACAACCTATTTACCGCCAAGACGGTAAGGTCTTAAAGGGACCAAATTACAAACCTCCAAACCTAACTGATCTACTCAATGACTAATCTAATCTCCCGCACAGGGCGGGTACAATCATGGATTGATGATCCTACACATCGCCTACCAGTCAGCTGCACAGTATTTGTAGTTGAAAATCAAATGGAAGGACCAAATGGTATCGAAGCAAGCTGGAGGTTTGCCAGCCATGCTCTTAGGTATGGTGCAGGTTGTGCTATCCATCTTTCTAAACTTGATCCTAAAGGTTACATAAGAAAGTCAGGAGTTACTGCTTCTGGTCCTGTAAGTTTCGGTAAAATTTATTCTTCTTTAAATGAAATACTTAGACGTGGAGGGATCTACAAAAACGGTGCGATTGTTCTTCACCTTGACTTATCCCATCCTGATGCTAGGGAGTTTATCAATGCTAATAGATCCGAACTTCCTTGGGTTAAACGATGCATCAACATCACCGAAGAATGGTGGAAGGATTGTACGTTCAAGGAAGAACTACTATATGGAATCAAATCAGGTGACATCTGGCTCAACAAAGTAAAATATGACAATGAAGGAAACCGCATCAGAGGTAACGTCTGTCTCGAAGTATACCTGCCATCACGAGGCACCTGTTTACTACAGCATATCAATCTTGGAGCCTGTGAGTTCGACGACATCCCACGAGCATTTGTTGAAGGTATGTCCGAATTGTGCAGCCTACATAGTAGGACAGCTGTCGGAGATTCTGGAGAATACCTCCCGCCTGAAATTGATAGACAGGTGGGACTCGGAATGCTTGGCCTCGCAAATCTCCTACGGAGGTACGGAGTAACTTACGAGCAATTTAGTAGAGCATTAGATCAATATAACAATGGTGAAATCATCCGCTCTGCATCTTATGAACTTGTCTCTCAAATTGCTTCAGGAATTGACCAAGCAGCCGCAATCGCTCGCGAGCATAATATGGTTCGAGCCTTTGCTATCGCTCCAACCGCCAGTTGCAGTTATCGAAGCGTGGATCTGGATGGCTATACTTGCACACCAGAAATCGCTCCACCTATCTCGCAGACAGTTGATCGCGACTCAGGTACTTTCGGAGTACAAACTTACAACTATGGTGACGTAGAGATCGCCTCTAAGGTAGGCTGGGAGGCTTACAAACGTGTTGCTGATGGCATCATGACTCTACTAAACCGCACAGGGCTTCTTCACGGTTATAGCTTCAACTCATGGAGTGATATGGTGACCTACGACAATGCGTTCGTGGAAGAGTGGCTACGGTCCCCGCAAACAAGCCTCTATTATTCACTTCAAGTTATGAGTGATACACAAGATAAATCAGACGCATATGCTGCACTAGATGCAGAAGATGTAGAGAATTATTTGGAGGACATTTTAAATGAAGAACTTACATGTGACTGTCAAGAATGAACCCTTACGAAAAACTACTGAACAGAAAAAGGAAATGGACACCAGTCCAGACAACTGCCGGATCATGCAAGGACGGTGCTCAGGAAACAATACACCGTGCACTTGCCTTGCGACATATGGAACTACCTGTGGGAGATTTTATCCGTGATGGATTGGATACCGACGTACCAAAGCTATCGAGGAAGTTATTGGAATCAAATATCACCGACGAGGAAAATCACGACCTGGCACTTGGTTACATTGCCAATGCTTACGGTGTTGACGAAAAAGCTGAATCGGAAGCTCTCCGGCTCAGGGAAGCTTGGACTACGCATCCTGATCATACGATCCTCAAAGCGATGGTGGCCGAACGTGCAATTTTCTTCGTTCTTCTACCATTCTTCCGCTTTAATGGTGATGCTGGAATGCGAACAGTTAGTGCGGATATAAGTAGAGATGAACAAATTCACGTTGCTGCCAATAGCCTTGTTTGTAGGGAGTTGGGGCTTGCTGTCAGTCCTTCTCTTGATAAACTCCGCAAGGCAACTATCAATTGGGTGATGCAACCACTAGGTAGTAATACTACCGATAAATATTTAGACAAAAAATTTTGGCTTGATTCTAGTGATCGCTTAATGTATGAGGGCAAAGCCCCAGAACTTTCTGCAACTAAATCAGCTAGAATGCCAGCCTTCTTCGAGCATAGTAATGTCAATCTCCCCCAATACGCTTGAAGTCTTAGGGATGAATTCCCGTGGACTAATAGCTGCATTAGAAGAATCATTTCCACCAACAAACCCTAACCCTGAAGATACAATGGAAAAAATTATGTACAGGTCTGGTCAACGCAGTGTTGTTGAGTGGATCATTAATTATATGGAGGAGAACTAATGAATAGTGTCTACGACATGATGTCCTATGCCAAGGATCCTAAGGCTTTTCAAGAAAAGCAGGAAAATAGAAAACTCTACGAGGAAGGTAAGGCAACCAGAGTAATCACTGGGTATCGCACAGTAAAAGTCGGACCAGACGGCGGCGCAAGACGCCCTATCTACGATTACATACCTAAACAACAGGCCGCGCCTGCTCCTAAGCCAGCAGCTCCTGCCAAAGCTCCAGCTCCTGCTACTCCAGCCCCTTTAATGCCAACCATTAGTGATGCTTCTAAAAAGTATCGTGCTGATACTGATGCAAGAAATGCTGCAATTGACAAGAGAATAGCTGATTTTAATGCTAGTGAAGCTGCTGCTATTAAAGCAAGAGAAATTGCTGAACAAACAAGGGTGAGAGATTTTGCTATTCAAACTGCTAACCAAGCACGATCAGGTCAAACAGCTAACTTACAAATTCAACCAGCATCATCTACTCCTAAAACTGCTGGAACACAAAGCTTTAAAAGACGTAAACTAAATCAGTTTATGTCTGGTATTAGTGGAATGGTAAACATCTAATGACTGCAAAGACACGTTATGATAGATTGTCTTCAGACCGTTCACAGTTTCTAAACACTGCTAGACAAGCCGCAGATCTAACACTACCTTATCTTATCCGAGAGGATGAGAACTTCAGTAAAGGTTCAGTTAAACTTACAACACCGTGGCAATCACAAGGAGCTAAAGGTGTGGTGACTCTTGCAAGTAAATTAATGCTTGCTTTGCTACCACCACAAACCAGCTTCTTTAAGCTACAGGTTAATGATATTAACTTACCTGAAGAATTAGGTCCAGAGATTAGATCAGAAATGGACTTGTCATTTGCTAAGATTGAACGCACCATCATGGAATCTATTGCAGCTTCCAGTGATCGTGTTGTCGTTCATCAAGCATTAAAGCATCTTGTAGTAGCTGGTAATGCTCTTGTCTTTATGGGTAAGGATGGGCTTAAGCTCTATCCATTAAACCGATATGTAGTAGACAGAGATGGTAATGGTAATGTTATAGAAATTATAACTAAAGAAACAATATCAAAAAAACTATTAAAAAAATCTTACCCAGATTTCAAAACTGAGCAACCAAACTTAACTTATGATAATACATCATTATCAAATGATGAATGTGATATTTATACACACTGTACCTTAGACAACAATCGTTGGGTATGGCATCAAGAAGTATACGATCAAGTTCTAACTAAGTCTATGGGTAAAGCACCTGTAGATGCTAACCCTTGGCTTGTGTTACGCTTTAACCATGTAGACGGAGAGGTCTATGGACGTGGTAGAGTAGAAGAATTCCTTGGTGATCTAAAGTCACTTGAAGCTCTGTCACAAGCCATGGTTGAAGGCAGCGCCGCGGCTGCTAAGGTAGTGTTTACTGTCTCACCAAGCTCTACCACCAAACCCGCTACACTTGCTAAGGCAGGTAACGGTGCTATCATCCAGGGAAGACCTGATGATATTGGTGTGGTACAGGTTGGTAAGACAGCTGACTTTTCTACTGCTTATCAAATGATAGGTACTTTAAGTCAACGCATTAATGAAGCATTCCTTGTTCTTAATGTAAGACAATCAGAACGTACTACTGCTGAAGAAGTACGTATGACACAGATGGAATTAGAACAACAACTCGGTGGATTGTTCAGTCTACTAACTGTTGAGTTCCTTGTTCCTTATTTGAACCGCAAGCTTTCTGTTGCACAAAAGACTGGAGAGATTCCACGTTTACCTAAAGGTGGTATTGTTAAACCAACAATCGTTGCTGGTATCAATGCACTTGGTCGTGGTCAAGATCGTGAAAGTCTTGGTCAGTTCCTACAGATCATTGCACAAACAATTGGTCCTGAAGCTATTAGTACGTTTATTAATACTGATGAAGTTATTAAACGTCTTGCTGCTGCCTCTGGTATTGATGTACTTAACCTTGTGAAGAGCATGGAAGAACAACAAGGTGAACAGCAACAAGCTATGGAACAACAACAGATGATGGCTGCTCAACAACAAGAACCACAAATGGCTGCTGTTGAACAAAAGCGTGAACAAGCTGCTATGCAAATGATGCAACAGCAACCACCAGAATCAACCCCACCACAATAATATGCCTGAAACACTTACGATGAATGAAACCCCCGCTGATCAGCCAGAACTAAATGCTGATGAGCAAGACTCACTGGCTGTTGCCGAGGCTGCTGAAGGGGAACAGCAACAGTTGTTAGCTGGTAAGTTTAATGATGCTAAATCACTTGAACAAGCTTACCTTGAACTACAAAAGAAACTTGGAGAACCACGTGATGAGCCCGAAGCCGGTGAAGAAGGGGAGCAAGAAGAGCAAGCCCCCAACGAAGAAGACGTACTAGAAGAAGATCCTTCTGGTGAACAGCTTACAGAAGATCAAGCACAACAACTATTTGAAATGGTTGGTGGTGAAAAAACTTATAAATCAATGATTGATTGGGCAGGTCAGAATCTATCTAAAGAAGAAGTTCAGATGTATGATTCTGTTATGTCTACTGGTAATGCTAGTTCTATTTACTTTGCTGTTCAAGCATTGAATAATAGGTTTACTGATGCTGTTGGTAATGATGGTCAACTGCTAACTGGTAATCGTTCTGCTGCACAGCAAGATGCATCTTTCCGAAGTCAACAAGAACTTGTTGCTGCAATGAATGATCCACGTTACGATAATGATCCTGCATATCGTGATGATGTTGTTCGTAAACTTAATAACTCTACCATCGAATTCTAATGACTGTTACCACCAACGATCGCGGACAACAAAACCTTTTTGCTAAAGAACCCACCATGTACACTGACAAAGATTACACTGTGACTCATAACGAAAAAGCTGAAATGCTAAACGGTCGCCTGGCTATGCTAGGTGTGATGGCTGCGCTTGGAGCGTACGCATTAACTGGTCAAATTATCCCCGGTATCTGGTAATGGCTGGTAAAAAGAAAGGAGGTAAAGGTGGCTGCAAAAAGTAAACCTGCCGTGGCTAAAAAAGGTCTCTACGCTAACATCCACGCAAAGAAAATGCGTATCGCAAAAGGTTCAGGTGAGAAGATGCGTAAGCCAGGAAGCAAAGGTGCTCCTACTGCTGCCAACTTTAAACGAGCTGCTAAAACTGCTAAAAAATCATGATTGAATGCCCACAATGTACTGCACCTCAGCAGTACGTTCTAGAACAACTACAGACTTCTGCTGGTGTGACAGACCGTACAGCACTAGCAGTCATTCTGGGTAACATCCAACAAGAGTCTAATTTTAAATCAAACATCTGCGAAGGTGGTGCTATCGTTCCTTATGATAGATGTCTTCGTGGTGGTTATGGTTTAATTCAATGGACATCTAAACATCGTTACATTGGTCTTGGCAACCATTGTATTAAACGTAAGCAAGATCCTAGTGGTCTTCAATGTCAAACTGATTACATGATTAATGAGATGAGGTTTAGAAAAGATCTTTATGCTTTTCAAACTAATCATCAAACAGTACGTTATTATATGAATGCTGCATACTACTGGTTAGGCTGGGGTATTCATGGTAACCGTACACAATACACTTATTCTTTTTTAAACAAACTAAAATGAAATTTCTTGCTATCCTCCCTGCTGTTGCTATCCTTGCTACTCCTGCAGTTGCTGGTCCTTACGTGAACATTGAATCAGAAACTGGTTTCAATGGTCTTAATTCTGAAGGTACTGTTATTCGTAACGATGTAGGTTATGAAGGTACACTTGGTGAAAATTCTACATGGTATATCCAAGGTGGTCCAGCACTGGTCCTACCTGATGGAGGTACTGTAACAACTGAAGCCTCTGCTAAAGCTGGTGTAGTGTTTTCCGTATCTGAAAAGCTTGATGTATATGGTGAAGTGAGTGGCATCACCCAAGATCAAATTAATATTGGTAAACCAATCCAAGCATCAGCTAAGCTTGGTGCTAAATATTCATTCTAAAACCTTAAACACTTTAACATAATGAGAGAATTAGTACAAGTAACGGGAGGGATGTTTATCCCTGACCATGATTATGTAAGCAACACTTATACTGGTAGCAATCTTACTCAAGTAGAGTACCGCCGTGGTGGAGCTACTGGTTCTGTTGTTGCTACAATTACAATGACATATAATGTCAATGACGATGTTGTAACTGTAGTGAAAACTTAGACTATGTTTAATCCAAATCCCGCTGGTAACCTTCAAAAAATTTCAGCCAAAATTTCTGTTAAAGGTATTGTGGCTGATAAAGCTTCTTTACCTGAAGAAGGTATTAAGGGTGATGTTTATGTAACCAGCGCAGAAGGCGAGGTCTTCATTTATAACGGTACAGGCTGGAAGTCCTCAGGTGCATTTGCTATCTCAGGTTTGCCTGGTAAAGATGGTGCTAAAGGTGAGCCCGGTGAAACAGGTCCACAAGGGGCAACAGGAAAAACTGGTCCAGCGGGTCCAGCAGGTAAGGATGGATCACAAGGTGCACGTGGTGAGCGTGGCTTAGATGGTTTAGAGGGTAAACCTGGTTCACCTGGTGCTGCTGGTAAGGACGGAACAAATGGACTTAATGGAACACCAGGCCGTGATGGTCTTAATGGTGAAACAGGTCTACAAGGTATTCCTGGTCCTCAAGGTGAACCTGGTCCTCAAGGTCCACAAGGTGAGCAAGGACAAAAAGGTGAAAAGGGTGATGCAGGTATTCAATACCCTGAACCTGGTGTTGTTGTATCAACTGGAGATGGTTGGGAAACAAGTTTACCGCTATCTAGTTTAATTAGAGCTGCAGAAGAACAGACATTAATTAACAAGACACTTCAATATGTAACATATGGTTGTACTGTAGTTGATGGTTCTGTTGATGCTTCAGCTGCATTCCTACAAACACTTGTACTATCCAAAAGTGAAACTATTTCATTAGTTAATTTTAAAGAAGGTAGTATGGTACGTATTACTATTGCCAACAAAAATGGCTTTAGTATTACTTGGCCAAAAATCCATTGGGTTTCTGGCGCTGCACCACGACTTAATAACCTGTCAGTTGTAGAAATTTGGAAATCTAATGGTCAATTAATGGGGGTAAAACTTTGAAGTACGTAAAAGTTTTTAATGGTGTACAAGATTATCCATTTGATCTTGAAGCACTTTACGAAGAATATCCTCATGTATCTTTTCCTGAACCTATTACTAACCATGTGTTAGCTCAGTTTAATGTATACCCTGTACAAAGTACTGAGGTAGAATATAAAATTGGATCTAATCAAGAATTGCTTTCTGAAATTAAAGAAGGACAGGATGGTTCTTATAAAGAAGTTTACACTGTTGTAAATAAGTGAGGATCTAATGGCATTTCAGTACAACCCTCTAACAGGTGAGTTAGATCTAGTTGTCCTTGAACCTGGTCCAGCGGGTCCGACTGGTTCCCAAGGTCCCCAAGGTCCAGCAGGTCCAACAGGTTCAGCTGGGGCTGATGGTGCACAAGGACCACAAGGACCGTCTGGTAGTGATGGTGCTACTGGCTCTCAGGGTCCACAGGGATCTACAGGACCACAAGGTTTAACAGGACCACAAGGTCCAGCCGGTGCAACTCTTAGTGCTGGCACAACAACAACTCTAGCTGCTGGTGCTAATGCTGCTGTAACTAATAGTGGTACTAGTTCAGCTGCTGTATTTGATTTTGATATACCTAGAGGTGACACAGGATCAACAGGACCAGCAGGGCCAACAGGACCAACAGGACCAACAGGGCCAGCTGGTAATGATGGTTCAGCAGGTGCCACTGGTCCACAAGGCCCAGCAGGTCCAACAGGTCCAGCAGGGTCAGACGGCGCTGATGGTTCAGATGGAGCTACAGGTGCAGCGGGTCCAACGGGACCACAAGGACCAACGGGACCAGCAGGAGCAGACGGTTCAGACGGTGCAACAGGGCCAGAAGGTCCGACAGGTCCGGCAGGTCCAACAGGCTCTACAGGGCCAACAGGACCGACTGGACCGACTGGACCAGCAGGCGCTGATGGATCGGATGGTGCGACCGGTGCAACAGGTTCTACAGGCCCACAGGGACAAGGTGTACCAACAGGTGGTACAGCTAACCAAGTACTAGCAAAAATTGATAGTACTAATTACAACACTCAGTGGGTTGCACAATCTGGAGGAGGAGGTGGTACACCAAGCCGCTATTTACATGCTGATGGTAGTGGCTCACAAGCTCTGACTACATCACTAGCAACAGTTGATTTTGATACAACAATTGTAACATCTGATGCTGCTGATTTTACTGTTGGATCTGGAGGTGAAATTACAGTTGTTAATGCTGGTACATACTACATTGAATACTCTTTAAATGGTGACCAGTCATCAGGAAATAACCGTGTTATTGTTACTGGTGAAGTACAAGTTGGTGGAACTACTGTAACAGGTTCAGAGTGTTCGGTTTATTCAAGAAACACAGCTGATGGTGATTTCACTGCTGTAGGTTCTTGTATTGCTGTTTTAACTGCTAACGATGTTGTTCGCGTACAAGCGCAAAAGGATAATGCGAGTATTACGACTTCACTTGAGTTAGGCACTTCAGCCCTCTCGCTTTTCTCGTTATCAGGTTCTGGTCCACAAGGTCCAACTGGTGCTGACGGTCCTAGTGACATTCCACAAAACTCACAAACTTCTGCATATACTCTGGTAGCAGGAGATAATGGTAAACATATTAATATCACTACTGGTGGAGTTACGGTTCCAAGCGGTGTATTTAGTATTGGAAACGTAGTATCCATCTTCAACGATAGCGGTAGCAATCAAACAATTACCCAAGGTGGAAGTGTTACATTAAGATTTGCAGGTACTGCTACTACCGGAAATAGAACGCTAGCCCAATATGGTTTGTGCTCAGTGTTGGCGGTGGGATCAGATGAATTCGTAATTAGTGGTGCAGGGTTGACCTAATGGGAATACATCAAGCAGTTATTGGTGGATATCCAACATCAAGTGGTCCTAGCTCTGCAACATGGTCAGTAGTCGATTCAGAGTTTAAGCAAGCAGCTGGCGCAAGCTTTAGCGTTGATAATGTGCAAACAGGTGATTTGCTGCTATTTACTCAAACTGGAGATATTGCTGGATCAATTACAACCTTGACTGGTTGGGAAAATACTTTTTTCAGAACAGATGAAGATCCGAGTTATAAAGAACAAGTCAGGATTGCCACAAGCAATGAAGGAACTGTTTCTGTCACTTCTGCTAGCGATACAGAAGCCGGAGCGTTGGTGATCTTTAGGTGCTCAACAGGCACGGTCAGCGTAGATTATCCTTCCGCTTTCGCTGATGGCAGCGCAGGTAATCCGACTGTTCCAGCAAGTAATACGGATAGTGCAGGAACTGCTGAGAATTATTCTCTACAGATTACAGGTGGTTATCTAGATGATGATGCGATCACGAGTTGCACAGCTCCAAGTGGCTTGACGCTTGTTGGATTTGCGACTGGTTCAAGAAGCAGTAACCCCACATATCACAGTTCAGTAATGATTGCTTACGCGGTCATACCAAATTCAGGTACTACCACACCTGCAGGAGCTGGAAACAGTTTCAATACCAACGGTAGTGATCAGTGGCACTCAACGGTAACTTATTTCAGGCCAAGCTAAATAGAATAAGCCGGGTGCAATTCCCGGCATAGCTCTAGACAACCAAGTCTTTAAATTGGTCTTACTTAATCGCTTCATAAAGTGAAGCATTTAAACAATGCTAATCGCTTCATAAACATACACTATTAACGTGCCCCCTCAGAGGCACATAATATCTGATTTTTCCTTGTAAACTCCCAAGGATCGGTTACGGACCTAGGACTGGAAAAACCTGGGGCCAATACAATTGCACACGTCCGTTCATCCTTCGGGACGCATGACACCATAAGCATGGAACGGGGCTTGTGGAGCTTCTTAGGAGGTTACTGTGCAGAGCAAGACTTATTGCTATCGCGGTGTCAAGTACACCAAGTGAGATAGATCTAACAGAGGGGTGCAATTCCCCTCTTCACTATTGGCATTGGCCCTTACGAGGATACCCTTTGCCGTCTAGACGGTGGGATAGACCACAATAAAAATTAAATAACTCAAAGATCTTTGAGAGTCGATATACTATTACTCTCTTTTTAAAATGGCTTTTCAATCTTCTGTTAACCCCGCTCAGCTAACTCAGCTGGGTCAGGCTAACTTGGCGGGTGATACCCGTGCTCTCTACTTGAAACTGTTCAGTGGAGAAATGTTCAAAGGATTCCAACGAAATACAATCGCTCGTGATTTGATCATGAAGCGTACATTGAAGAACGGCAAATCTTTGCAGTTCATTTTCACTGGACGCACCAAAAGTGAATTCCATACTCCTGGTAATTCTATTCTTGGAGATAGCAACAATGCTCCTCCAGTAGCTGAGAAGACCATCACCTGTGATGACCTTTTGATCAGCTCCGCATTTGTTTATGAGCTTGACGAAGTTCTTGCTCATTATGATCTGCGCTCAGAAATTAGTCGTAAAATCGGCTATGCTCTTGCAGAAAAGTATGACCGTCTTGTATTCCGTGCTATTGCACGTGGTGCACGTAAGGCTTCTCCTGTTGATGCAACTGGTTATGTTGAGCCAGGTGGTACTCAGATTCGTGTTGGTTCTACTACTAACGATTCTGATGCTTATGTTGCCGCTAACTTGGTAACTGCATTCTATGATGCAGCCTCTGCTTTGGATGAAAAGGGTGTATCTACTGATGGCCGTGTGGCTGTCCTGAACCCCCGTCAGTACTATGAACTGATCCAAGCTGTTGGTACTAATGGTTTGGTTAATCGTGATGTACAAGGTTCTACCTTGCAGTCCGGTCAAGGTATCATCGAAATCGCTGGTATCAAGATCTACAAATCAATGAACATCCCGTTCCTTGGTAAGTATGGTACTGCTTACGGTGGTACAACTGGCGTAACCTCTCCTACTAATGTGGGTGACTTTGTGGGTGAAACCCTTGAAGATGCTTCTGATGCACAACCTGGAATCAACAATGATTACGGTACTGCAACCCAATTCGGATCTAAGTCCTGTGGTCTTATCTTCCAGAAAGAAGCAGCCGGTATGGTTGAAGCAATTGGTCCTCAAGTACAAGTAACCAGTGGCGACGTTTCCGTGATTTATCAGGGCGATGTTATGCTTGGTCGTTTGGCTTGCGGTGCTGATTACCTTAACCCTGCTGCTAGTGTTGAGCTGTATGTTGGTGCTTCTGCTCCTACTACATTCTGATTTTTATGTCATACTGGGAGTCTCTTCGGAGGCTCCTTTTTTTTAACTATTTATTGAGAATAATACTCATTATCAAACCATGCCTTATCCTACTACTGGCCCAAATACCGAATTACAAGCTGTTAATCAGATCCTGGCGTCAGTTGGTCAGGCTCCCGTGAATACTCTAACAACTGAATCTACTTTTGTCCTTGAACCTACAGAAACCTTTACAGGATCTATTAGCGGTACTACATTAACTACTGGAGAACCTTCTATTCCTGTAGGCACTTATATCTCTGGTGCTGGTGTAACAGATTATACATCCATTGCTGTTGCTGGTGTTGCCCAAGGTACAAACCCTGAGACTTATAACTATACTGTTAACATCTCTCAAACTGTAGCAAATACAACTCTTCTTAAATCAGTTGTTTCTTATGAAGTAGAAACACAAACCAACCCGGAAGTTGCGATTGCACATAATACTTTAAAAGAAGTTTCACGTGAGGTACAATCCGAAGGCTGGACATTTAATATTGAACGTAACTATAAAACCTTACAACCAGACCCTACAACTAAAAAGATTGCTATTCCTAATAATGTAATTCAAGCTGATCTAAGTGAAGATTACGTAGCTAATCTTGGTCGTCATGTAGTAAATCGTGGTGGGTTTTTATACGATACCATTGCCCATACTGATGTATGGAGTACAGATGAAACCCTTTATCTTGATATTCTTTGGGAATGGAATTATGAATATCTACCACAACCCATTCAATCTTATGTTGTAGCAAGAGCAGCTGCTGTTGTTTGTAGCAGAGTGCTCGGTGATCCTAATCAATATCAAATGTTACAACAAAAAGAAGCATTCACTAGAGCTATGGCACTAGAGTATGAGTGTAACCAAGGTGATCATAGTTTCTTTGGTGCACCACAAAATGGTAACTACTACAAAAGCTACAGTCCTTTTAATACATTGATCCGATAATGCCAGCAATTACACAACTGACACCTAACTTTCTTGGTGGTGTCTCTAAACAAAATGACGACAAAAAACTAGAAGGTCAGGTATCAGAGTGTATTAATGGATATCCTGATGCTACTTATGGTCTATTAAAAAGACCTGGAATGAAGTTTATTAGTAAACTAAAAAATCAAGCTGGTGCACCTTTTACTCAAGCTGCACTAGCTAATGCTACGTGGTTCTCTGTTGATCGTTCAACTGCTCAATCATATATTGGTGCTATTGTAGGTACTAACCTTTATGTCTGGACTAAAGATGGTACGTGGTGTACGGTAACCAATACTGGTACTGGGTATCTAACTGGTTCTAGCTCTAACGATTATCATTTCCGTAGCATTCAAGATACTACAATCATTACCAATAAAACTGTTACCACTGCTATGCAACCAGCCGGTACGTTTGTTGCTAATTCAGTTGCTACGCTTAAACTACTTACACTTGTAGAAACGTTTTCATACACAGTTACTATTCAAAATGTGGGAGCAACAGTAACTGCTCAAAACAATACAACATTTGATGATATGTTGTTGTATGATGCAGGCGATGTTGACATTAATCACCATCTTATTGATAAAATTAAGAGTGTTATTGAAGCACAGCATACAGCATCTAACGCAGATTTTGCTGGCAAGTGGTACTTAGAGGGATACAATAATAGTATTGTTATTAAACGTAGTACTGGTACTAATGCAGTTGTAACTGATTACAGTGCAGTTACTGGTACTCCTGTAGCCTTTTCAATAGACGCTAGAGGTGGTATTAATAACACTGCAATCGAAGTATTTGAAGATGATGTAACTGATGTATCTAAATTACCACTTGAATCTTTCAGTGGTCATAACGTGAGGATCTTAAACAGTGATAATGCTGAAGATGATTACCATGTTGAATTTGTTGCTTACGATACTACCTTAAATAGAGGACGTGGTTACTGGAAAGAAACAGTAGCACGTGATGCATCACCTGGTCTTCTTGCATCTACCATGCCACATGAGTTGGCTAACACTGGTCCTGTTAACTTTACCTTTGGTCCTGTTGCATGGAAACCACGGGTTGCTGGTGATGATACAACTAGTCCTATTCCTTCTTTTATTGGTAATACAATTACATCATCTTTTTTCTATAACAATAGATTTGGCATGTTGTCTGAAGATAACATTATTTTAGGTGTAGCTAATGACGCCTATAACTTCTTTGTTAAGTCAGCTTTAACACAGATTGATTCAGATCCTATTGATCTCAATGTATCTAGTATTAGACCTGTTAAATTGTTTAGTGTATTACCTTCCCCTCAAGGTTTATTAGTATTTAGTGAAAGACAACAGTTCCAAGTATTGGCACCTGATACAAGTATTCTTACACCATCTTCTGCAGTTGTTAGAGCAATCTCTAATTACGAAATGGATGCTAATATCGAACCACTTGATATTGGTACATCTGCTATTTTTGTTAGCAAAGTACCGAGTTATAGTAAAGTATTTTCTTTACAACTACGTGGTATTGAGGAAAACCCTGTTGTTGTAGATATCAGCAAGCAAGTACTAGAATGGATTCCTGATACTATTGATGATCTAATTGTAAGTGCTCAAAACTCACTAGCAATTTTAGTTGATAATCAGTCATCATATCTTTATTTGTTTAGGTATTATAATGATGGTGAGAAGAATCAATTTCAAGCATGGACTAAATGGCAAGTAACTGGTTCAATTCAATCAGCTACTATTTTAAATGATAATGTTACTTTAGTGCTTCAACATAAAAATGAATATACTATTCAAACAATAACATTAGATGAAATACCTACAGGTAACGTAACAGCCAATGTCAGTAGTGTGTCTGGCAGTCCTTGTCTAGATTTCATGTGTAGACCAGCAAAATTAAGTGGTGGTGATGCTGTAGTTTATGACTTAGCTAATGATATTACAAAAATTTATGTACCATTTACACCGTTTGATTTAACACAAGGTGTTATGTTAATAGCTAAACCAGGTCAAGAAGAAGGTTATTATTTAAAAGGTACGCCTAGACTTGATGGTACTGATCATTACTTTGAAGTACAGAAAGATCAAAGTGATCTTGCTGATTCTATTGTTGTTGGTTATAACTATGACTTTGAGGTAACCTTACCTAAATTTTATTTTAGACGTGATGCTACTACAACTGATTATACTGCAGCATTAACAATTGCTAGAGTAAAACTATCTGCTAATAGAAATGGTGCATTAACTTTTAAAACAAAGTTAAACAGTTCTAAGCAATGGACTATTGTTAAAGAGGTAACAACTTTTGAAAGTTATCCTGCATCAACTAATCCAGTAAAACCTGAGTATTTATTTACTATACCCATCCACCAACGTAATATTAATTTTGAATTAAAAGTGACAAGTGATTTCCCATACCCTGTATCGTTGGTGTCAATGATGTGGGAAGGTAACTATTCCCCACGTTTTTATAGGAGGGCTTAATGATTAATAAAAATTATGATCTTCTGGGTGAGCAGCTAGCTGAGTCTGGACTGGAGATGAACATTTTGGGTGCCGTTATAGGTGGTGTAACAGCCATTGCTAGTGGTATCCTTGGTTCATCTCAAGCTGACGCACAAAATAGAGAAGCAAAGAAGGCGCAAAAGAAAGCAGAAGAAGCTGCACAAGAAGCCGCTGATGCAACGAATGAGTATAACAAACGCTCATTTAAAGTTGATAAACAAAACTACGCTAATACCCGTGCATTTGAAGCGGAAACCTTAACAAGGAATTGGCAATACCAAACTGAACAACAGGATTTTGGTTACTTATCAGCAATTGAGCAATACGGTAAGTCTGTTCAAAACACTCAAGATAGGCTTACATATAATAGTATTGCAGCAATGCAAGCCTATGAATCTGAACAGTCTGCATTAAATGATCTTTTTACTGAAGATGCTTTTAGTCGTCAAGGTATGCTTGTAGATCAACTACAAAACGAAGGTAAAGCTGCTTTAGGTCAAGCTGGTAATTCACGTACTAAAGCATTGCAATCTAGTATTGCAGCCTTAGGTCGTAACTCTGCTATTATGGATGCTAGTTTGTCTAGTTCTGTAGAGCAATCACAACGTAATATGCAACAGATTGGGTTACAACGTTATGCTGCAGATCTACAGGCTAATGCTTCTATGATGATTAAACCGAAAAAAGCACCAGCTATTCCGTTACCTATGCAAGCACCTGAACGTATCTTCATTGAACCTATGGAAGTATTACCACAAGCCATACAACCAGCTAGACAACAAAGTACGTTTGCACCAATTCTTTCTGGACTTATTTCTGGAGCAGGTCAAATTGGAATGGGTATAGCTAATCAAGCAGCTAATAATTATCAAAGTCCCTTTCCTCAAATAGGTCAACAATCCCGAGCTGTTGCAGCAGGCTGGCCAGGTAATCAAAATTATTAATTAACCATGGCAAAACAAGTACAATTTAGGGGGGCTGCCAAAGCTAGAGGTTTCTCCCCGCAACAAGTTAGTGATGCTGCTATCTCACGTATGCGTGAAGATAGTAATCGTACCTTACAAGGTATGCGTGAAGCTGCTCGTGCTGATATTGAGCAACGGCAACGTA
>Ga0255039_10000268_pt1 | contig 17160 bp, 17 predicted proteins | sample BC1_12_1_MG_FD_181713 | JGI IMG/M metagenome (GOLD analysis project Ga0255039, IMG submission 181713) | Seawater microbial communities from Strait of Georgia, British Columbia, Canada - BC1_12_1 | ecosystem: Environmental > Aquatic > Marine > Strait | place: Canada: British Columbia | collected... | reverse complement strand
CAAGAGCTTGAAGAGATTTACCCGCACTTGGTTGAGACAGGCAAAGACGGATATCTGCGGGTCAACTATGCTGGCTTGCGAATTGAGCAAGGCGTGGCTCCGGTTTAAGGTTTTTGTAAATGGCTATCAGTCCAGAAGCGCAAGCAGCCTACGACGCCTTGAACGCGGCATACGGCCAACCGCTCGACGTTATATCCGGTTATCGTAGCCCGCAGTATAATCGCCAAGTCGGAGGCGCGTCGAACAGTCAGCACACGCACGGGAATGCGTTTGACATTAACGTGCGTGGAATGCCGATCGACCAACGCTTGGCGTTGGCTTCTCAGGCGCGGGACGCAGGTTTCACGGGCTTTGGGTTTTACGACAACACCCTGCACTTTGACGTGGGGCCGTCGCGCTATTGGGGGCCGTCACACCGCAGCACAAGTACGCCGGATTGGGCACGGGCATGGGCGCAAGAAAACATCGGGGGCGCAGCCCCTCAAGGAGTACCAAGCATGGCGATGACACCTGATCCGCAGCCCCAAGGGTTTATGAGCAACCTTTTTGGCGGCTTTTCCGACGCGCCGGATACAAGCCCGACCGACCCATACGCCAACCTGTCACGGCAGCAGCGTATGATGCTGGGCTTCGCGGCTCTGCGAGACGCAGGGGCATCGTTTGCTGGCCGTGACACTGACTTCTTTGCGGAAACGCTTGGGGGCTATGAAAGTGCGCGGGAACGCGAGCGGCTGAGAACTCAAGGCCAAGCCCAAAGCCTTATGAACCTTCAGCAAGCCTTGCTTTTTGCTGAAGCCACGGGTGATACGGAAACGGCCAACCTATACCGCAATCTGATTTCGCAAACGCGCGCTGCAATGGGTGGTGGGGTAACGCCGTCACCTGCCCCTGCGGCTGCTACTGCTGCTGTGGCAACACCAACCGACCCTGCTGCTGTGGCAACACCAACCGACCCTGCTGCCGCGGTAATACCAACCGAGCCTGCTGCTGCGGCAACACCAGCGGAACAAATTTCAGCCTTAGATCAACAGATCGCAGAGGCTAATCAGTCTCTTGATGAATTGACCAAAACAGCTATCACGGGCGGTATCACAGGCTTGGATTACGGGCCAATGATTGAACAAGCGCAGCGTCGAGTTGATCGCCTACGCGAAGAACGCGAGGCTCTCGCGGCTAGCCAAACTGCGGCCAAGGAAGTGGCGACAGAAATTGAAAGGGCGGCAGAAAAAGCAGAACAACTAACGCTCCCCCTTATTGATGAATCTCTTGATTTCTTAATTGAAGGTTTTGACCCCTCAACGGGTGAGGAAGTTATAAACCCAATGCTTATGACCCGTGCGGGGCGGGCTTGGGAAACTTTTGTTCAATCGCCTGAGTACCAACGGTTCTTGGGGGCGATTGAAACATTGAAAACTGGCACTCTGCTTGAAGCTTTGGGGGAAGTAACTGTCGGCGCTCTCTCTGATTCTGAACGCAAAGCCCTGTCGGCCATGCGGGGTAATCTAGACCCGGACGACCCAATTGGTTCAATAACAACGCTACGGGAAATGCGCAGAATTGGGCAAAGCGCTATTGATCGCCAACGCGCTTCAAGCGGGCAAGCGTCCAGTACACCAAACGTAACTTGGGATAACTGAGCCAATGGGACAAATTACATTCCGTGTTTTCACAATGGACGGGCGTAGAGCCACTGTGACCGCCGATAATGCGCGAGAAGCATATGACGCCGTGCGTGAAAGCGACCCAGGGGCGTCTTCAGCGGGCGTAGTCATTCGCAACACGGAAGATGGTACTGATGCGTATGTATCAGAAGGATACGCCACCAACGACCCAGACCGCATAGCTCAGATAATGTCTGAAAGTTTGACACCTGGGCAGGCTTCGCGACGAAGCATCGCAGAACAACAAGTGCAGGATGCACCGCAGCTAAGTAGGGGGGCCAGCGCCCTTCGAGGCATCCCTTTTGTTGGCGAATACACCGATGAACTTACGGGCATGATATACGGGCCAGAAGCCGCAGCCGCGCAGCGTTTTGCAGCCGACTCCATGATGGAAGCACGACCTACAGAGGCTATGCTAACTCAACTCGGAACAGGGATTGGTACAGGGGTTCTTGCCGCTCCACTCGCGCTTCCAGGGCGCGCGCTGAGTCTTGGTAAGGCGTTAGTTGGCGGGGCGCTTGGTGGCACGGTGGCAGGTGGGGCGGAAGGCGTTGTCAGCGGGTACGGCGCTGGCACAGACCCGGAATCTCGACGCGTATCAGCAATACAGCGCGGGGGAACTGGGGCTTTAACGGGTGCAGCCCTTGGGCCTTTGGGTCCATTGCTGGGGGCTGGGGTTGGTAAATTGGCTGGCGCACCGACGCGAGTTCGGCAAAGTAATATTGCTGGTGAGCTGGGGCTGACACCACCCGCAGCGCAGGTTGCATCTGTTGCACGCGGCTTTGAGGCGGGTGGCGACATTGCGGAAGCCAGCGTGCCGCGTTCTCTTGCGGAAACATCAGACGAGATGCGTTCTCTGTTAGACCTTGGGATGTCTGTTCCATCAGCAGGGCGGACAGAAGCTCGCGAACTTATTACGAGCCAAGCCGATGAGGCGTCTCGTAATTTAGTTGAGCAACTTGACGATGCTTTGGGTGTACCGTCTGGCGTCCGATTGCAGCAGGCGCAGCTTATGAAAAATACACAATCTGCGCGCAGAGAAGTGTACGACAACGCCTATGCGCAGAGCATTGACTACTCAACCCCTCAAGGTGCTGCGCTTGAGCGCCTTATTGATCGCGTTGATGACGACATCATTCGTCGTGCCAACACTTTGATGCGCCGTGAAGGCGAGCGATCAAACCAAATTCTCGCAGAACTTGACGCTGCCGGAAACATCACTGGTTTTGAGACGCTGCCGGATGTTAGACAAATCGACTACATCACCCGTGCCCTGCAAGGTCGCGCAAGCGCCGCCGTCAGAGCGGGTGAGGCAGAAGATGTTGTCACCCTCACATCTTTGAAAACCAACATTCGCAACACGCTAGACGAGCTTGTACCTGAATATAGCGCTGCTCGGTCTGCGGCTGCTGAAGTCATTGGTAGCAGAGAGGCTTTTGAAACGGGGTTTGATGTTCTGGGGTCTATGCGGCGTGAAGACGTGCAAATAGCCATTTCGGATATGACCCCCGGTGAACTGGGAAATGTCCGTAGCGGCATGCGGCAATATATTGATGATATCATGGCGCGCGTATCTTCAAATCTTAACCCAGATGACCAAGAAGCTAGGGAAGCGGTCAATGCCTTGCGCAAACTAGGATCGCGCGAGGCGCAAGACAAATTACGCATGGTGCTAGGAGATCAAGCGGATAGCTTCATTGCAGGTTTGGAGCAAGCCATTGCACCTCTAAGAATGCGCGCGCTTGGTGGTGGTTCACCAACAGCGCCCCGTCTAGCCGCCGCTGAAGCGGTCAGTGACGCGGCTCAAAGCGCGCAAGGCGTGATCGACCGCCTCGCCACGCAACAGGGAACCCTCCAATCCGAAATAGCAAGGATTGCCGCACTCGGCGGGGAAAGTTTGCCAGAAACCCGTCAAGACATACTTAGTCAAATCTCACCGTTTGCCGCCCGCCAGCGCGGCCCGTCTGAATTGGCATCGCTTCGTGCGATGTTGGATAACATGGCTACAATTTCGGGTCGCCCAGAAGACCTGATCAGGCAAGGAACGCGACAAGGTCTTTCTGCGGGTCTTGGATTAATCCCCGCAGGTGGGGCGATACAACGAGAAACGGGTCTTGCGCCACAAGATGTTCGCCGTTTGCGCGGTGGCGGCGGACGCTAAAAAAGCTTTTCTTGCTCTTCCTTTTGGCGTTGGCGTTTAGGCGCTGACGCCTTTTTCTTTTCGCGCAACTCTTTGATCACGTCAGCCGCTGTGTCGCACAGCTTGAAGACGGCGCGCTGGTTGGGAAAGCGGTGCGCGATGCGCAAGTCTCTCACAAGATTGTCGAGTTCTTCGTTGGTCATGGTGTTACCTTCCGGTTTGCGGTTTCAATGCGTTCAGCAAGTTGCGCTGCACGGCGTCTTTGTTTCCAAGCACGCTCATCACGCGCTCATCGATAGTGCCTTTGGCTAAGATATGCGCCACCCTAACGGGGCGCGTTTGCCCTTGTCGGTGAAGGCGCGCGTTGAACTGTTGGTATAGCTCAAGCGACCAGTTTAATCCAAACCACACGCACAGCGCCCCACCCTTCTGCAAGTTAAGCCCGTGCCCAGCACTGGCAGGGTGGGCTAAGAGCATTGGGATTTCGCCACGGTTCCAAGCATCAATCGTTTCTTGCTTTTTATCCAAAACCCTGGCTTGCGGGAACCTCTTCAGCAAGCGGGCGAGATCGGACTTGTAGTTATAGGCCACAAGCATCGTTTCCCCCTCGTTGTCTTCAACGATCTCTGCAAGCGCGTCCAGCTTCGCCTTGTGTGTCTCTGACCAGTTCCCGTTGGCATCGGTATAGAGTGCGCCATTGGCGTACTGCATCAACTTGTTCGCCAGCACGGCGGCGGTGGATGCCTCGACTTCTTCACCGTCGTCCAGTTCGGCCAACATGGTCCGTTCGAAATGCAAGTAGCTTTGCAGCGTGGTGGCATTCAACGGAACTTTCACGCTAAGATCGATCCGCGCCGGGACATCCAAGTAATCGTCAGCACTCATGTGAATGATTTTGTCTGTCAGCAGGTCGTGTATCTTATGGTCTGCGCCTTTGCGCGGCTCAAACTTACGGCCCCAATAGTCTGCCTCAAAGAACCGTTGCTTGTAGTTTGTCAGAGTGCGGCCAAGACGCTCGCCGTAGTCCACCAAATACATCTGCGCCCACAAGTCAAGAAGGCCGTTCGGACTGGGTGTCCCGGTCAGCAGGACGACGCTGTCAATCTCTGGCAGCATCTTGCGCAGCGCCTTAAAGCGTTTGCTCGACGCGTTCTTGAACGATGAACTTTCATCAATCACGACAACGTCAAAGTCCCAGCGCGACCCGTAATGCTCAACGAGCCACGGTATGTTCTCACGGTTTATGACATAGATGTCAGCGTCGAGGCTCAACGCTTGCCTGCGCGCCTTGTCGCTACCCGTGGCGACTGACACTCGCAAGTGCTTGAGATGGCCCCACAGCCGCGTCTCCTGCGCCCACACGCTGTTCGCAACGCGCAGCGGTGCGACGACCAAAACCTTCCGTGCTAGAAAGCCGTCAAGCATGTCGCAGATCGCGGTTAAGGTTGAGGTCGTTTTCCCCAGCCCCATCTCAAGCGCCAACATGCAACGCTTCTCTTTGAGGATAAAGCTGACCGCGCGCTCTTGGTAGGCGTGAAGGTTATGGCGTGAAAGCATTCGCGTCATCCTTGTTATCGATCACCCGCACGTCACAGCCCAACGCTCTGCGAGCCGCGTGGTCCCGCTCTTGTAGGGGCGTCGGTTCCTTCCCCGGTGCTTTCAACTCAACGAAAATGATTTTGCCCCCAGGCATTGTGACGATGCGGTCAGGCACAGACCGCTTGGTGGGCGAAGTGAACTTCTCACATGTACCGCCCAGCGCTTTAACTCTGCGCACCAGCGCCTTCTCCACATCACGTTCAAGCATTTTATATACTCACCCCCACCTGCTTAAAGACCATCTGCGCCATCCCCACATACCGTTCAACATCCACATCCTCTGGGAACTCTTCTGGCAAATCAAGGCACGGCCTGCCGCCGTCGCTCTGCGGAACTTTGTTGCTGTTCTTGGCGTAGTTGATCGTCTCGTCTGGCCCGACATCTGTGCTGTAATAGAAACGCACCGCCTTACCCAAAGCCTGATCGCGCCACATTGCACCGCCAGTGACTTTGCGCAGCATCACGAACTTGTTGATGTCTCGGCACCCACGAATGACTTCCCAGTAATCGGCTTTGCCTGCGAGGTGTGCGGCAACCGCGTCGGACACGATTGTGAACTGCGGGTTCTTCATCAACCCCGGTTCGGCAAAAGCACCCTTGCGCTTCGTAGAGCCGTCAGGTTTGATCGCAATGTAGTTGTTCACATCGCGCGAGTGCAGGCTGCGGTAGTCGCTGCGTTCCAAGGTGTAAGACGTGTCCAACTCCCAGTTCCACATCACCACCCCAACTTCGTCCTCAAGGCTCTTGGGGTACAACGCCACAATCCCATCGGTGTTCGCGCTGACGACCTTAACCCCGATCTTTTCCAACCGTTCGATCAGCATCAGCAATGCGAACTGTCCGGTCAGGGTGGTCTGGATTAAGAGGTTCGGCGCGTAGAGGGCGCTGTACTTGCTTCCCAGTTTCCCAAAACTACCGTTGACGACAATCTTCAGCGTGTCCGCTGTGACCTTGTCGCCCGCTCGCTTTGCTTTGATCCGCCGATCGACGATGCTCTGGTAAACCCGCGAGAACACGTCGCCCATGTTGTCTGGCGTGATACCCTGCTGCAAGATGATGGACGGATAGTACGACGCCACGTCGAAGTCGGCCAAGACGTTGCCTGCCCCAGCGTACACGCTCTGGCCCTTCTCGCATGAGTGCAGACCCCCCACACCCATCTGATATTGACCGTCACCAATCGCGATCTTCGTGTCTTTCAACCAGCGCGGCATGGTGATAGAACCGTTGGCCCCGGTTTCGAATTTTTCATCTAACACGCGACGCAGGATGTCGTTGAGTTCTGGTGACTTAAAAGAAATGATCTTTGGGTCCACGTAGCGGAACGTCTGATCGTCTTTGTACTTCGTCGGTCTTAGGCGCTTGTCGGTTACGGTTTCCACTTCCGAGCGCAGCACGGCTTCCGCGATCTGGGCGTCAGACTTCGATCTAAGATCGACAAAATATTCTTCACCCATGTCAGCCCGCAGAGCCACTTGCTTATCAACTGAGCAAAACAACCCGTCGGTCACACGCAGGTCGTTCGCGCAATACTTTTTCAGCAGTTCGCGATCTCCTGGCGAGATGCTTGCGCTAGGCTCAATGGGTAGGTCTTGCAGCTTGGGATACCCCAGCCGCCCCGCGTACACTTTGAGGCTCGCCCGTCCCGGCACGACCTCAATGATATCGATGTGGTCCCACTGCGGTGGTATCTTTATCTTCTCATCCCTGCCGACCTGCCACGCCTGCTTGCCGCTGGTGATGATCGTATCGCTCAGTTCCTTGAGTTCTTCGCAGCTACGGTTTTGCAGCGCTGCCGCGATCATCAACAGGTCATAGTGGTTCCCGTTGAAGCTGATCGTCAAGTGGTTGCGCATCAAGTTCGCAACCTTCGCCACGTTCAGCGGCTTACCGTCGTACATCTCGAAGGACGCCACCTTGCCGTTTTGTCGATCAAGGAAGCATATCAGGAAATAGTCGCGGTAGCATTCTACGTCGAGTATTAGCGCCATGAGGGGTGTCCTCCATATCCGGCATGAGCAAAGGGGCGACAAGCGCCGCCCCTAAAATTTTACATGAAGTCGTCTTCGTCCACGTCATCAAAATGATCGAAGTCGTCAAGGCTGGCTGTGACACCGTCCGCAAACGGCTCACCATCCTTGATGAACTGGACGCCAAGAAGGTTGGCGTTGATACGCTTGCCGTACTGGTTGTTCTGCGCCCAGAGTTCCAAGACACCGTTCACATAACAGCCAGCGTAAATGCGCCCGTCTTCTTCAGCCAGTTGCGTGCGATCACGATCCAGAACCATCGGGCGTTTGGCGTTAGACGCCTTGATCGACATGTTCCCGGCATAACCAACGTAATCAATATCGTCCCCATCCTTGAGACAGATTTTGTCAGCCTTCAGCTTTGCGCCTTTCAGCTTGTCTTTGGTCAGGTCGCTGATCGCAGTCTCAATCTCTGCGATCTTGTCTGCCTGCGTTTCCTTGTCCAACAAGAAGGTCGCTTCGAACTTTGTTTCCTCGCCTGAGAACGTCGCCTTGCGGAACAGGCTTGGGAACGAGATGCGGACGTTGTTCAGTTTGATTTTTGACATTTTATTACCTTTCAGGTTTTTGCAACAGGGCGTTGCGGCTATTCGGTGACATCACCGAAATCTTCTAGCGACACGCCAATGGCTGGTCGCTTATCACTTTCTGGCGCAAGTGTCGGTGCGCCATGGGGCTTGATAATCAATCCCCCGATCTCAGCGGCGCGGGTCTTACCCAACGCCTTTTCGGCTTGCGCCGGGGAAACGATCTTGGGTTTGCTGAACGCCTTGTCCCCCAGCAACTCTGTCAGAGCCATTTCGGCTTCCCGCTCGTCAGACCATTTACGATTGCTGCGCCCCTCGACCAGCTTGTAGCCCGGAAACCCGTCACCATCTTCAAGACGATCCTTGGCCAACTTCTCAATCGCACCCAACCAACCTTCGATCAGCGGCTTGGCGTCGAGGGCCACGCGCATCTGCTGTTCTGTAAGCGTGTTGGCTTTGGGCATGTTGTCGAGGTCGTCAAAGTCCGAAAGCAACGTCGCCTCGGTGTGCCTCATCAGCGCCTGACATGACGCCTTTGCTTTGCAGAAGCGGCACTGCTTTTCCCCCGGCTCGCGCGGGGCGTCTGCCTCTGCGGTCAACTCCGCGCGTTGCTTCGCCAGTTCAGCCCAGCGCAGCAGCGCCGGGACGGTGATCTCCCATTCGCTGATGTGATCCAGCCTTGGCTGCACGATGGTTATCAAGACGCGATCAATATGCTGAAACATCGACCAGATTGCATAAGCGCCGAGAGCATATAGCATGCCCTGCGGGTTTTCCTCGGCATCGACGCGCACACCCATGCCGTATTTGAGATCAACGACGTGGAGGGTGTTCCCGTTCACGATCACAGCGTCTGCGGTGCCAAAGCCACCGGGAACCCAGTCGCTGTAATCAACGCGCTGTTCGATTTCCATCGCGTCCGCGGCGATGGGCGTGGAATGCGCCAAAACATAGTCAGTGTAGACGCGCACGAACTCGGCCATCTCGCTGTTCGGATACTCATCCAGAACCGCTTGAGGGAACTCAGCCGACAACGCTTTCTCCGCAAGGTCGTGCGCCTCAGTCCCCTCAAGCGCAAACGGGCTTGTCTTGTCGGGTAGCCCATCTTCCGCAGCCACGCTGCCTGGGCAGACCATCCATCGGTGGGCGTTGCTTGCGCCCAGTTTGGCGTGTGCGATCTGAGCCATCGATCTATCCTTTTAGTCCCAACCATGTGCGTCAAAGTAGCTGCGCCACGTTAGCACGCGGCCCGCCTCCAACATGTCCTTCAGATACTGTACGGCCTCCTTGGACCTCGGTTCTACGTTTATCCCGTCGAGGCCGCAGAAACCCTCAGCGATCTCACTCGCCTCGTACATGTGCACGTCCAGATAATCCGCGAGGATTTTGTGGAAGTCGTAATTGCTAAGCGCAAAATCGGTTGGTAATCGGCCCAGCAAGTGTGCCGCATATCCCGCAATGCATGCGGGCGAGCCGCATTCATGCGTGTAATGGTCCAGGTCGAACTCACCCCTCTTTCCGGCCTCTTCGACGGTCGCGATCAGGGTCTTCAGGTTTTCTTTGTTCATTTTTTATCCCCCAAGGCTTCGACCAATGCACGCATCCCACGCCGCTGATCGTATGTCAGGTCACTCAGTTTCCGCGCATTAAACCCGTCCAGAAACTCGCGGATCGTGCTTTGATGCCCTGCGCGCGACTTCAGCATGACCATGGCATGCAAATCCTCAAGAGAGATTTCATCACCGCCGCCATCTGGCGTCGTCTCGGCATCGTCAGTATCGACTTTTGGTTTCGCCTTGGGCTTTGGTTTTGGTTTCGTCTCGACCTTGGCTTCTGGCTCCGCGCCAGCCGCTGCACCCAGGGTAGCGGTGAGCTTTTCGATCTCTTTCCGCAGTTCGTCGGTCGCCTCAGTCAAGTCTTTCAGCACTTCTTCAATCATTTTAGGTTTCTCCGGTGTTGCGATAGACACCGTCTTAGGCTACATTTCTTCACGATGCAACACGGAAGTTCACGATATGATGCGATCCAGCCAACTGGCCGAGCAACTCGGACTGTCTAAACACAAGGTCTTAGACCTCGCCAACCGAGGCTTGATCCCATCGCTGCGTCTGCCTAGCGGACACTATCGCTTTGACTATGAAGAGGTAGTCGGCAGCTTGCGTGAGGCAGCACCCCGATCTGAGGAGGTCAAAGATGATGGTTAAATTCACATACTGTAAAAATTTCGCCCACGCCGAGACGCGAGAAGTGGCGTGGGACGATTTCGCGAAGGTGTCAGGTCGATCTGTCGGCTACGCCACCAAGGAAGAGAGCATCCGCCGTGCCGCGATTGTCGGTGGTATCCGAAAAGACGAGACGGTCAGCCGTGCCGAGAACATCGCCAGCCGCACGATTGCCACGCTGGATTACGACAACTTCAGTCCCGGCACGACGTTGGAAGACATCGAACTGGCCTTGGCGCTGGGCGTCGAGGGGGCTTTCACGGCGTACAGTACATTCAGACACACGGTTGAGGCACCTCGCGTCCGCATCTTCGTGCCGCTGTCCCGCGCCGTCACCCCAGCCGAATATCCTGCCGTCATCGACGCTATCTATAATCAGATCGGCTTGGACGGCCTCGACAAGTGTTCCTACACGGTCAACCAGATCATGTTCTTGGCCTCGCACCGCCACGGCGTCGAGCCTTGGTCCTTCTCACAGGGCGGCGAAACCTGGGCCGTCCCCGACGAAATTTCGCCAGAGCAACAGGGCGGCGTGTTCTACGCCGAGAGCGAAGACGATGATCTCAGCATGGCGATCATCAATCAGCCGCTCGACCTGACACCCGATCAGGTGGACGTGATCTTGGAGAACCACCCAGCCGACGATCTGGATTACGACGATTGGCTGCGCGTCGGCATGGCGATCTACCACCAGACTGAAGGCGAAGGCTATGACATGTGGCTGCGCTGGTCAGAGCAATCCCCCAAGCACGATGTCCGCCAAATGAAAACGAAGTGGCGCAGCTTTGGCGGATCGTCCCGGCCCGTTACGATGGCTTCTGTCATCAAGCAGGCAGGCGGGCTGGGTGCGGCAGCGCAGGTGCTTCCCGACAGCGAAGTAGCCTTGTCTCTTGAAGACGAAGCCGCAGAGGTCCACGACCGCACCACGTACGCCACCTTCAAGCGCCGTGTTCAGGCGCTCAACGAAATCCAGCTATCCCCCGACATCCGCAGCCTGCTCGCCAAGACCGTCCATGAGGTCTACGCCAAGGGCGCTGGCATGGGGCTGCGCGAGGTCAAGGCGTCTTTCAAGCCGATCAAGGCTTCCCGCCGCAACACCGGGGAAGATGGTGCCACCCAAGAGACGCCGCCGTGGCTTGAGGGCTGGGTCTACGGCGAGGCCGACTGCGTCTTCATAGATACCAGCATGTCGGACTACGCTATACGCCGCGAGGCGTTCCGCGCGAAGTTCGACCGCGCGAGCGAGGCCGTCGCTGCCGAGACAGACGCCGCGGACTTCGCACTCAACGTCGTACAAATCCCCACCGTGCTGCGCGGCTTATACTGGCCCGGACAACCCGCTCTTTTCAGCGGCACCGACGGCAAGCCCTACACCAACCTCTACCACGACAGCGGCACCCAGCCTTCCGGCGCGATCGACACCGATGGTCAGTCCGTTGTCGATCTCTTCATCCAGCACGTCCGCAACACGATCTCCGACGAGCGCGAGGGCAATCTCCTCATGGACTTCCTCGCCTACGTCTACGCCAACCCAGGCAAGCGCGTCCGCTGGGGAATGCTCCTCTGGGGCATCGAAGGGAACGGCAAGACCTACTTCTACAATGTCATGCAGATGCTGCTGGGCCACAACGCCACCGTCATCAACACGTCCATGGTCGAACGCCCCTTTAACGATTGGGCTGTCGGCAGTAGGCTGATCGGCATTGAGGAAATCCGCATCAGCGGCACAAACAAGTGGCGCGTCCTCGACCAACTCAAACCGATGATCTCCAACGACACCATCGCAGTCGAACCCAAAGGTGCCACGCGCTACCACGCGCCCAACTTCGCCAGTTACCTGATGACAACCAACCACCACGACGCCGTCCCGATCAGCGACAACGACAGGCGCTATTGCGTCATCTTCACACGCCACCGGGAACAGAAAGACCTCTTCGACCAACACGGTGGGCGCGAGGCAGCGGGCAAATACTTTGACCGCCTGTTCTCCGAAACCACCCGACGCGTGGATGCCATCGGACGCTTCCTGTTGAATAGGGCCAAGTCGCTGTCAGCCGATTTCGATCCGCACGGGCGTGCGCCCATCACGGCAGGCCTCAAAGAGATGCGCCAAGCAAACGTCTCCGACGACAGGCAGACCGTCGAAGACGCGCTGGAAGACCACGCCTGCGAAATCATCACTGACAAAATCGTCGATTTCACACACCTCAACAACTGTGTGCAGATGGATGGGGGCGAGTTGCCGCAGAGCCGTGTCGTGGCAAATATCTTGCGGGATTTAGGCTATAGGCCGACAGCCAAAAGGCGTGTCAAAATCAATGGAAAGCTGCATCGCGTGTGGTTCAAAGGCGGTGCCGAGTGCAACGGGGATGAGGCGATTGCGACAGTTAGGGGGTGGCATGAGGGGTCGTCGGACTTCAAAGACGTGCCGTTTTGATGGGCTTGGGGTCCAGAGGTGGGTGCCTAGTGGTTAAAAAGAGGCATTTTTGCTACTGGGCACCGCACTGGGCACCGCACTGGGCACCCTACTTAACCCTTTATTTTATTTATTTATTTTTATTAAATATATATAAAAGTGCTTAGTGCTCACTAAGTATTGGGTAGAGGGGTAATGAATTGTATAGAGTAGAAATAGGGGGAGTTCGTACAGTACAAATATATAGAAGGAGGAGTTGAAAAGACTGGGCACCGAGCACCGAGGGTCTGAAGCGCCCCGTGGGGGGTGGGCGAAGTCGGTGGGAAAAACGGCCAATTTAACTGATGCTGAAAGGGCAACGATATGGGCAAGATTACACTTGAACGCGTGAGACAACTCGAAGAGATCGGGGAGGATGTGATTTTTGATAGGATACTGAGCGGCGAAGCCGTCAGAACCATGCTGGCGAAATGGCGCATGGGATGGCGGGCTTGGTACAGGTGGGTGGACAGCGTCGAAGGGCGCAGAGCGCGATATGATCAAGCCTTGATGCAAGCAGGCCATTCGTATGCGCAACGCGCCGTGGAGACAGCGCAGAACGCGACAAGCGAGAACGTCAACGTCGCACGCCTTCAGGTCGATACCGATAAGTGGATGGCCGGGAAGCTGAACCAGAAATACGACGTGCGCCAGAAAGAGGCGACAGTGACCCTGCGGATCGAAGACCTGCATAGTCAGGCCGCAGCACTGATCAGCAGCGAAGCCGAAAAGGCCGTGATGGAAACCATCGAAGGCGTGGCGATTGATGTCGATGAGGATGAGGGTGAGGGGTCAGACCAAGCCGACCCATCTTAGGCTTTCAAAATATCAAGAAAACCAGAGGCAATAAGATCACTAAGATCGCGCCAACAAAGTCGGACATGATTTCTAGGGGGGTCATAATTCTTTCCTTTCAGTTTTTGTTTCTTGGTGTGTTTTATGTTATCGACCGCAAATATATTCAAGAGAATTGTTTGCGGTTGATAGTTGCGTTACCGCGAAATCACACACACCGAGAGCAACGCTGGCGCGCGCGGGTGTGGCGCATCGCTTTGAGCTTTGAGCTATGATCGTGGCGCATGCCGCGCCTTGGTTGGGCCTACAAAAACAAGCGTATTTTTCTAAGTCTTTGATATTATTGCATAACGCATTTAACATAATGACTATTATCGGCGGTATTATGTTAAATGCGGGGATTTTCGGGCTGTTTGGCTGTAAAATCGCCAAAAAATGGCCCCCCTTTGGTCGCGGCGGGCGGTGCATTGCTGAGGTACTATTCGCATACAGCTAACAGCCTACAGCTAAAAAATTTTTTCCCTACACCCCACCCCCTGTTTGCTTTATGATGCGCCCCATGGAGCGTTCAGCTACAAGCCCAAACGAGAACCCGTTTCTGGATTTAGCCAAGCGTTACGGCAACGATCCTGTACTCTTTGCGCGTGAGGTTCTGGGTGTTGACCCGGACCCCTGGCAGGAAGAGTTCCTCCGCATCGTCGCCGACCCCAGTCAGAGGCGTGTCAGTGTCCGTTCGGGCCACGGCGTTGGTAAATCGACGGCGGTGGCTATGGCGGCTCTCTGGCACTTGTCTTGGCGGGTTCCGGGGAAGGTTGTGATGACTGCCCCGACCAGCGCGCAGTTGTTTGACGCGTTGTTTGCGGAAGTGAAGCGTTTGTGTCGGGATATTCGGCCCCCGTTTCAGGAGTTATTTGAGGTTAAGGGAGATCGCATTGAGTTGCGTGGTCGGGCTGCGGATAGTTTTATCAGTTGTCGGACAAGCCGTGCGGAACAGCCTGAAGCGTTGGCGGGGGTTCACTCGCCGCATGTGTTGTTGATTGCGGACGAAGCGAGTGGTGTACCGGAGGCTGTTTTTGAGAGTGCTGCGGGATCGATGTCTGGGTACAGCGCGACGACGATTTTGACGGGGAACCCGACGCGGAACACTGGTTTGTTTTACGACACGCACAATAGGCTGTCTGAGCAGTGGGCTACGATGCATGTGAGTTGCATTGATAGTCCGCGTGTCTCGGCTGATTTTGTGAGTGAGATGAAGCTGCGGTATGGGGAGAATAGCCCTGCGTACCATGTGCGTGTTCTGGGGAATTTCCCGCCTGCTGAAGATGACACGGTGATCCCGGTGCATTTGCTTGAGTATGCGATGGGGAATGTGGTTGAGATTGACGAGAACACGACGGCGATCTGGGGGTTGGACGTTGCGCGGCACGGGAATGACAGCAGTGTTTTGTGCAAGCGCCAGGGTCCGGTGGTTCATCCGTTGCGGACGTGGCAGGGTTTGGATTTGATGCAGTTGGTTGGTGCGGTGAAGATTGAGTATGACACCTCGCCGCCCTCCAAGCGGCCAGCGGAGATCATTGTTGACAGCATTGGGTTGGGTGCGGGTGTTCTGGATCGCCTGCGCGAGTTGGGGTTGCCAGCGCGTGGCCTGAATGTGTCAGAGCGGCCCAGCGCTGCGACGTATCACAACCTGCGGGCAGAGTTGTGGTTCAAGGCCAAGGAGTGGTTGGAGAACCGGGACGTGTCGATGCCTAAGGACGATCAGTTATACGCTGAGATGGCTGCGCCAAGGTATACGTTCACGGCCAGCGGTAGGATACAGGTGGAATCGAAGGATTCGATGAAGAAGCGCGGGCTGAAGTCGCCTGACAGGGCTGACGCTGTGTGCTTGTCGCTGGCGACCGACCACACGACGATGGCGTATGGCACGTCTTTCAAGGGCGGGTGGAAAAAACCTCTAAAGCGGGGGATACGCGGGGTTGTCTGATGCTGCCGTTTGGCGTAGTGTTGGGGTACGCTCTGTTGTGGGTGTTCATCTATCCTCCTCCCTACTAGGCCGCGTGTGATCCTCCCTCATACGCGGCCTTTCTTTTTTTCAGATTGCGCGGTACTATGGCACCTCAAGGCAAGGTTTTTTGAAGGGTGGTCGGAAATGAAGCAGTACGGTACGACAACGAAGGGTAAGCGCTGATGCTGAAGGGGGCAAAGGCTGGGCCACTCACGGCTTTAAGCACAAACGCGCAGGGTCGGACGGTTGTGCCTTCGTCGGGTGGGTTTTTTGAAAATCTGTTTGGCCCTCCTCAGAAAATAGTGTCGCGGGAAACGCCTCAAGAGGATTACAGCTTCTTTCGGGATATGTTTGACGGCGGTGGTATGGGGCACTCGGCCAATGCGTTCGGTGGGCCGCTTGGCGGGTTGTTGAATGCGCTTGGGATACGCCCTATGGGGTACACTGAGCCGGAAAAGCCTACGCCAGCTATGCTCGCAGCCAAGCGCGCTGGGATACGGCCCAGCACAACCCCTCCAAGGGCAAGGCCACCCATGCCTGCGACAATGCCGGGGGTTTTGCCAACGGCTGGCTACGAGCCGATGGGTTTTAATCGACCCATGCAAGGGCCACCCATGCCGCCCATGCTCCCGTCAGTCCCGCCTGTCGCGGGTCCGTACCCGCTGGGACCGTTTGGCGACCTGCTGATGCGCCTGGAAACTCAGGGTATCCCGCAGATGCCCATGTATGGCCGCCCTGGGCCGCGCTAGCATCTAATTTGAAGGGTCGCACAGATGTATAATCGCCGGGAAAGAAACAAGCCGGGAAAGTTTAATCGACGCCCCAAGGGTGGGCTTCTAGCGCTTATGGGTGCGGGGGCTGACCCAGCGCCTTCAGGTTCGACTGGCTATGCCGATATTGACGCGATGATCGCGCGATCTGAAGCCCGTAGCCGGGAGATAGACGAGCTTCTCGCGTCAGTAAGGGCAAACGCGCCTGAACGCCTGCGAAACACTCCCGGCTTTCGCCTGTTGGCTGGCGGGGGTGCGCCCGCCCAATCGGGTATTTTACCGGACGCGTCGATGGAGCCCATGCGCTACGAGCCGCCCCCGGTCACGGCGGACTACTTCGCCACCCCGGCCCCCATCGAATACCCAGAACTGCCCACTCAAGCCGATCTCGACGCCAACTACGCGCAGAGCCTCCGCGATCAGGGCATGCCTGTACCTCTTCCGCAAACGGAAGGCTCCATGATGACTTCCGAGTACGCGGGTCTTCTGGATCGCTTGGGCGCGCTGGTCCCCCAAGATGATCCATTCGAAGCCCGTCTTGGAAACTACATGACGCAAGACGGCATGCAGGCGTACATTGATTACTTGAGATCGCTCATGCGTTCGGGCCGTGCGGGGGTCCAGTAATGGCTAAGTTGACATCATCTCAGAAGTCACGGGCCAAGGCTATGTCGAAGCGGCGTGGGGTGAAGTATCCGAATGCTTGGAGCAATCTCAAAGTGGCGCGGGGGAAAAGCGGTGGCACCAAGAAAAAAGCAAAGTCCTAGCAAAAAGTACGCCGACGGCACGACGTACAAGGACAGCAAGGGCAAGACGCACCGCCGCGTTTCCAGCCCCGGCACCAAGCGTGGTGATGCGTACTGCGCGCGGACCATAAGTCAAAAGCGGACCCCCAAGGTCAAAGTTCGGCGCAAGGCGTGGGGCTGCAAGGGCCAGAAGAGCGTAGGGTAAAATGG
>Ga0255039_10000267_pt1 | contig 17185 bp, 11 predicted proteins | sample BC1_12_1_MG_FD_181713 | JGI IMG/M metagenome (GOLD analysis project Ga0255039, IMG submission 181713) | Seawater microbial communities from Strait of Georgia, British Columbia, Canada - BC1_12_1 | ecosystem: Environmental > Aquatic > Marine > Strait | place: Canada: British Columbia | collected... | reverse complement strand
AACGGTACCAAGTTTGGCGTTTGGCATCAGGTTCCGAGGTCCCAGTACTCTACCTATCTTGCCCACTGTAGCCATCATGTCCGGCGTGGCGATGGTCCGGTCAAACTCAAGCCAGCCGCCTTTAATTTTTTCTACAAACTCGTCACCACCTGCATAGTCAGCGCCAGCATCAAGGGCCTCTTTTTCCTTTTCGCCCTTGGCAAATACCAGGACCCGTATTTCCTTGCCTGTCCCATTTGGCAGCACGACACTGCTTCTTAGCATCTGGTCTGCATGACGAGGATCAACACCAAGACGGATCGCTATATCCACAGACTCATCAAACTTGGTAAAACCTCCCTTTAAGGCAAGTTCAACACCCTCCTCGAGGCTGTACGTTTTGGTGGAATCAATATCCTCTGCTACTCTCTTGTAATTCTTGCCTCTCTGTGCCATGCCATTATTCTCCATCTATATAAAAAATCATTATGCTTTTTTAAAGGGATGCTAATATGAAAAATCTTCCATCGGTACCCCTTTGACAAAGGGCAATAACTTCCAGGTTAGTCAATAACAGTAAGCCCCATACTTCTGGCAGTTCCCTCAATAATCTTCATCGCACCTTCAATATCAAAGGCATTCAAATCGGGCATTTTCAGCTCTGCAATATTTTTAATCTTGGTGCGGGAAATTTTGCCAATCCTTTCTAATTTCGGGTTACTGGACCCCTTCTTGAGCTTGGCGGCCTTCATCAAAAGAACAGAAGCCGGCGGGGTTTTAGTGATAAAACTGAAAGAACGGTCTGCATAAACCGTTATCACAACAGGAATAATAGTATCCCCCTGTTGCTGGGTCTTGGCATTAAAAGCCTTACAGAATTCCATTATATTGACACCCTGTTGCCCAAGAGCTGGGCCAACTGGAGGGGAAGGATTCGCTCCACCGGCCGGAATCTGCAATTTTATATATCCTTGAATCTTCTTTGCCATTATTGTCTCCTAAATCAAAACCAACATAGGGGAGATCAGTGAATTACTTTTCTGACTTCCTTATTTATTTTACCAACAAATACCCAGTAACTTGATCAGTCACTGGCCACTTGAACGAATTCAAGTTCCACGGGGGTTGAGCGTCCAAAAATACTTACCAATACCCGAACCCGGCCTTTGTCCGGATACACCTCATCGACTACTCCCTGAAAGTTGGCAAACGGTCCATCGATAACCCTGACAGAATCGCCAGCCTCGTATGTTACTTTCGGCTTAGGTTTCATGGCGCCATCTTTAATCCTGCCAATAATTTTCATGGCATCTTCATCGGAGAGTGACGGAGGATTTCGGTCATTGCCTACAAAACCGGTAACCTTGGGCGTGGAACGTACCGTATGCCAGGTAGTATCATTGAGTTCCATATTGACAAGGATATACCCGGGGAAAAATTTTCTTTCTGAAGTTTTCTTGGCCCCTTTAATCATTTCAAGGACCTGCTCCTTGGGCACCAGAACCTCACCGAAGAAATCTTCCTGGCCGGCAATTCTTATCCGTTCCTGGAGATTAACCTTCACCTTCTCCTCGTACCCGGAGTATGTATGTACAATATACCAATGCCGTGCCATAGCCAAAAAACCTCAAATTTTAATGTTGGTCGCAACATGTATCCTCTTAGGATACAGCTACAAATTCTATCTCAAAATATATGACACCAGCTTTCCTATAAAAAGATCAACCGCTCCCAAATAAACAGATATCACAAACACCAAAACAAGAACGACTCCGGTTGAACCCATTGTCACTTTCTTATCAGGCCAGACTATTTTCTTAAACTCAGACTTCACCTCAGCGGTAAATTCTTTTGCACGGGAAAGTGAAAAAGATTTAGCAGCTGACCGGTCTGTTGCAACCTGCTTATTTTTGGAAGTACGCTCGCCTTTTTTTGCTGCCATTTAATATAATCCATCCAACCAGCTGATGAGTATGCTGGAAGTTATTATTTTTTGTATTACCCTAAACCAGTAGCATAAACATTAATCAATGGCAGGCCAGGAGGGACTCGAACCCCCAGCACCCGGATTTGGAGTCCGGTGCTCTACCAATTAGAGCTACTGGCCTACCCTGGTTATTTTGTTTCCTTATGCAGGGTATGGATCCGGCAAAACCGGCAATACTTTTTAAATTCAAGCTTATGTGGAGTATTCTTTTTATTTTTCGTGGTGGTGTAGTTCCGATTTTTACATTCGGCACATCCCAATGTGACTATATTTCTCATACCTGCACCTGTTAAACTGGTTACTCTTCAAAATGTGTTAAACGAGCAATACACTCGCAGGTCTTCTTTTTCTATTCGACAATTTCGCTGATAACGCCTGCACCAACGGTACGGCCGCCTTCACGGATTGCAAAACGAAGCTCTTTTTCCATGGCAATCGGGGTGATCAGGGTGCCTGTGAACGATATATTATCGCCGGGCATTACCATCTCTACGCCCTCAGGCAATGTTACGATTCCAGTCACGTCTGTTGTACGGAAATAAAACTGGGGACGATATCCATTAAAGAACGGTGTATGACGACCACCTTCCTCTTTTGTCAGAATATAACCCTCGGCCTTGAACTTCGTATGCGGAGTGATGGAACCAGGTTTTGCCAATACCTGGCCGCGCTCAATATCCTCACGCTTGACACCACGAAGAAGCGCACCGATGTTGTCACCTGCCTGGCCCTGATCCAAAAGCTTACGGAACATCTCAACTCCGGTACATGTGGTCTTCTGGGTTTCCTTGATGCCGACTATCTCCACTTCCTCTCCTACTTTGATCACACCACGCTCGACGCGGCCTGTCGCAACTGTACCGCGGCCGGAAATGGAGAAAACATCCTCTACTGGCATCAAAAATGGCTTATCTACATCACGCTGAGGCTCTGGAATAAATGTGTCAACCGCTTCCATCAAATCCCAGATGCACTTGGTCATTGCTTCGTCTCCAGGATTCTCCAAAGCCTTTAAAGCACTGCCCTGGATGATCGGTGTGTCGTCGCCTGGAAACTCATACTTGTCTAAAAGCTCACGAAGCTCCATATCAACAAGCTCGATCAGTTCCGGGTCGTCTACCATGTCGCACTTGTTTAAAAAAACAACCATCGCAGGAACACCTACCTGACGGGCAAGCAGGATGTGCTCACGGGTCTGGGGCATAGGACCATCATCTGCTCCTACTACCAGAATCGCACCGTCCATCTGAGCTGCACCCGTGATCATGTTCTTAATGTAGTCAGCATGACCGGGACAATCAACATGGGCATAATGACGATTGGCTGTCTCATACTCTACATGCGCTGTTGCTATTGTAATACCGCGCTCTTTCTCTTCAGGAGCCTTATCAATCTCATCAAAGGCTGTAAAGCTTGCCTGACCCTTGGTCGACAATACACGAGTGATTGCGGCGGTCAACGTCGTCTTGCCATGATCAATATGACCAATCGTTCCTACGTTTACATGCGGTTTATTTCGCTCAAATTTCTGCTTTGCCATTTTCTATACCCCCAATTCTAATACTCAAATATCTTATTACTGTTATAAAATTCCCTAAATTCCCTTAGTATCTTTCTGTTCTTATATCAAATCCCCCGTATCCGGTGGATGATAGCTACTGCTTTTTTCTCTGGCACCCGGTCATACGCAATAAACTGCATGGTGAAAGTAGCTCTACCCTGGGTGGCTGATCGTAAATCTGTTGAGTAACCAAACATTTCAGCCAGAGGCACATGTGCCTTTACAACCTGATAATTCTTTCTGCTCTCAACACCGTTTATTTTAGCGCGCTTAGAAGTGAGATCACTCATCACATCACCGAGATATTCCTCGGGCACAATCACTTCAAGATCCATTAGAGGCTCAAGAAGTATGGGGCTCGCTTCAGTTGCCCCTTTTCTCATGGCCATGGTTGATGCAACCCCAAAGGCCATTCCAGTAGAGTCTTCATCGTGGTAAGAGCCGTCTACCAGTGCCACTTTCAGATCCACCAGGGGAAAACCTATCAGAGGGCCTGAATCAAGACTATCCTTCACTCCTTGCTCGATGGCCTCCAGAAACTGCACCGGAACCTGTTCAGCGGTGATACGACCCTCGAAAGTAAATCCTGCCCCTCGTTCTGCCGGCTCAAGCTCAAGCCATACATGGCCATATTGCTGTTTCCCTGCAGCCAGATGTTCGAATTTCCCTTCAGCTTTTGCTGTAGCCTCTATACTTTCTTTATAGGCTACCTGCGGTTTGCCAATATTGGCTGCCACCTTAAACTCTCGTATCAAGCGATCAACAATTATTTCGAGGTGAAGTTCACCCATGCCTGAAATTATTGTCTGGCCACTGTCTTCATCCGTCTTTACATGAAACGACGGGTCTTCCGTTGCTATCTTGTCAAGGCTCTCTCGAAGCTTATCCTCATCGGCCTTGCTTTTCGGCTCAATGGCTATGGATATAACCGGTTCCGGAAAGTCTATGGTCTCAAGCCGAATTGAATCCCCTGATTGACAAAGGGTGTCTCCAGTTGTGGTAAAGCGCAGTCCGACAAGAGCCCCTATGTCTCCGGCAGCAATTGTCTGCACATCTTCCCTTTTATTGGCATGCAGCTTTACAATCCGGGTAATCTTTTCTTTTTTTCTTTTTCCCGGATTAAAAACCCGACTGCCAACCTTCAGGACTCCGGAATAAACCCTGATAAATGCCAGGTTTCCAACAAAAGAGTCCGAGACAATTTTAAAGGCCAATGCGCAGAAATTTTCTGCTTCGCTTGCCGTGCGGGTCTCAACCTCGTCATTACTGTTGAGCCCTTCCATCGGTGGCACATCCAGAGGCGATGGTAAATAGGCAATCACTGCATCAATCAGGGGCTGTACTCCTTTATTCTTAAAGGCGCTACCACAGAGTACAGGTACCAATTGCAGCTTGAGCGTTGCTTTCCTTATCGCCCTGTAAAGCACATCGGCAGAAACCGGCTGCTCTTCCAAGTATTTTTCCATGACTTCCTCATCGAAGTCGGCCAACTTCTCGAGGAGCGTCATACGGACGGCCGAAGATTCCTCGGTGAATTCCTCAGGGACATCTTCTTCTGTGTAATGCGATCCCTTCGACTCTTCGTCGAAAACCAGCATTTTTTCTGTTATGAGGTCTATAACCCCACCAAAACCGGCTTCACTACCTACCGGGATCTGAATCGGCAGTGGGTTGGCTCCGAGCCGCTCCTTCATCATTTCAACGCAATTCCAAAAATCAGCGCCTATGCGGTCCATCTTGTTCACAAAGGCAATACGCGGAACATGATAATGATCGGCTTGCCGCCAAACGGTTTCAGACTGGGGTTCAACCCCGCCAACCGCACAAAAGACAGCTATTGCGCCATCCAGCACCCTGAGACTGCGTTCTACCTCAATGGTAAAATCCACATGCCCCGGGGTATCTATTATATTTATCTTATGGTCTTTCCAAGTACAGGTTGTGGCGGCTGAGGTAATTGTAATGCCACGTTCTTGCTCCTGTTCCATCCAATCCATGACTGCGGTGCCTTCATGGACTTCACCCATCTTATATGAGCGACCGGTATAATATAATATCCTCTCTGTCGTAGTGGTCTTGCCAGCATCGATATGGGCCATAATCCCAATATTTCGAAACTTGGCAAGAGGTAATTCGGCTGCCACGGATTCTCTGTTCCCTCAAGTTAAATTTCCTTTCTGAAGTTAATTGATTCGCCGAGACACCGTTTCCTTCACTTATCAAAAGGTGGCCATTTTTACTCTACGCCATACCTTTTGTCAATTCACAAAATTCAGTTGAGCTAATTAATTACTTATTACCACCTGTAATGGGCAAAGGCTTTATTCGCTTCTGCCATCCGGTGCGTATCATCCCGTTTCTTCACAGAACCACCACGCTCATTATAAGCATCAAGCAGTTCTGCAGCCAACTTCTCAGCCATCGTCTTGCCTGAACGGGCCTTGGCAAAGTTGATGATCCACCTGATTGCCAAAGCATTTCTGCGTTCTGGCCGCACTTCAACAGGAACCTGGTAAGTTGCGCCACCCACACGTCGGGATTTAACTTCAACTTTCGGGCGCACCATCTCCATGGCCTTGTCAAAGATAGAAATCGAATTAACATCGGTGATTTGCTTCTCTATAATATCCATAGCCCCATAAAAAATGTTCTGGGCCACGCTTCTTTTACCGCGCTCCATGATCCCGTTGGTGAATTTACTCACCAGCACACTGTTAAAGCGAGGATCCGGTTCAATGGTTCGCTTTTCTGTAATCTTACGCCTGGGCATCTAAGATAAACCTCCTAAAACGTCTAATATCCTTAATTTATTTGGGCCGTTTGGCTCCGTATTTGGAACGACCCTGACGCCGGTCAGAAACACCAAGGGCATCAAGAGTACCACGTATAACATGATAACGAACACCGGGAAGATCCTTAACTCTGCCCCCACGAATCAAAACTACAGAATGTTCCTGCAGGTTATGACCAATACCTGGAATATAAGAGGTGACCTCGATACCATTAGTCAACCTTACCCTGGCAACTTTTCGAAGTGCAGAGTTTGGCTTTTTTGGTGTAGTCGTATATACACGGACACATACTCCCCTCTTCTGAGGAGACCCCTTAAGCGCCGGAGTGTCGCTTCTTTTCTTGGCCACTTTACGGCCATGTCGTACAAGTTGATTAATGGTTGGCATTGTTTCCAAGTCCTGTAAAAATATAATGAGTTATTGGTTTCTAACCCTGTTTATAATGTACAAATTTTGAGCGTCCCAAAAAACGGAATTAAATACCTTACACAGCCCTTCTTGTCAAGAATAATCTCTTGATTTCTGTTATTCTTTATTCTTTCCCGATACGATATTGGGGCAAACCGGTACCCGCAGGAACCAACCTTCCCATGATTACATTTTCCTTGAGCCCAAGAAGCCTATCTACTTTACCGGCCATAGCGGCGTTGGTCAGAACCTTCGTCGTCTCCTGGAAGGAGGCGGCAGAAATAAAACTGTCAGTAGAAAGAGAAGCTTTTGTCACGCCGAGAAGTAACGATTCTGCAACTGCAGGCTGTCCTTCACCCAAGTTAATAATCCTCTCATTTTCTTCATCGAAAATCCACCATTCGACCTGCTCACCGAGCATAAAAGTGGAGTCACCAGGATCGCTTATCTGGACCCGGCGCAGCATCTGCCGCACGATAACCTCAATATGCTTGTCATTAATCTTGACACCCTGCAGACGATACACCTCCTGGATTTCATTCACCAGGAAGCGCGCCAGCTCCTTGACGCCAAGTACCCGAAGAATGTCATTGGGGAGTGGAGAACCATCCATCAAAGGTTCACCTGCTTTTACATAATCAGCCTCATGAACGCTGACATGCTTGGCTTTTGGTATCAGATATTCCTTGGATTCACCAATCTCAGGTGTGATTACAACCCGTCGTTTACCCTTAAGGTCCTTACCAAAAGAGACCCTGCCGTCAATTTCTGTGATAACAGCATGATCTTTGGGTTTGCGGACTTCAAAAAGCTCGGCAACCCTTGGCAGACCACCCGTAATATCCTTGGTCTTGGTTGTTTCTCTTGGGATCTTACCTACAACGGCACCTGGTTGAATCGTATCTCCTTCGTTGACGGAAATAATGGAGCCAACCGGCAGGGTATAGCGGGCAGCTGAACCTGTTCCAGGCAGCTTAAGTGTTCTGCCACGCTTATCTTTGATTGTGATGCGCGGATTCATATCACCGCTTAAACGTGACTGGACAATTACCTTACTTGCTTTGCCGATAACCGGGTCGACACGTTCCTGCATGGTGGTTCCTTCAACTACATCACCATACTTTACGACACCTCCAACCTCACAGACAATAGGTATGGTATAGGGATCCCAGTCAGCCAGAATAGTACCGGGTTCTACTTGCTGACCGTCATCAATTAAAAGCTGGGCTCCATAGTTGATCGGGTAGCGTTCCCGTTCCCGACCCTCTGCCGCATGGATTGCCATGGTACCATTACGATTCATGACAACCATTCTGCCCTTATCATTTTTAACAAAATGGACATCATGAAATTTAATTTGGCCACCATACTGGGTACGGATTTCAGCCGATTCAACGCTCCGACTTGCTGTACCGCCAATATGAAAAGTCCGCATGGTAAGCTGTGTTCCTGGCTCACCAATAGACTGTGCAGCAATAATGCCGATGGCTTCACCCATGTTGACCATATGTCCACGCCCCAGATCACGACCATAGCACATGGCACAAACACCCCTCTTGGAGCGACAGCTGAGCACTGAACGAATCAGGACACGGTCAATGCCGGCAGCCTCAATTTGTTCAACCTTCTCTTCTGTGATCTGCTTATTGGCTGCAACAAGCAATTCATCGGTAAAGGGATCATAAATATCTTCAAGGGCGACACGCCCCAAAATACGCTCACCAACACGCTGAATTACCTCACCACCTTCCATGAGAGGCTCGGCCCAGGTACCATCCAGGGTATTACAGTCACTTTCAATAATGGTTGAATCCTGGGCTACATCGACCAATCTTCTCGTAAGGTATCCGGAGTTTGCTGTTTTAAGCGCTGTATCTGCGAGACCTTTGCGGGCCCCGTGGGTTGATATAAAGTATTCCAACACGCCAAGGCCTTCACGGAAATTAGCCTTGATGGGCGACTCGATGATTGCACCAGATGGCTTGGCCATCAGGCCTCGCATACCCGCAAGCTGACGAATCTGATCCTTGCTGCCCCTGGCACCTGAGTCAGCCATGATGAAAATGGGATTAAAACTCGGCGTCTCCACAACTTTCTTATCCGGACCGCTCACGTAATCAGCACTCATCTCATCCATCATTTCTTTGGCTACTTCCTCAGTAGCCTTAGACCAAACATCTATTACCTTGTTATATTTTTCACCAACAGTAATCAACCCATCTGTATACTGACTTTCAACATCAATCACCTGACTTTCCGCTTTGGCCAGAATATCTTCCTTGTTAACCGGAATTATCATGTCATTGACACAGACGGATATTCCAGCACGGGTCGCATATTCATACCCAAGATCCTTCAACCGGTCTGCCAGGATGACAGTTTCCTTGGTACCGGCATTCCGATACGTATAATCAATCAGCCAGGCAAGTTCCTTCTTGGTCATGATCTTGTTGACCACGCTGAAAGGAACTTTGGCAGGCAGCAGTTCACTGAGCAGAACCCGGCCGATGGTAGTTTCCACCAGCACCCCGTCAATACGAACCTTGACTGAGGCATGCAATTCTGATACGCCCTGATCGTAGGCTATCCTTGCTTCATCAATTGAGGAAAAACACTTACCCTCACCTTTCGCGAAAACCCTATTTCTGGTCATGTAATACAGACCGAGAACGATATCCTGGGTCGGAATGATGACCGGACCGCCGTTGGCAGGGGAAAGAATGTTGTTGGTAGACATCATCAACACCCGGGCTTCGGTCTGGGCCTCAACAGATAAAGGCACATGTACAGCCATCTGGTCACCATCAAAGTCGGCGTTGAAGGCCATACATACCAAGGGGTGAAGCTGAATTGCCTTTCCCTCAATCAGGACAGCTTCGAAGGCCTGCATGCCAAGACGATGCAGAGTTGGAGCACGGTTGAGCATAACAGGATACTCTGTTACCACATCCTCCAGGACATCCCAAACTTCCTTGGTGCCCTTCTCAACCATCTTACGGGCACTCTTGATGGTCGTCACATAACCAAGCAGTTCCAGTTTGTTGTAAATAAAAGGCTTAAACAATTCCAGTGCCATCTTCTTGGGAATACCACACTGGTGCAACCGAAGATGTGGCCCGGCAACAATAACCGAACGGCCGGAATAGTCGACCCTCTTTCCAAGGAGATTCTGCCGGAAACGCCCCTGTTTGCCTTTGAGCATATCACTGAAGGACTTAAGCGGCCTTTTATTGGGACCGGTAATAAGCCTGCCGCGCCTGCCATTATCAAAAAGCACATCAACCGCTTCCTGCAGCATGCGTTTTTCGTTGCGCACAATAATATCCGGGGCATCAAGCTCAAGAAGTCTTTTCAACCTGTTGTTCCGGTTGATGACCCTTCGATAGAGATCATTAAGATCGGACGTTGCAAAACGGCCGCCCTCAAGGGGCACCAAAGGCCGCAAATCCGGTGGCAGAACAGGAATAACTTCCAGTATCATCCATTCAGGTTTGTTGCCCGAATCACGGAATGCCTCAACAACTTTCAACCTTTTGCCCAGTTTGGTTCGTTTAGTTTCAGAACCTGTGGAGCGCATCTCTCCACGAATGAACGTTGAAAGTTCCACGAGATCAATGGACTTGAGTAGTTCACTGATGGCTTCTGCACCGATACCCACTTTAAACTGACTACCATGCTCCTCAACCATCACCCTATAGTTTTCTTCATTCAATAAAGAACCAGCGGGCAGAGATTCAACTTCAGAGCTTGTAACCACGTAGGCCTCAAAATAAAGTATCCTTTCGAGTTCTTTCAATGTCATATCAAGAAGGTTGCCGATCTTTGTCGGCAAACTCTTGAGAAACCAGATATGGGCCACAGGTGCAGCCAGCTCGATATGTCCAAGTCTTTCACGTCGAACCTTGGACTGGATTACCTCCACACCGCACTTTTCACAAACCACTCCACGGTGCTTCATGCGCTTATACTTGCCGCAATTACACTCATAATCCTTTACCGGGCCAAAAATCTTGGCACAGAACAGGCCATCTCTTTCCGGCTTGAAAGTCCGGTAGTTAATGGTTTCAGGTTTTTTCACTTCTCCATGGGACCAGTCCCTGATCTTGCCTGGAGAAGCGAGAGAAATTCTAACAGAATTGAAATTTACTGATTTCTTTGCCTTAGCAAAAAAGCTAAACAGTTCTTCCACATCAGCACCTATTTATTGAAGTAAAAGGCAATAAGCCGTTTATAAATTAAATATTACTTTTTATCGTCTAAAAGTTCTACATCCAGGCAAAGGCCTTGGAGTTCCTTGACCAGAACGTGAAATGATTCCGGCAACCCGGTTTCCAGGAAATTTTTTCCTTTCACCAGGTTTTCATACATGGTCGTCCTTCCTTCGACATCATCAGACTTGACGGTCAAAAACTCTTTAAGAGTATAAGCCGCACCATATGCCTCCATGGCCCAGACTTCCATCTCACCAAGTCGCTGCCCACCAAACTGTGCCTTACCACCCAGTGGTTGCTGGGTCACCAATGAGTAAGGACCTGTGGAACGGGCATGGATCTTGTTATCGACCAGATGATGCAGTTTCAAAATATACATTGTTCCTGTAGTTACCGGCATATCAAATGCATTACCGGTCAAGCCGTCATACAGTTTACTCTGTCCAGTTTCATCCACACCGGCTTCTACCAGCAGGCTACGGATCTCCTCTTCTGCAGCACCGTCAAAAACCGGGGTGGCAATATGCACTCCTTCCTCAAATTTTCTGGCTCTGTCCAGAAACGCTTCATCGGAAAGATCCTTAAAGTTGTCGTTATATTCCTGTGTAGAATATATCTTTTTAAGCTTTTTCTTAACCTCTGCAACTTCATGCCGCTCGGCAAACTTCTGCAGCTGTTCACCCAGCTTCTTGGCGGCAAAACCAAGATGTGTTTCAAGCACCTGGCCCACATTCATACGTGAAGGTACACCCAGGGGATTGAGCACGATATCCACCGGTGTCCCGTCCGCAAAATACGGCATATCCTCTACCGGTAGAATACGGGAGACAACACCCTTATTACCATGTCGACCGGCCATTTTATCACCAACTGCCAGCTTCCGCTTTACAGCAACATAAACCTTCACCATACGGATAACTCCCGGAGGAAGATCATCACCTTTGCGGTGGCGGTTTATGATGCCTTCATAGCGCTCCCGAACAAGCTTGGCCTGCTCACGGTATTGAGAAAACAAAACCTCGGCCTTCACTCCCTCTTTCTTCCAGGCTGAGAAATCAATTTCATGCAGTTTGGCAAATTCGGCCTCATCAATAATTTCCTGGGTGAATTTCTTGCCCTTGGCCAGAAGCGTATTATTGTCCTTTCCTTTCAGAGCATCTTTAGCTACCTTGCCTACAAGTATTCTACCCAGACCATCGCGCACACCCTTTTTCAGGCAGCGAAGCTCGTCATCCATGTCCTTGGTGAGCTTATCAACTTCCATATCTTCAATGGTAAGGGAGCGCTCATCCTTATCAACTCCTTTGCGGGAGAAAACTTTAGCGTTAATAACAACACCTTCAACTCCCGGAGGCACTCGCAGAGAAGAATCCTTCACATCACCAGCCTTGTCGCCGAAAATAGCCCGCAGCAGTTTTTCCTCGGGGGAAAGCATGGTTTCACCCTTGGGAGTTACCTTGCCAACCAGAGGGTCACCAGGTTTAACTTCAGCACCAATCCTGACGATGCCACTTTCATCAAGGTTCCTTAAGGCTTCTTCCCCAACATTAGGAATATCTCTGGTGATTTCTTCCTTACCCAGCTTGGTATCCCTGGCCATGGTCTCAAAAACCTCAACATGAACAGAGGTATAAGTATCATCCTTTAAAAGTCGCTCGGAGAGCAGGATAGAGTCCTCAAAATTGTATCCCCGCCAACTCATGAAGGCTATGGTGACATTCTTACCGAGTGCCAGTTCACCCTGATCACAGGAAGGCCCATCAGCAAGTACAGTGCCCTTAGTCACCCTCTGTCCTGGAAGGACAAGAGGTTTCTGGGTGAAACAGGTATTCTGGTTCGATTTTTTGAACTTGCTCAGTCGATAGACACCAACTCCGGTCATAAAGCCATCGGTTCCCGGCTCGTCATAATTCACCACGACACGGGTGGCATCCACCTCCTCGATAACACCATCTCCGCCAGCAAGCAAACATGTCCCGGAATCCCTGGCAACCACATTTTCAAGGCCGGTACCAATCAATGGAGCGGATGTACGCAGCAGCGGCACAGCCTGGCGCTGCATGTTGGAACCCATCAAGGCCCTGTTGGCATCATCGTTCTCCAGAAAAGGAATCAAGGCCGTAGCAACAGAAACAAGCTGATTCGGTGCAACATCGATGTAGGTAACCTGATCTCCAGAGGTGATAACAACCTCTCCCTCTTCGCGGGCAATGAGATTATCGTCGACAATTTTACCTTTATTGTCCCGTTCAACCTTGGACGGAGCGATCAACTCATTTTTTTCCGCCATGGCGTTCAAAAAGACAACGTCATCGGTAATTTTTCTGTCAACCACCTTCTGGTAAGGAGTTTCGATAAAACCGAATCTATTAACCCGGGCGTAAGCAGCCAGTGAAACAATGAGACCGATATTCGGGCCTTCTGGCGTTTCAACCGGACATATCCTGCCATAATGGGTGGGATGAACATCCCTGACTTCAAAACCTGCACGCTCTCTTGATAAACCACCGGGACCAAGAGCACTCAATCGCCGCTTATGTGTAACTTCGGACAGAATGTTGGTCTGATCCATGAACTGTGAAAGCTGGCTCGTACCAAAGAATTCCTTAATAGCTGAAGTGATAGGCTTGGGGTTTATCAGGTCATGGGGCATGAGAGTTTCAACTTCCTGAAGGGTCATACGCTCCCGAATTGCGCGCTCCATGCGTACAAGACCTATACGGTACTGATTTTCAACAAGCTCCCCTACAGTTCGTACACGCCTGTTACCCAGATGATCAATATCATCGACCTTGCCCTGTTCATCTTTCAACCGGACAAGATACCGAACAGATTCAATAATATCTTCCTTGGTCAAAGTCTTTACTGCGATATCAGTATCGATCTTGAGTCGGGCATTAATCTTGAATCTTCCCACCTCAGAAAGGTCATAGGTGGAAGAATTGAAAAACAGATTGTTGAAAAAGGAGATAGCCACTTCCGGGGTAGGAGGGCTACTCGGGCGCAGTCGCCTATAAATCTCGAGCAGAGCCTCATTAGTATCTGTAACCTTGTCAATGGCAAGTGTTTTTCTAAATGAATCCGTTACATGGGTGCCATCAATAAAGAGTATTTCAAACTTCTTTATTTTGGCTTCCAGTATGGAATCTAAAACAGACTCTGTAATTTCAGAATTAAGTTGAGCTAGAACCTCCCCGGAAGATGGGTCCACAATGTCATAGGCCAGATATTTGCCCAGCAGCTCTTCAGGCTCAACACTGAACTCCTTCACCTGGGCTTCCACCATTTTCTTAAGAAGGGTTTTGCTAATTTTTCTATTCTTTTTAATCAGTACCTTGCCCGTCTCAGGGTCTAGTATGTCCTGGACGGCACGCTGTCCCAGTACAAGTTCAGGGTCAAATTCCTTTTTGAACTTCTTGCGCTTAACTGATATTTTCTCTGAGTTATAAAAAAGTTTCATAAGCTCTTCAGATGTGTATCCAAGAGCCCTCAACAATGTGGTTACCGGAAACTTCCGTCGCCGGTCAATACGAACATAGAGCACATCTTTGACATCAAATTCAAGATCAATCCATGAACCACGTACCGGAATAATTCTGGCAGAATAAAGGAGTTTACCACTGGAGTGGGATTTACCGTTGTCATGGGCATAAAAAAGCCCAGGAGACCTTTGCAACTGGCTTACAATAACCCTTTCAGTTCCATTAACGACAAAAACTCCATCCCTGGTCATTAATGGCACTGAACCCAGATACACCTCCTGCTCCTTAATGTCCCTGATGTTCTGGACCCCGGTCTCCGTATCAGTATCATATGTTACCAACCGTACGGTAATCTTAATAGGCACATCAAAGGTCATGCCCCTTTCTACGCATTCTTCAACCGTGTATTTCGGTTCTCCATAATTGTAACGGACAAATTCTAAAAAGCATGTGCCGTTAAAATCCGAAATCGGGAAAATGCTCTTAAAGATACCTTGCAGCCCAACATCTTCCCTTTTATCAGGAGCTTCATTCAACTGCAGAAATTTTTCATAGGAAAGTCTCTGCATCTCAATGAGATGCGGAATCTCCACAATACTGGTTGTTTTGGCAAAATTCTTTCTGACTCTGTTCATCATTCCCATCGAGCAATGCCCTCGTCTTGTGTAACCGGTTTCAGCCCTTTGAAATTCTTACAGGCTCTGGTTGCTGAAAAGGATCTGCTGAATAACTTTTCCACAAATCCTTTACTTTTTCGTGTGATATTAGTCGGTTGCAGCACATTAGAGGAGGCTGCGGCTACCCACTTTTTTTCTATTCCTTGAGAACACAACGACGCTACGGAGAATTTTCTCCGTAGCGTCCTATTCTATCATACCAATCATATTGTTCAGACTGGTTACTGCCTTGAAAAAAATCTGGCAGGTTCTGGAATTCCTATAACATAACGTATCATTAACTGATTTACTTGATCTCAACAGACCCGCCGACAGCCTCAATTTTTTCCTTGATTTCAGCAGCTTCTTCCTTGGATACGCCTTCTTTAACAGGCTGAGGAGCAGATTCAACCAACTCTTTTGCCTCTTTCAGTCCAAGAGAAGTGATGGCACGAACCTCTTTAATCACCTTGATTTTCTGATCGCCTATTCCCGCAAGGATCACGTCAAAATCAGTCTTCTCTTCTTCTGGTGCAGCATCAGCAGATGCACCACCGGCAGCAGCAACCGCAACAGGTGCTGCGGCGGAAACACCAAATTTCTCTTCCAGTTCCTTAATAAATTCAGAGAGATCTAAAACACTCATTCCTGAAATAAATTCAACTACTTGATCTTTTGTTACAGCCATTTTCTTGTCCTCCTGGCGACGTTGTTAACTTTATAAATATTCTTAATTAGTATCCTGCTCTTTCTGTTCCTTAATTGCCTGTAGTGCATACAGGAAAGTCCTTGGAACTCCACTTAAAACCCGTACAAGACCGGTGGGCACAGCATTCATGACCGATAGCATCTGCCCCAGCAAGACTTCCCTGCTAGGCAATTTTGACAATGCCATTACGTCGTCTACTGACAACAACTTACCGTCAAGCGATGCTGACCGAATCTTCAATTCAGGATGGCCTTTAGAAAACTCAGCGAGAATCTTTGCAGGAGATACCGGATCACCGTAAGAAACAGCTACTGCTGTTGTTCCCACGAATTGATCCTGCAATCCCTTATACTCAGTATCCTCAACCGCCCTGATGAGCAGGGTATTTTTCCCAACCCTGAACTCGGCATCGTTTCTGCGCAAGTTATGACGCAATTCTTGCAGAACCGGTACTGTAAGGCCCTTATAGTCGGCAACAATGGCAATCTTTGCTTTTTTAAACTTGCCACTGAGTTCCTCGACTTCTGTAACCTTTTCCTCGCGATTCACTTCTTTTCCTCCAGTTTTAGTCCAAAATAAAATCTGGACCGATCAAGGTTCCCAGCAGGTACAGGCTTTTTATCTGTCGCCGAGCATTTGCTAATTGTTACTTCAAAATAATTCCAGAGGATTGAGCCGGAGCTCTTACCTGCAGATATTTGAATTGTTCACAAATAGTGCCTCGGCAGGTCAGCATTGCTGATTAAACAAAAAAGTACCTGCTGTCTTCGACATTGAAACCCGGTTATGTTTACAACCGGACTTCTATATAAACTATGCGGTCCTCTTCAATGAGTTCCGCTTTGATTTTTTCGCTAGTGCTAACCATCAAACCAGGAAATCGATAGTTTTATATCTTGAAACTTCACGCCTGGTGTTCAATCCCGTCAACCATGTTATGCTGACTAATTCATAAAAATTCTACTGTTCTGCTATGCCTGCTGTTTGATCAGGTTCCGGACATCCAGCGGGTCAACCTTGACCCCTGGCCCCATGGTTGTTGACAGGCTGATGCTCTTCAGATAAACCCCCTTGCTTGTAGAAGGTTTCAGCTGGATAATCCTGTCCATAAAAGCCAGGATATTTTCTGTTACTTTCTGTGAGCCGAAAGAAGCTCTACCCAGCATGGCATGAATTATGCCAGCTTTATCGACTTTGAAGTCAACCTTTCCTGACTTGGTTTCCTTTACAACCCTTTCAATGTCAAAGGTAACGGTACCAAGTTTGGCGTTTGGCATCAGGTTCCGAGGTCCCAGTACTCTACCTATCTTGCCCACTGTAGCCATCATGTCCGGCGTGGCGATGGTCCGGTCAAACTCAAGCCAGCCGCCTTTAATCTTTTCTACAAACTCGTCACCACC
>Ga0255039_10000263_pt1 | contig 17312 bp, 13 predicted proteins | sample BC1_12_1_MG_FD_181713 | JGI IMG/M metagenome (GOLD analysis project Ga0255039, IMG submission 181713) | Seawater microbial communities from Strait of Georgia, British Columbia, Canada - BC1_12_1 | ecosystem: Environmental > Aquatic > Marine > Strait | place: Canada: British Columbia | collected... | reverse complement strand
GGGATCTCTTTTTAGGCCCAGCGAAAGCAGTGCCATTTAACCATGTATATCATCCTTTCAAATGGCGCGGCTGGAGCGACTGGGGTACTGGCGCGCTCGGTGACATGGCATGCCATATTGTCGACCACGTTTTCTACGCACTAGACCTCACCTACCCCACATCGGTAGAGGCAAGCTGCACCAAGAACACACCCGAAGGCAGTTTCCCAAAATCATCGACCGTTTACTTCACCTTTCCCGCCACCGAGAAACGCGGCGAAATTGCGTTAAACTGGTACGACGGAGGTATAATGCCGCGAAGGCCAAAAATAATGGATATTCGACGCAAAATGGGCAATGGCGGTAGTGGCTCATTATTCATTGGCACCAAAGGGATCTTGATGTGTGAATGTTATGGTAAAAACCCAGTACTAGTGCCACACGCGAAGATGAAGGATTTTATCAAACCACCAAAAACCATCAAACGTATCGATGGCACCCATGAACAAAACTGGATTGATGGCATTAGAGGCAAAGGGACACCAACAAGTCACTTTGATGTTTCTGGCCCATTGACCGAAATGGTGCTCATGGGCAACCTTGCTATTGCCAACCCAAACAAGCATTTACTATGGGACGGCGACAAAATGGAAGTCACAAACTTAAAAAAAGCAAATACAATGATTATGCCAGCTTACAGAGAAGGATGGACGTTGTAACCACTTTTAGGGCGAACAACAACCGAAACAAACAATCGCCTACGACGACGATTGTTTGTTTCGGCTACCCCGCTTGAATCTTTTTGAGTAATTTTAAGGTGGCGGCGATACCTGCTCTTTCTGAAAGTTTTTTGCCTTCATACTCGATGCCGACATACCCATTATAGCCTGCATCTAAAACGATTTTCATCATTTTGTAATAATCAGTGCCTGTTTCATCTCCTGCCGCATTAAAATCATGACTCTTGGCACTCACTGCTTTAGCAAATGGCATAAATGATTTAATCGCCGCATAACGGTCTTCATCATTGGGGAAATTTCCAAAATCAGGCAAAGTGCCGCAATTATCCATATCAACAGTCGCAATCACTTTAGAGAGCCATTTTCCACGCGATGATAAGCCGCCATGATTTTCTACGATCACATTGAGATCTAATGCTTTGCCCAACGTTGATAATCGAGATAAACCGTCAACCGCTAAAGGCAGTGCGTCATCAAAACTACCTTTCGATGACGCATTCACTCTAATGGAATGACAGCCAAGCGCCTTAGCCGCATCTAACCATTTTCGATGATTATCGACTGCTTTAATTCGTTTTCTTTTATTTGGATCGCCAAGGGCCCCTTCACCATCGATCATAATCAATAAACTATTTACACCATGGTCATCGGCACGTTGTTTCATATCTGCAATATATTTGGGATTATTGACTTCTTTATTAAAAAAACGATTTACGTACTCAATGGCGTCAATGTCAAATTCGGTGCGCGCGATTTTTGCAAAATTAAGCTGATCTTCTTGCTGAACGCCATTGCCAAGGAAGGTACGATGAAGTGACCACTGTGCCAGGGAAATCTTAAATGGTAATTTTCCCTCACTGGCAAAGCTTTGTTTACTACAACCCAAAGGGAATATTTGCCCCAACATACCTGCCGCAGACAAACTTGTTGAAAGCTTTAAAAATGTTCTTCTATCTGTCATAGTATCTCCAAATTATCGTTTATGATATAAGCTATACATCCCCAATCATTGGCATAATGAATGAATTATACCAACTAACAAGCTATTTCTCAAGTCATACATACCACACAAAGCGGCGCCCTTGAAGCGCAGATTTAATCCGTGTATATTTTAACTGCTTATCTATAGTAAATAACAACTCTATTTGATATAATCATCGAATACTAACTATTATTAAACATAAATGTATTCGTTTAAAACATACATTTCAATTGGAGATTGAATCTATGATTCGTTATATATGTATTTTGGTTGTATTGGTTTCTACTCTTATTAATGACGCCACAGCAACATCTACCGAAGTACCTTCAGGTGGGAAAATCACCCTCGATCCAGCCATTTTTCCTTTTGGTAAAGTCGACCCAAGAAGCAAACACCCTGGAGAATTCACCTTAACCAATACCGGAGATGGCGATATCGAGATTACAAAAGTTATACCAACGTGTGGATGCACACTCCTTAAATGGCCTAAAGGAAAAGATAAAAAGAAAACACTCGCCCCTGGCGAAAGCCTTAAGCTCCCCTTTACATACACAGCCAAACCAATCCCTGGCAAAAAAAGAAAAACAATAAAGGTGGAGACTTTTGACGGCATAAAGCACGAAACCCTTTCACTTATATTCACCTCAGATGTAACCGAATATCTCGCCATTTCCAAAAAACAAATTCATTTTTCACTAACAACTCCAGATAAAAAACCAACTGTCACCATAACAAGCGACGAAAAACCTTTTAAAATAAAGGGCGTCTACTCAAGAGGAAATGCGATTAAATGCGAATTTAAAAAAGATGCAAGTGCCATATCACACACATTAACATTTCAGGGCGATATCAAAATATTAAATAAATTCCCCAAAGGTTTTCTTTCAATAGATACAGATCACCCCAAAGCAGGTGAGGTTCAATTGAGATATGACACAACATTATTATACGCAGCCAAACCATCCAAAAAATATTTCTCCAGGCTTATCCCTGGTAAGACCGCCAACGCAATGACAACAATCGTGAGCGGCGACCGATCCAACTTTGAACTCGGCGAAGTGACAACCACCAATAAAATGATCAAAATAACCGCAACCGAAAAACTCAAGCAAGGTGGCTATAAAATCAAATACCAACTTAATTGCCCCCCTGACCAAAAAAAGGGACGACTCACAGAAAAAATTATCGTCAATATCAAAGACGACCTAAAAACAACGCTCACAATCAACATTACTGGCAACGTACGTTAAGGAAGACAAACAAAGGGCTTACCGTCGCATCGCTTTAAATACTTGCGTCAGAAACGAATAAAATAAGGTTTTCCCTAACCTTAATACCCTTTCTCAACGATCATTACCCTTGTTTTTTTCATCTATATTTGTTAAAATAGAAATTGACTTTAACTGATTTATTATTCTATAAATAGTCGAGTATCAGCTAAGCACTAACTTCTTTTACGATATTCATCTCGCACTGCTTTGCCGAACTTACTCATAAATGAATGCATCATAGACGTTAATAATGTGCCACACCTTCAATCTAGCTTACAGCGTAAAGGAGTGTTATTCATGGGACAATGTTCAACTATCACAAAAAAAAGTAATGGTGTTACCGACTTTTACGAAATCGAAATCCAGCAGCCTGCCTTAAAAAAACGAAAAACAATTACGGGAGATACCGCAGACTACACCAGACAAAAAGCCTTAGTCGAACTGGCCAAGTGGGATACACAATGCGCTGTCAGAGATTTCGCCGATAGGGCATGGGCACGAAGACAACAAAAAGCAACGACGATGAATGAACACATGATTGTGGCTGCCGAAAAAACAAGGGACACAAGGAAACATATAAAAAAGCTCAATAACTTACTCGCAGACGCGCTCACTTCACCATCACTCGACATTTGGAATCAATATCATATTGGCAATTTATACCCGCCGCCAAAGCCAATAAAACCAATAACGCCAGAAAAACCAAAAGGGCCACAGATCCCCAATGAGCCAAAAATAGATACATACATCAAAGAAGTCAAAGCAGGTTTCTTCACTATGCTTATCCCTTCTAAACGAAGAGCACTTGAAAATACCCGCGCCCTCAAATACGAACACGACTTAACATTATGGAAGAAGCTAAGACAAGTACGTATCAACAAAGCAAATGACGCCATAAGGGCATATAACCTGCAACTTACTAATAGTGAAGCAAACTATCTCAAAGAAGTTGAACAGTGGGATTTACGACGCCATGCATATCTTGCCCAAAAAGAGCGTGGTAACGCACAAATGAATGACCATCAAGAAAGATATTTTGCACACGACCCTGTTGCCATTGAAGAATATTGTTCTTTGATATTGACCGCTTCTGACTACCCTGATTACTTTCCACAATCTGCATGCTTTAAATATATTCCAGAATCAAAATTACTCATTATTGATTATCATTTATGTCCACCCCATTTATTGCCTAATACCAGTGAAATAAGATATGCGCCTGCACAACATGAACTTATTGAAATGAAAATGTCCATTCAATTACGTAATGACTTGTTTGATCACATATGTTATCAAACAACAATACGCTCAATATTTGAGATTTTTCAACACGATCAAATCGATGCCGTACGGTCTATCATATTCAATGGTTATGTCACAGGGCAAGGTCCTCATGAACCTGTATCTGCGCAAAGGTGTATCTTAAGTATTCATGCAAATGAAGAAGCATTTATGAAATTAGATTTACAGGACATTTCACCGAAAATAGCATATAAAAAAATGGGCGGGAATATAGATGGCAACTTATACAATCTACACCCAATTACCGGCAAAAATGAGTTGGATATTCAACCGCCTGTAAATACATGACATATGGGCACCGCTAATAATGCATTTTGTATCACGCGTACATGTATCCTATCAGCGATTTATTGTATTTAAAATCTGTTCTTGGTCGCTTTATGGGTACGAATCGAGCTCCTTTGCGTCCCATAAGTGATAAGGCGAAAATATTATCTACAATTAAAGGGTCCCAGCGAAAGAATACCTTAGATGGCATAGACTTTTGCTCGATAGTATTTATAATGCCTTGTTGCATTTAAATTAGAAAACTAGACTATTAGCGACACGAAAGTCGCCTCAGGAATCTTTATGTTGAAAAAAATTGAAGGTCAACTCGCAGTTGGACAAGAAAAGTTTGCCATTGTCGTCGCACGATTCAATGAATTTATTACCAGTAAATTATTGCAAGGCGCCATTGATGCCATCGTTCGCCATGGCGGAGATAAATCACAAATAACAGTTGTATGGGTACCAGGCGCTTTTGAAATACCATTTGCAGCAAAACAGTTAGCAACTCAAAATTTCGATGCCGTTATTTGTCTAGGATGTGTCATCCGAGGTGATACAAGTCATTATGACTATGTGTGCTCACAAGTGACCAATGGTGTTGGTAAAGTTGCCTATGAATATGAAATACCAGTGATGTTTGGCGTTATTACTTGCGACACCCTAGAACAAGCCATTGATCGCGCCGGTACTAAAAGTGGTAACATTGGTTTTTTAACCACTGTTAGTGCCATTGAAATGATCAGCGTCTCACAACAAATCAAAGCAATTACTAAATAAAATAACGCCAGCACCAAGGACTTTACTGTAACATGACCGACCAGGTACCAGAAGATTATCGCAGTTTTGCACGCCAAATAGCATTGCAATTTCTCTTTCAACTCGAAGCACGACAGGGTGATTGCATTGAAATGCTCGAAGAATTTATCCTCGAACAAACCCGCAAGAACCAAACCAAGGCACTCGCAGAAAAATGGATAAAAGGGACATGGACCCAACAAAGCACACTAGATGCGTTAATTGTTTCAGTAAGTGATAATTGGAAAATCGAAAGACTTGCCAATATCGATCACGCTAACCTGCGGCTAGGTACTTGGCAATTACTTAACGCCAAAGAGATCAGCCATCATATCGTTATCGATGAAGCGATTGAACTTGCAAAACAATTTGGGACAGAACAATCCCCTGGTTTCATCAACGGCGTACTTGATGCTGTTTGGAGAAAAATTCAAGGTAACGATTTTGATCTAGCCTTATTCGAGAACAATTCCAAATCAAACGATGAAGCAAATGAACTTAAGGAAGATTTTTAACGATGGCACTATTTTCAAAAGTCATTAATAAGCTTAAAAAAGGGCTCTCAAAAAGTCGCGAAAAAATATCTAGTTCCTTAATGAATGTTTTGACACTCGGCCGAAGAATTGATGAAACATTACTAGGCGAACTCGAAGAACAACTCATTACAGATGATATCGGCGTAACAGCCACAACAAAAATTATTACAGACTTACGTGCAGCATGGAAAGATAAAAAAATTGATACCGCTGATCAAGTTATTCCATTTTTAAAACAAGAACTTAAATCGTACTGGCCAGATAGCGACCGTAAACTAAACCATGCAAACAGTGGTCCTACCGTTATTATGGTAACAGGTGTAAACGGATGCGGCAAAACAACCAGTGTAGCCAAAATCGCGGCTAAACTCAGTTTAGATGGCCACAAAGTTGTATTAGGCGCTTGCGATACTTTTCGGGCGGCGGCTGTTGACCAACTCACGATCTGGAGCGAACGCACAAACGTGCAAATCGTTAAACATGCGCAAGGCGCTGACCCTGCTTCAGTGGCGTACGACGCATGCGATGCTGCTATTGCAAGAAAAGCAGACTATCTCATTATTGATACCGCAGGTCGCCTACACACCCAAGACCATTTAATGCGCGAACTCACAAAAATTCGAGATGTTATTTCCAAAAAAATTGGCGACGCACCACACGAAGTATTGCAAGTACTCGACGCGACAACAGGGCAAAACGCGATTAATCAAGCAAAGATGTTTTCGCAAGCTGTTGACGTCACGGGCATAATGCTTGCTAAACTTGATGGCACAGCTAAAGGCGGTATCGTTATTGCCATTAGAGATGAAGTGAACATCCCAGTAAAATTTATCGGTCTAGGTGAACAGCCTGAGGACATTGAACCTTTTAACCCTGAAACCTTTGTTGAGGCGTTGTTTAGCTAATCAATCAGGTCGTAAATCACAACAATACGTTTTTTATAGGATACAATCATGCCAATCTATCAATATAAAGCAATCGACAAAGGATGTGAGCACTGCCAAAATGGGTTTGAAGAAATGCAAGCCATGAGTGCAAAACCACTGACGACATGTCCTATTTGCGAATCACCGGTAAACAAAATCCCAAGTGTGTGTAACGGCTACTCCCCTTTTCTATCTACAAGTAATCTAAAAGACAAAGGATTTAAAATGCTAAAGAAAAACAACGACGGCGGCTACGACGACGTAACAAAGTAATCAATTTTAGGCGTTGAACTAAATTTATTAATGAATTACCACAAATAAATGTGTCCCCCCCATTATAGTAAATACCAAAATTGAAAGCGCTAAGAAGCCCTTTTACCCCCAAATCAGTAGCTTCAGTGGAAAAACATTGTCGCTAAGATTATTATAACGCCCGCTTATAGCCTCGTATTGCTTTATCTAGACCATTTTTCATTTTATTTAGGGTTGTAGGCCACATCTGCTTCGACAATGGCATCCTGACAATATTGCCATCTTTATCTTGATAAATCAGGTCAGTACATTCTACAGACTTAATACTTGAACCAATTTTTGTTGAATATTGATTTCCATATACCACATCAATTACAGTAGCACCTGTTGAAAAATCTATATCCAAACCATCATGGCTATCGTTTACACTTTTAACAACTTCACCAATTTGCCCGCCTGGACGTACATGGAATTCATCTTTATACCACTTACCTTCAAACCACTTGTATACCTCAACGCGCATTTCAAGATCTTCTTTTTTCCCATCACGTCTGGGGAATATGGCAATATCCAATGGGACATCAACGACCTGCTCTATATCATCCCATGCAGTCCATAAAATAGAATTATCGGCATATTTTTTATCTGCTTCAACAAGCCATTTAGGATGACCTGCTACAGGATTAAAAAAGCCGACACGAATACGATATTGATATGTCTTACCAGCTTCCACTGTACCATCATGCGCCCATATTGGAAAAATTTCTTCCGTTAAAAAAGCTTCAGTGTCAATGTTTTCTGTTTTTCTTCCACTATTGCTACTTCTTCTAGATGAAGCACCACCGCCCATCTCCATGCCAAAACCGCCTTCAGAACCAACTTCACCAAAACCACCGAACTCTTCAAAACCACCGCCGCCACCGCCGCCACCGCCACCTGATCTCCCCCTACTGCGACTGCGGCTCGACCCGCCACCACCAAGTTCGTCAAAACCGCCACCCCCACCGCCTGATTTAGCTGCTGACATTCTTGCCTTCCGATCGGCATCTTTTTTTTCTTTTTCTTTTTCTCTACGTTCATATAATGGTAACCAGTCGATATCAGATAAGCTGTATGGTTCTGGCTGCAACATCGTTTGCTGAACAGCAGGATCAGCACCTTCGATAATAAGTACTTTAAGCTCAGCCAAAGACATTTTGCTCATAGACGCTGATGGTTTTTTTCCATAATATGGATCAACAGCAATGCGATCGACTGTTTTCCATTTACCCCATAAACCATCGCTACCCAATTCGTGCCGACTCACTTCAACCATAGCTACAACAGGGTCTGGATCTTTTAACGGTGTCTCAATGTCGTGAGCGGCAAATGCATTTATATAATTTTCGCGAATTTTTGCCATGTGTAACTTTGAATATATTGTGACAAAATCAATGTCTGATATTTCTTCCACGACATCATCTGCATACCCTACCTCACGAGACAATTCCAATTCTGTCTCAGTTAAAGCAAGAATTTTAGGCAATTTAAATGGCCCCAAAACAATATCGTCTACAACCGAAATGGCTGGATATAATCGATCAGTGTCGACAACGATCGTTTCCAGTTGGTTTTCTGATAAAAATGCGGACGCATGTAATGTTGGTTGTGAAGGCAATTTAGTGGTATTCTTCTTCATTGCATTCACATTACGTTGAGATTCTTCTATGCCCACTTCTATCAATTGCGAAGGCGTAACTAATTGGCCACGATTTTCAACGCCTTGCTTATTCAAGACTTGTGCATAAATAACATAACCTAAGATACCAATCGCTATAACCAAAGCGACTTTATCACTCATGGCTAACCAAATATTCATTACTTTCTTTTGAGCCATAACGGATCCATTTCTTAATAATAATCGCCCTAGGCGGTACTTAATAATTTTTTAACATTGTATAACGCTTATGCAGTAATTTTACTTCATTACACTTGGGATATTCTTTTCATAACCATCTTTATAAAAAAAATACTCTCCAATAACCCTAAGCACTGAATTACTGGAAGGACCATAATAATAGCCCGCTGCTTTTTCTTCCTCATCCCGTAAACTCGCTACCGTGAATTGCAATACCGTTATTTGTGAGCGTTCATGTTTTCCGTCATTATCACTATGTTTACCTTGAAGCATATTACAAAAATCATTAATACGAGTATTATCAATAATTACTGCCACTTCAAAATGATACACGTCAATTAGGTCATCACTCAATCGCCCTGTCCACGGCTCTACAATAGAATCCAATAGCACTTTAGAATCTTCTTCCATAACAACCTTACCAGGTAAGAAATTTTCAGATTCAGATAAACGCGATTCTTCAGGACTAGCGTTAATTCCTGGCGCCTCTGCTTTTCTTTTGCCAGGAACCTCAGGTTTCGTAAACGGTAAACCACCAAATGATATTTCTATCAGGCGTTTTACTGCAGCACTCTTCACTGTTGTGCCATCTACCAAAGTATTTAATTTTTTAATGGTACTAACGATATCTTGACTAATCCAATACGCAACTTGCGTTCCCCAACTATCTACAATCAATCCATCACTGTCAGCAGACGAACTAATTTCTTCCCAGTATTTGTATCCACAAAATGATTCAGGCGTTGCAAAGAGTGCAAACGTCTCGGCGCGTTGACGACATTTTTCTTCTATCAATTGCGCTTCTTGCTCACTACCTTTATGCCCCCTACTACTTCTCCCGCCGCCGCCGCCAAAACTTCCAAAACCATCTGACTCATCAAAACGTGAAGTATTTCCTCGGTTACCTTCTAAAGATTTTACCGAACTACTTTGATAGCTTTCAATGATATTGTCAATCTCAGCTTTAGTTAAGGCTTGTCCTGCAGACATATCATCAAGCAAATCCAGTATACCTTCTCGATATGCTTTTCCAAATCCATTATATTTAGGCGTAACATGTTCACCTTTAGGCTCAGGAAAAACATCTTTATAAAGCACACTTCTTGAAGATGTCGCAAGGGCTTTTGCCTTTAAGGCAACTGTGTCTTTTGCGACCACATTACTACGTTGTATATTTATTTCTTTGAGATTATTACTTACCAAATTCCTTTTAGATGACCCTATTTTATTGTAAACCGCCTGAACAGCGTTTAGCTCTTTTGCATTCTCTTGCGCCATCTTCGAACCAAACCAATGCGCAAAGCCTCCCCCTAGGAGAACGAAGACACATATGATTAAAAATAAATAACGTTTTATCATTGCCATGATTTATTATCTTTCCACATTCGCAGGGTGTTAACCCTTCATGATTTACAAATGTAACTTACACAATCAAAATATTGCACTTTACAGCTTATTGTTTTACCGCGACTAATCGGTTGTCTCTGGTGCTTCTTGTTCTTTTAACTTTAATTTAAACTTGATGCGGAACCAATAATCATGTGTTTCAACTTGTCCTTGACCTTTGACATCCTCGATAACGAATCCGTCTTCATCTTCTAGGTAAACACTACTGATCACTTCATATGTCATCGGATCTACAAATATATCCACCACTTGCTTTGTTCGATTGGCCTTTGTATCAGTCGGTATGGTTCTTTCAACCAACAACATCGGCTCAACCTCGGGCTCAGGCCTTAACATGCCTAAACCATAAGGTTGGGTATCTAAACGCAAATTACCGCTGCCAATATGACCATGTTCAGTAATATCAAAATAGAAGCTAAAGTCACCCTTTTCAACCAATGTTTCAAAAGGAAGCGATGCCGTATCGGTCTCTTTATGTCCCATATAACGCAAATAATGAAAAAAGCCCCAATCTGATTTATCTTTTACGCTTACATCGCTAGGGTATAAAAAATCAATATTGTCTTTATGCGGTGTACTGCCTTCAATTACCACAACAAAACCAGCTTCAGCATCACGATCTTGGGGCAACACTTCGTCTGCTACCTTCTCGACACTCTTTGATGTTGCACGACGACCATCTGTAGCAGGGCCGCCAAAACCGCCACCGCCAAATCCACCAAAACCGCCGTCAAATCCACCAAAACCGCCACCGGCAAATTCATCAAAACCGCCGCCACCACCACCGCTGGGAGAATCTGTCGAACGCGTCGTTCGATGAGAAGGACCACTTGCCGAAGCGGCATTGCTTTCCATATCGTCCCAAGGTTGATGTAAATTCTCATTGTAATAAACCATGATATTCGAAATAAATACTTGTTCTCGCGTTTCGCGCGGCACCAACATTAATGCTTTTTTATCACCATTACGATACGCCTCCTTGACCTCAGGTTGCCCCAAAGGCATCGACTCTCTTATCGCACGCAAAACCAAAGGCACCATGTTTCGCGAGTGGCTTTTAAATTGATAACGATAAGGTGATTCATACCGCTTAACAAACTCTTGCGCTTTCTTTATCGAGGCTTCAACTTTTTTGTTACCTGCTGTTTGCATCATTACCTTGCGCACGTTACTTTCAATACTACTCCTGCCAGATTTAGTCGAGGCAATATCACTACCAATTGAACTCGCCTGAATAATTGAAAGCAAGCCACTAACCAAGAACACCGCTGAAGCAGCTGCAAACCAAATACGCTTTTTACGCCAAGCGGCTTCACGCGCCACCCTGATCGGCAACAAGTTCCCCTCAATTCGAGAAACATCAAGTCCTTGCAATGCTAATCCATATGCGACAGCCAAACTCGGAATATTCTCAGAAAATTGCGCAACTGAAATATCTGCATCTAAGGACAACCTGTCAAACGAATCTAAATGTTTAACGGGTATTGACAAACTTTGTTGTAAAAACTTAACCAAACCTGGCATTTTCATCGCATTGCCCAACGCAAGCACTTGGGTAAATTTTATATTCCTATTTGATGAACTATAAAAGCCAATAGAGCGTTGCACTTCTGCAGCCAAATCTGAAAAAACCGTTCTGGTTGCTTGAAATATTTGACGGGCATACTTACTACTTGAAGCAGTGCGCTTAAGCGCCTCTGCCTTTGAAAAACTCAGTTTAAACGCCTTCATTACAGCTTCTGTGAGTTGATTGCCACCAATTGGAATATTACGCTGCCAAACTTTTTGTCCGTCAGAAATAATAAGATCACTATTTTCAGCACCTATATCAAGCGCAATGACCGCTTTAGTACCTGGCGTTTCTGAAAGTTGTTGAAAATGATGGGATAAGAAATTATAAATAGCCATCGGTGCCATTTGCACCGTATTCACCCGAACACCTGCATCAAATACTGGCGAGAGCGCATCATTAACCAAATCAGTCTTGATCGCAAAAATGCCTACTTCTGTTTCAGGGTTATTTTCATCACTACCTTCAAATACTTGCCAATCCCATTCTACTTCTTCAATATCAAATGGAATCTGCTGCACAGCTTCGAATTTAACCATCTCTGGTATACGTTTTTTTTCTACCGGCGGGAGTGAAACAAATCGAGCAAAACTATGTTGTCCCGGCACAGATACCACGACATCAGAGCCTTCAACCTCATGCGCTTCTAAAAATTTTTCCAACGCATCGTCTATCAGCTTGCGTTGACCAACCAAATCGATTCCCGGCTGCGTAAGTATTTGCTTATGCGCAATTACCGAAAAGTCTAATACTTCGACTTCATCATCTTCAACACGAAGCTGCAAAGCTTTGAGTGTTCCGTTGCCAATATCAATACCCCAAGCAGTTTTGGCGCCTTTTGCCATAACGGGTTTTCCTTATATAAAAACGAATTAATGCTATTTTTTTATTGCAAGGTTTGTTGTTTGTCTTTCAATGTAAATGTATATTTTACACCCACTTACATGATTAACAAGTACACTTAATGTACCACATGGTTTAAACAAGGTTACAAGGTAGGTGCCAACCGGTGGGATAAATTATAGCTGGCGTCAGTTCCCAAACAAATTGTCTATAAAAGATTATACCACTGCAATGCCTAAAAAACCGCGTATATAATCATTTTCCAAACGCCTGAGTGACATTGCGCAACGAATACCCAAACACAAGGATCAATGAACACAAAATCGACCAAACATCTTAACCATTATAATCGCATATTTGGTCATTTTGTCAAGGATTTTCCACCCCTATTGACGCGGTACACAGTCGTCACGAAATTAATATAATGACTTGAGGTAAATCCAACACCTTTAGTAGCGAAAATAAGATATGACAATTAAATTCGTACGATTTAATCGTAAATTTGAAAAACTTGAGCCCGTTTTTTGTATGAAATCAAACCTGTCGCCATAAATCCCTACACACCCAGAAAAAAGACATAGATCTACTTTTTAGACTGTACACCTAATGCATGACGCACTTCAGCCATCAACTGGTCAACCTTGAACGGCTTATACAACACGGCAGACAATCCCGCTTCTTTATTACAACGAACGATTGAATGATTCGGATCATAACCAAATCCCGTCATCAATATTACAGCAATATCTGTATCAGCTTCTTTTGCGGCTGAATATATTTCGTACCCATCAGCATAAGGCATTTTAATATCAGATATCACTAAATCATACTTTTGCTGCGATAATAACAACAAAGCCTCTTTACCATCACTTGCCTTATCCGGTAGCATACCATGCTTAAGCACTACCTCAGATACCGTATCAAGAATAAACGCTTCGTCATCAACAACCAACACACGCTTATCAAACAGTTCAGGGTTAAGTGGTGTTTGCGACTTTGCAAACGATGTCAAAATACCTTTAGGGCCATCTTGCACCGAACGGACAGCACCCCTAATTTTACATACATTTTCAAGAATAACGTCAAGGCGCTTTCTTAGGTCATCATGCCCAATATAATCTTCTTTTAACTGTGACGTCTCCATTAATATTTGATCAAGCGGTTGAGAAACACCTTCACACAGATTATCTGCCGTTTGGCCTGCAGTATGAAATCGCTCTGTAACAAGTAAGTCTAATATGTTTAATGAAATGGCAATATAACGCCCAAAGATTTCCGCGACTTGCCTATCTTCTTCTCCAAATGCATCGGTCACAATGCTTTCTACATTGAGCGCGCCAATTACCTTATCATGAATACGTAATGGCACCGTTAAAGTGCACTGTACATCAGGCAAGCCTGCTAAATACCGCGCGTCCTGGGACGGATTATTGCAAATATAACTACGCCCTGTAGTGACCACATACCCTGTAATGCCGTTGTTTTGATCGTTGGCAAAGATCTCCATTTTTTCTGCTTCATCTGGCAAACCAACGCCAAACAATACTTCGAGTTGATTGGTCTTTTTATTAATGATTCGAACGACAAAGTGTTGAAAATTTAACAGCCTTCTTGCATATTTAACTACTTTTTCTTGCACCAATTCAATACGTTTAGATACATCCAGCGCGCCGATCGATTCGGTATCAAGACGCACCAGTTCACGGCCCGCCTTGTCGATTGCATCAATACGCTTTTGCAATTTCCGACTGGCCGTTGCTTCATAGACGACAGAAGCAACCCTCACCAATTTATTTTGATCATCGAGCATCGGCGTGGTAGTCATTTCGAAATATCGCTCTGATTTCGATTCTGTAAAAGAGTACTTACGCAGGCGCAAATCATTCTCGATAACACCAGACTCTACCTGGCGACAAAAACCATCAAATGCCTCACAACTTCTCTGAGATATCTCTTTTTTTACTAGATCTGTATATGCCCCCATTTTTTCATTTTCCCAAAGCACTATACCATCACCCCCTACCAAACATACCCCTTCCCCAATCGTATTTAATATTGAGATTGCTTGTTCTGAAACAATCGCTTTTTCTAGGGGTAAAAAATCTGATGCTTGAGATAGCACGGCAGTAAAATCATTTCTGGAAAGCAGGCGAAGCGCCTCAACGATCGAGCCGACTTGCGTAACATCAAAATGTTGACCAATGGTCTGGAAAATTTCTTTGCAAGCACCCTCTTGATTACTAAGTACCAGCAATTTGTCCTGCTTGACGCTTTCTACCATACATAGTTCCATAACACTTAAAGCAGTTAACGCTCACCCTTGATAGGTCAATAAAAGCACCTACTAAAATAAGATCTATTGCAAGCACGGAATACCGTTATGACACCAGTTTGGCGTACTTGCATATTTGATTATAAACCTCATCAGATGCAAATGTCAATTCGGTTTATCAGAATTTTACATCAACACCAAGACCAATAGCTAATTTATTGCCTAAATCAGAAAATGGCCAAAAAAAAATTTCCCAGCAGAACAAAAGCTCCGCCGGGAAATAATGATCACCCTAGATTGTAATCCTAATTAGGAACATAATTTAGGACTCATCGCACTCTCTCCTGCCGTACAAAGCACTAAACGCCCTGGCCTTGCACCGGGGATCCCGATGAGTTTGTAGCATACGGATCTCTAGGATGAGAATGATCATATACATCTTTCATTTTACTGGTAGTCAAGTGTGTATAAACCTGAGTCGTACTAATTGACTGATGGCCTAACAACTCTTGTACTACACGTAAATCTGCACCATTGTTTAACATATGCGTTGCAAAACTATGACGCAAGGTATGAGGGCTGATTCGCGGATCTAGCCCTGCCTGCAATAAATATTTATCAAGTTTACGACGGACAGATCGCGTACTTAAACGCTTGCCGTGCTTATTGACAAACAATGCTTCTTGGTCGAAGTTTGCTTTTTTCGGGTGTGCATCCCGATAGGTTAAGTAATGTTGTATTGCCTGTAATGCACTTGATCCAATCGGACAGAGACGTTCTTTTTTACCTTTGCCCCTAATATGAATGACTTCACCAAGGAAATCAACTTCAGATAGGTTTAAAGCAACTAGTTCGCTAACGCGCAAACCACTTGAATATAACGTTTCCATGATTGCACGATCGCGAGAACCGAGCATGTCGGTTGTGCTTGGGCAATGCAATAAAACATCGATTTGTTCAGGCGTCAGAAATAACGGCAAACGTTTTTCTTGCTTTGGCGTACGTATAGCAGTCACAGGACTACTTGCGATATGCTCGCGACGTACTAAATATTTATAGAAGCTCCTTAACGTTGCCAACTTACGAGCCGACGTTGCCTTGGAATAACTCTCTTCATTTAAATAAGCAAGAAACGCTCGTATGACATTCACATCTGCACCCAAGATAGCTTGGGTGACATCGACGGACGATGCTACTGCTGTAGCACCTTCACCATCTATATGATTCTGTTCATAGCTAACTACATCCTTTTGCTGGGATGCAGCTTGCGCACTACTTTCCTGGGCCACTAAAAATACCACGTACTGCTTCAGGTCAGCTGTATAACACTTCACCGTGTGCGGTGAGAAGTGTTTCTCATATACCAGGTAATCCTGAAACTCGTGAATTATGGGAGAATTCTGCATAATCTTTGCCACTCAACGACGAAAGTTGACACTCTCATTTTTCTTTCTTGCTAGTCACATTGGGGTCAGTATGACTGCGAGGTTTCACGTAAACACATATATAAAACTATCACTATACTAAACTTAAACACTTAACCAAATCAAGTAAACTGTCGGCACTTATTACTCTTGGTTCCAAGGTGCTTGCGCTTGAGCAATGTCCTGACGCTTCGGCTTGCGCTGTGGACATAATAGTTTATCCGCTTCTTCAACTAAATTCTTACTCAACTGAAAGCTCAACACTGCTGCATCAAACCAGTCGAACGTATTCTTCTTTTCATTTGCCATATCTACAAAAGCATCAAGAACAACTTCTTCTCCTCCAGATTCATATCTGAAGATAAAACGTTCTTCACCTTTGAGTAATGATAATACTTTTGAGTCAGGCATTGCTGCCTCCTTAAAGTTTTAATTAACAATCACATTGTGATTCTAAAATAATCTATAACAAATGATTCAATCTTTTATAACACTTTTTCTTTACTCTCTACAATATTATAATTCGACCATTACGACCAAAACACATCAAAAACAGAGGTTATTTTTATTATTATAATCCTAATTCGATTATTATCTGACGTGACACAAATCTCATATAGTTTGTTTGTGTCAAATATTTTTTCCATCCTAATGGCGTCGCCTGTTGCTCGCGCGCTTTAGCATAAGTTTTTATTGCTTCTACGACATCATCCCTATTGGCATCATATACCTTGACAGCCTGTCTTTTTGCTTCAAACTGTCTATTTACACCTAGATCAAATGGCCTCGCCTGCCTTGCAACAACCGTAGGGTCTACAAATTTATCAGGGTCGCCAGGCAGGCGAG
>Ga0255039_10000259_pt1 | contig 17429 bp, 11 predicted proteins | sample BC1_12_1_MG_FD_181713 | JGI IMG/M metagenome (GOLD analysis project Ga0255039, IMG submission 181713) | Seawater microbial communities from Strait of Georgia, British Columbia, Canada - BC1_12_1 | ecosystem: Environmental > Aquatic > Marine > Strait | place: Canada: British Columbia | collected... | reverse complement strand
CCACAGATCGATCCAGGCATGCTTTACATTCGTGAATTAATTAAATTTTTCTCAACCGCGAGCTTTAACGATGTGCCGGCAGACATCGACGCCCTGGGTGCCATGCTCGAGTTTGAAGGTAATAACAATGCTAATGCTGAAATACTGGAGTTCTACTTGCAGTCGAGCGTGAACACGCGCCTTAGCCAGGACATCGAAACACTGAAAGCGAATCTGTTTGAAGCCGAACAGGCATTGAATACCGATGCCAAGCTGGCGGAAAGTCTGGAAAAAGCGAAAAACGTGGTTCTCGCCATGGTATTTTATCTGGGAACACCGCGCGGCAACCCGGATGCCGAATTACCTGATTATGTACTGCAAAATTCGATCAACCAGATTCGGGATCAGATTTCTGCACAGTCCAACGGATTGTTTCCTATCCCCACTATCAATGCACTATCCCCCATTCCGGAGATAGGCATTTATGCGAGTGCGATCGGCCACCTCAATGCACTACCCGATATTGATGGGGGCGTTCGCTCGGAGCCCCTGATACTGCAACATTTTGACCGCTTCTATCCTTCCATGTCACTACAGATAGCTGCGAAGAGCCTGAACCTTGATAACAGCGATATCAAGGTGAACCTGGGGGAAAGCGTTGAACTCGGCTCATTGAGCATCAAGACCGACACGCAGCTGCAAATGAATACCTTTTTTTATAGCGCTACTCAGGGTCCTGCATTTCAGATCGACTCTTACTACGACGTCTTCACCGGCAAGATCCCGATTGAAAAATACAAAGACAAGATCGTGCTGATCGGCCCCACAGCAACGGGTGTCGGGACACCGCAGGTAACCCCCATTGATAACGCGATGCCACCGGTGCTAACCCTGGCTCATTCGGTTTCGAGCATTTTAAACGAAGACTTTTTCATCGAGCCTGAATGGGGTTTCTGGGCCCGCATGGGAGCTTTTCTGCTGGTCATGCTCTACTTGATGCTGTTGATGCCGCGCCTCAAAGCCGGCGCTGCCTTCGTCATTACAGCATTACTCGTCATGGCTCTGGTGCTCACCCACTACCTGCTGATGACCACCAGTACGATGTGGATTCAACTGATGACTCCAGGCGCACTACTGGTCATCGGATACCTGCTGATTACGACCAAACGATTCCTCGTTAGCGAGCGCGGCAAAGCAAGATCCGATGAAGAGTCGGCGGAAAGTAATCGTATGCTGGGTATTGCCTTCCAGACTCAGGGACAGCTCGATATGGCGTTTGAGAAATTTCGCAAATGCAGTCCCGTTGATGAACAGGTCCTTGAGGCGATGTACAACCTTGCGCTCGACTTCGAGCGTAAGCGTCAGTTCAACAAGGCCACTTCGGTCTACCAGTATATGGCCAGGCACGACAATTCATTCCGCGATATCGAAGCGCGTATGACCCGTGCCCAGAAGATGGAAGAAACCGTCATGCTCGGAGGTGGTGGCGGGCATACCGGCGGCACTCTCATGCTCGATGGCGGTGGTATAGAGAAACCAATGCTGGGGCGCTACGAAGTCGAAAAAGAGCTTGGCAAGGGTGCTATGGGTATTGTTTATCTGGGTAAGGACCCCAAGATCAACCGGGTGGTCGCAATCAAGACCATGGCCCTGGCACAGGAGTTCGAGGAAGACGAGCTCGAAGAGGTAAAAGAAAGATTTTTCCGTGAAGCGGAGACGGCTGGCCGTCTCAATCACCCCAATATCGTCACTATTTTCGACGCCGGTGAAGAACACGATCTCGCTTATATTGCGATGGAGTTTCTCAAGGGTCATGACCTGGCCCGGTACTGCAAACCCGATAACCTGATGCCTATGGGTACCGTTATCAGCATCGTCGCACGCTCTGCTGAGGGGCTTGATTATGCACATCAACAAAATGTCGTTCACCGGGATATCAAACCAGCGAATATCATGTATGAATCGGAATCTGACATCGTTAAAATTACCGACTTCGGTATTGCCCGAATAACCGATTCCAGCAAAACCAAAACTGGCATGGTACTGGGGACCCCGGCCTACATGTCACCCGAACAACTTGCTGGCAAGAAAGTCGACGGACGCTCAGACCTCTTCTCACTCGGCGTCATGCTTTACCAGATGCTCAGCGGTTCCCTGCCCTTCAAGGCAGAGTCTATGGCAAGTCTTATGTTCAAGATCACTAATGAAGAAGCCGCGGATCCAAGGACCCATCGCGCAGACATACCTGAAGCGATCGCAATCATCATCAACAAGGCGCTGGCCAAGGATGTCGAAGTGCGCTATCAAACGGGTAGTGAATTTGCTCAAGACCTGAAGAATTTCCTGCAAACCGAACCCATGACCACGACATGAATTTACAAAACAAGATTACCATCATGGGGCTTACCGATACTGGTATTGTGCGCGCCAAGAATGAGGACTGCATCGGCTTCGACAGTGCATTGGGACTGGTAGTTCTGGCCGACGGAATGGGAGGGCACCGTGGGGGCGAGGTCGCCAGCACCATGACGGTAGATACCATTATCAGTAACCTGCAAAAAGAACTACCAAAAATAAGCGCCGGCGAAATTGATGAAGCCAGCGGATTTTCCAGAGAATCTATTTGCATCCAGGATGCAGTGGTCGAAGCCAATCAGGCAGTGTTCCAGGCTTCGGAAACCAATCCTGCTCATAAGGGAATGGGTACCACAATCGTGGTGCTGCAATTTTACAACAATTCTTTTTCATTAGCGCATATTGGCGATTCTCGCTGCTACCGGCTTCGTTCAGGTAAGTTCGAACAGATTACCAAGGATCATTCCCTGCTTCAGGAGCTGATAGATCGTGGTTTTTATACGCCCGAAGAAGCTCGAAAATCGATGAATAAGAACCTTGTAACGCGCGCTTTGGGCATCGATCCCGTGGTCATGCCCGACATTCAGGAAGATATAGTCCTGAAAAATGACATATATTTGCTATGTTCAGATGGATTAACTGATTTAGTTGAGGATGAAGATATATACTTAACTATTAATCAATTTAGTGCTAATCTAGAAGAAGCTGCCAAGCAATTGATTACTAAGGCAAACCAGAACGGTGGAAAGGATAATATTTCGGTAATGTTGTGCCGAATAGAAGATAATTTTTCAACCCGGAAAGGCTGGTTCAAAAAATTGGTAGCTTGGTTTGACGAATAATAGATTGCACACCCAGTAGAAAAATACTCTAGAGGCTGGATAAAAACATGGTCGCAAAACTGATCACGACATCAAGCACGGGCGAAAAAACCGAGTTCGAATTGGTCAATGAAACCACAACTATCGGGCGCAAGCCCGGTAACGATATTCAAATCGACAATTTGTCCATCAGTGGTAGACATGCTCAGGTTATTACCATACTCGAAGATTCGTTTCTGGAAGACCTTGGTAGTACCAATGGAACCTACGTCAACGGCAAGCTGGTAAAAAAACACGCCCTTGAAAATGGTGACAGCATTACGCTCGGCAAATACCAGATCGCCTATCAGAACAGCAGTGGCAGTGGTGAACAGGATTTCGAGCAAACCATGATTATTCGACCCGGTGAAGCGGGAATGCCCGAAGAAGCCGGTGGCCGAGAAATTGACAAGTCGGTACAGAAAATTTCCGCAGCGATTGCTTCCGAAGCTGCAACAACTGCCGCATCACCCATGGTAAATCGCGAAGCCTGTCTGCAATTACTGAGCGGTGCCAACGCAGGTAAAGAGCTAATCCTCACCAAGGCATTGACCACGATAGGACAACCGGGTGTTCAGGTCGCTGCTATTACGCGCAGGCCGCAGGGATTCTTTTTGATTCATGTCGACGGTGGTCCTAGTAACAGTGTCGCCAAGGTTGGTGGTTCTCCCATTGGCTCCAGTGCCCACGAGCTTAAAAGCCACGATATAATCGAAGTTGCTGGTGTAAAGATGGAGTTTTATCTCAAGTAGCACCCTTTCAACTGCTCGCCTGACCTGAATCCGGGAGCATTCCATGCAGCTTCAACGCATTATCAGGTTAGTTTTAAGCGGTCTGATACTCCTGATACTGCTCGTCGATACGGCTGGATTATACAAGTACCCTTTTCTCAAGCAGCTTGAAAACTGGACCTACGATACCCGCCTCAATTTCACTCGTCTCGACACCCTCGACGACCGAGTGGTCATCGTCGATATTGACGAAAATTCATTGGCCGAAATCGGCCGTTGGCCCTGGGGCCGAGATAAGCTAGCAACCATCGTTGACAACCTGTTCGAGACCTACGAGGTCAAAGTAGTCGGCTTTGATATCGTTTTCGCTGAAAAAGACGAAAGCTCTGGCCTTGAAATGTTCGAACATCTTGCCGATACCACGCTCAAGGATAACGTCGGTTATCAAATGGCACTTGAAGAAATCCGCCCTGCCCTGTTATATGACGAGATATTTGCCAATAGCCTGATCGGCAAAAACGTCGTGTTAGGTTACTACTTTAAAGCCAATCTGCAGCAAGGTGAAAACGGCGTATCGGGTGGACTACCACCCGCTCTAACCAAGATGGATGTACAGTGGAGTGAGCGTCTGCCAATCCATAAAGCGCTCGGATATGGTGGCAACCTTGAGATTTTGCAATCATCGGCTCGGTCCGGCGGTTATTTCGATAACCCTTTCGTTGATTTTGATGGTGTGTTTCGCCGGGTGCCGCTAGTTCAGGCTTATCAAGGCTATCTATTCGCGTCGCTGGCGCTGGCAACCACGCAGGGCTATCTGGACACAGCCAGCATCGAGTTGGCCGTGGAAGCTCAGGGCAAAAAGGGTGGCAAGGAATACTACGCCCTGGAAAACATCAATCTCAAGGGCTCCCGGATACCTGTTGATGCCAATGGCGCCGTGTTTGTTCCCTATCGTGGTCGTCAGGGAAGCTTTCCCTACGTCCCCGCCTACAAGGTGCTGGAAGGTAGTGCCGATGCGTCACAACTAAAGGGCAAGATAGTTCTAATTGGCACATCCGCGCCAGGCTTGCTCGATTTGCGATCCACTCCTGTGCAAAATATCTATCCCGGGGTCGAAGTACACGCAAATATTATTTCCGGAATCCTGGATGACCGCATCAAGCACAAGCCAGCCTGGACCGTAGGGTACGAATTTGTATTGCTGGTCATTGTCGCCGTTTGTATGGCACTGCTATTACCCCTCGTATCCCCGCTTTTAGCCGCTGTCTCTACGCTGGGATTTGCCGGGATGATCATGGCCGGCACCTTCTCTGCCTGGAATAACAACCTGATTCTGCCGCTGGCCAGCCCGATGCTATTAATTGTTCTGATATTCATGCTGCACATGACCTACGGATTCTTTATCGAATCCCGAGGTAAACGGCAACTGGCAAACCTGTTCGGCCACTACATCCCACCCGAACTGGTTGACGAAATGTCGGAATCACCCGAAGAATTTTCACTCGAAGGTGAAAACCGTGAAATGACGGTCCTGTTCTCGGATGTACGTGGCTTCACCACGATTTCCGAGGGCATGGATCCCAGGGAACTCACCCAGCTGATGAATGCGCTGTTAACGCCAATGACGCGGGTTATCCATAAAAATCGCGGCACTATCGACAAATACATGGGTGACGCGATTATGTCTTTCTGGGGAGCGCCTCTCGCGGACACAGAGCATGCGCGTCACGCTCTCTATGCCGCGATGGAAATGATCGACGAACTGAAGATCATGCAGGAAGATTTTAAACGCCGCGGCTGGCCCGCCGTTAATATCGGTATCGGCCTGAACACTGGCAACATGAATGTCGGCAACATGGGCTCCGAATTTCGAATGGCCTATACCGTGCTTGGTGATGCCGTCAATCTCGGCGCCCGCCTCGAAGGTTTGACCAAGAACTATGGCGTTAACATCATCGTCAATGAATCCACCAAAGCAGCGATTCCCGAATTTCTGTTTCGGGAACTCGACCTGGTGAGAGTCAAAGGAAAAAGTGAACCCGTGGCCATCTTTGAACCATTAGGGCACAAGAACGATGTAGAGAAGTCCGTTAAAGATGAGCTGAGCACGTACCGCAAAGCAATGGCGAATTTCCGCGCCCAGTCCTGGGATAAGGCTGAGCTGGATTTCTTTAATCTGCAGCGCAACTATCCTGATCGATACCTTTATCAGGTTTATCTCGAGCGCATCAGCGTTTATCGCAATGAACCACCGGGAGACGACTGGGACGGCGTGTTTACGCACACCTCGAAGTAAGCCGAGCAGGCACTCTCGCGCCTACCAGCAGCACTTCAGCTCACGTGCCAGTATTTCGACTCCTTTGGCCAATTCCTCCTCGCTTTGCACATAATTCATACGCACGCAGCTTTCTGCATGCCCACCGTCCTCATTACCCTGTCCTGGAAAGAAATACTTTCCCGGCACCACCAGCAAGCCTTTCTGTTTCAAACGCTGATACAGCTCACTGGTGTCTATACCAAGGCCTTCAAACCAGAGCCATAAAAACATCGATCCTTCGGGTTTGTGGATATGCAGCCTTGAATCACTGATCGCGTGACGCAGCAAAGTGACAGCGAACTCCGCACGATCCTTGTAAAAAGGCCTTATCACGTCATGGCAAAGCGGCAACAAAGCCTCGTCAAGAATCAACTGGTTGACAATTTCGGCGCCTATCCCTGCCGGCGCAAGGCTGGTAATCGCCGTCATATTGGTAAAATGCCGAATCACCTCATCGTTGGCGATAACGATACCTGTACGTGCTCCCGGCAAGCCCAGTTTGGACAAACTCATGCAGACAATGCAGTTTTCATTCCAGAAAGGATTTACCTCATCAAAAATAATATTCGGAAACGGCGTGCCATACGCACTATCGATCAGCAAAGGTACATCATTCCGTTTCGCGAGTCGGTCGAGCTGCAGGCATTCCTCGTCGGTCAGTACGTTACCGCTGGGGTTCGTCGGGCGAGACACACAGATCAGACCAACCGACTCGTCAACCCGCAAGTTCTCGAAATCAACCTGGTACTTGAAGAATCCGTTGTCCAGCTGCTGAATCTTTGCTTGCTGACTGATAATCAGATCTGGCTCGATACCAACATCACAATATCCAATATATTCGGGCACCAGAGGAATCAATACACGCTTGTCGATACCCTGAGACCTGCCGGCAAACGAATTGAACAGGATGAAAAACGAACTCTGGCTACCGTGAGTTAACGCAATATTTCTGCTAGTGATGTTCCATCCATATTGCTCCTGAAAGAAATTCGCCAGAGTATCCAGAAAGCTGGCTTTTCCCTGGGGAGAATCATAATTTGCGAGTGTCGATATCAACTTGCCTGAATCCCGCAACTGATCGAGAACGGCTGAAAACACGGTACTCACCTCAGGAATGCTTGCCGGGTTTCCGCCACCCAGCATAATCGTGCCCGGCTGAGCCAGGCCTTCTGCCAGATCATCCATCAGATGGGTAATACCCGAGTACGCCTGGAAGCGCCTGCCAAAGTCAGAAAGGTTCATGAGCCGGTATCAAAAGTGTTGCGAAAGAAATGACATTACGTACAGCATTGTATTAAAAAGCAACCATTTTGAACCTGTTTATTGATCTGGCTCGAAGTTGACTCAGCCCTCAGATATGGCACCATGCCGCAACCCGGCGTCGGAACAAATATGCAATACGCTCACGAGATAGAATTTAAAGTACGCGATTATGAGTGCGATATGCAGTCCGTCGTCAATAATGCCGTGTATCAAAATTATCTCGAGCATGCTCGCCACGAATTTCTGCGCTCGCGCGGTATCGACTTTGCCGAAGTTACCGCGCAGGGTATCAACCTGGTCGTGATCCGTGCGCAACTGGATTATCACAGGTCACTGGTCAGCGGAAATGCCTTCTGTGTGCGCAGTTTATTGCGCAGGACATCAAAATTGCGTTTCGAGTTTCAGCAGGATATTTTTCTCCTGCCCGATGAAACACTGATGCTAGGCGCAATCATCACCGGCACATCGTTGAATCAACAAGGGCGTCCTTTCATCCCGCAATGGCTGCAGGACCTGTTCAGCGAAGACTGACCCTGCCCACCCAACTCAACTGCAGCATCTACGACTGACAAACTTCACGCCTGTGGAGTCTGGGCGTCCACAAAATGCCAGAACAAAAACCCCGGGCACACCCATCGACAATCCAGCCAGTTGCGCGAGGCAGGTTGCCGTCCAGTAACGACATCTTTTACATTCCGGGGGTATGCCGGATAGCGTCTGCACAATATGAAGCTGAGCCTGTTGCCTAGCGCCATTTAACTCTTCGCGTTTGAGGAAACGCTCCACAGCCTTCGTATTTATGATTGCATGATGCGGGTGACGCTGACAAAATAGGTTTCTTTTTCGAGAGTTATCATGGGATTCCTAGCCGGTAAAAAAGCACTCATCGTCGGTATCGCAAGCAACCGTTCCATCGCTTATGGCATTGCCAAAGCGATGCACCGCGAAGGCGCTGAACTCGCCTTCAGTTATGCCAATGAAAAGTTGAAACCACGAGTCGAAAAATTTGCAGCCGAATTTGAATCCGATATCGTGCTCCCCTGTGATGTGACAAGCGACCAGGAAATTGATGATCTGTTCGTCTCACTGGGAAAACACTGGCAGCAACTGGATGCGTTGGTACATTCGGTCGCTTTTGCTCCACGTGAGGCACTTGACGGCGATTATCTCGAAAACCTCGACCGCGAGGGCTTTCGTATCGCCCATGACGTCAGCTCCTATAGCCTGACGGCCCTGGCAAAGGCAGCACGCCCAATGATGCAAAATACCAATGGTGCCATCATCACAATGACCTACCTGGGTTCACAGCGAGCGTTGCCGAACTACAACGTTATGGGCGTCGCCAAAGCCAGCCTGGAAGCTAACGTTCGCTATCTGGCCGCCGCACTTGGACCGCAGGGGATTCGCGTTAATTCGGTATCAGCAGGCCCGATTAAAACACTGGCTTCCGCAGGCATCGGCAGCTTTAAGAAAATTCTGGATGAGGTCTCGAACAATTCACCATTGCGTCGCAATGTAACGATCGATGATGTTGGCAATACCGGTGCTTTTCTGTGCTCAGATCTGGCGGCGGGAATAACCGGCGAGAATATTTATGTCGATTCGGGATACAACATTGTCAGCATGGGCGTGCTCGAATAAACGAGCACGACCGAACTAACCCAGTAGTTCAGGGTTAGTAGTTATCGTCTGCGGTGATCTCGTCTAGTGGCGTTTTGATAACTTCTGCACGGGCACCAAGGTAATTTACCGCTGACTGGTACTCAACCCCGCCCTTTGCTTCAAGCAGACTCTCGAGGCTATCCTGTTCAGGTTCGGCATCATTCGACATCACGGCGACCAATTCAATTACAACGTATTCACCGTCGTTGAGCGACAAACCGTCATATACCAGACCCTGTTCAGGTTTCGGCATGCTGAAACTACGTCCGAGGATAGCAGGAGCAACTTCCGCTTGATCGCGCGTAACAAACCCATGATCGTTTATCGCTCCACCCCATTCCTGCGCTAGTTCATCGAGAGTTTTGCCCGACGTCAAGCTCTCCAATGCCTGTGCGCCTGTCTCCAGACTGAGGTCGCTGCGCTTTTGATTTGTCAGCTCGGACCTCACCTGCTGCTGCACATCTTCCAGAGGTCTGAGCTGGGCAGGTTTACGTTCGTTGAGACGAATGAATACAACTCGCTCCTGATCCAGTTCAATAGCTTCGCTGTTAAGCCCTTCATCCAGCAGTTCGGGACTGAATGCAATCTGTCTGACCCTGGCATCTGCGGCAATTCCGGTACCCGCTGAGCGGTTGAACCAGTCACTCGTCAAGACGTCAAAATCCATCTGCTCAGCAGCTGGTTCGAGTGAATCGGGCTGCTCATAAGCAACGTTAGCAAGACGTTCGACAAGTTCATAAATCTGAACCTCAGCCAACTCTGATTTGATTTCGTCCGCAAGCGCGGATTTTACCGAGTCATAGGACTGCACTTCACCACCGGCAATCGAACTCACCTTGATGAGATGCCAGCCGAAAGCCGTTTTTACCGGCTCACTGAGTTCATCCAGCTGCAACGAATACAGTGCGGACTCAAAAGTCGGCACCATGTCACCACGACCAACTACGCCAAGGCTGCCCCCATCGGCAGCGGAGACGGGATCTTCGGATAATTCTCCTGCGAGCTTCGCAAAGTCTTCTCCAGCCAGAATACGTTGGCGTATCTCCAGGGTTCTTGCCAGGGCTTCATCATCAGGCACCTGCTCACTCACTGTGATAAGAATATGGCTGGTTTCTCTTGATTCGGGGCTGGTATAGGAGTCAAGCTGCTCCTGGTAGCGGACGTTGATGTCATCGTCGCTAACATCAATATTGGCCTTTATACTGTCGAGACTCAGCTCAACGTAATCGATACGAACCATCTCGGGAGAATTGAAACGCTCCGGATTCGCAAGATAATACTGTTCAATTTCACTTTCACTGATGTCCAGCGATTTCGCATCAACGCGGTAGCTAAGCGAACGAATCTTGCGCGTCTGATTTTTCAGCTTGGCAAATACATTTTGATCGCGTGGGGTGACAAAGGCAGTGGCGCGGATACCGTTCTGGAACTGCTCCATGGAACCGCTCGCTCTGAGTTGGTATTCGAACCCCAGGGGCGACAGGCCGATAGAACGCAGCTGTGCCTCATAAACCTCCGCATTAAACTGGCCGTCTCGCTTGAATTCATCCATGTTACGAATAATTCGTCCGAGGTCCGCATCCCCGATGCGATAGTTCTGCTCTTCGATATACTGGCGCAGAGCGGTCTCTTCGACCAGCTGATCCAAAACCTGGTTTCGTAATATCGATTCGGTTCCAAAAGAATCTGGGATAGCGCCACCAAAAAGCTGTGCCAGACGTTGGCGGTAATTGGTATAGGCCCGATCAAATTCCTGTAGGCTGATCTCCTGGCCATTCACTGTAGCGGCTGGCGGCACTTCGCCGCCTCCGAGATAGGAGTTCACGCCCCAGAGGGCAAATGGGATACTGATAAGGAAGATGATGCCGTAGGCAATCCACCCCGTCACCTTGTCTCGAATTGCTTGAAGCATGGGTTTTTAAATCGCTTTGTTTGATGCCGTCAAATATAAGCGCTCAAGATGAGCGCTATCGATGATGGCGGAGTGGACGGGACTCGAACCCGCGACCCCCGGCGTGACAGGCCGGTATTCTAACCAACTGAACTACCACTCCTAAATGGTTGGTGGGTGCTGACGGGATCGAACCGCCGACCCTCGCCTTGTAAGGGCGATGCTCTCCCAGCTGAGCTAAGCACCCGATGTAGCCAAAAAAGGAGCGCTAGTTTACTGCGTCCTTGAGCGCTTTTCCAGCCTTAAATGCAGGCACTTTCGAAGCTTTAATCTGAATGGTCTCACCGGTGCGCGGGTTACGTCCAGCACGGGCTTCGCGTTGACGAACGAGGAAAGTACCAAAACCTACAACAGTTACCTGGTCGCCAGATTTCAGCGCTTGAGTCACTGCTCCGATTACACCATCAACTGCGCGAGAGGCATCAGCCTTACTCAGATCTGCAGCACTCGCAACAGCATCGATCAATTCAGATTTATTCATTAGATTTCTTCCATTTGGTTAAGTTGATATATTTATAGCCCGAAGGGCGAACGGCAACGCAAGTCTATCTTATGCTTGTTATCGTCATCGGCGAGCGTTGATTAGCGCTCACTGCATCCCCCGTCCAGAGCCACGAATTAAACCAATAGCTGCCTTGAGGGTCAACCTAAATTGGCGAAAATCGTTAAATAAATCGTATTATTTACGCAATCAACTAATGCGCTCTGACACCGCTTGACTTTTTCTCCTTTACCTTGTCCTTAGGTTCGGCATTCTCGGCTTCCGGACCCTTCGGCAACGGCGCTGGTTGATGAGCAAGCGCAACCTCAAGCACTTCGTCAATCCAGCGAACGGGAATAATTTTCAGTTTCGCCTTGATATTGTCCGGAATTTCAGCGAGATCTTTCTCGTTTTCTTCGGGTATCAAGACAGTGGTTATGCCACCACGATGAGCAGCCAACAACTTTTCTTTCAAGCCACCGATCGGCAGAACTTCGCCGCGCAAGGTTATCTCGCCCGTCATCGCCACTTCTGCCCTCACCGGAATTCCAGTCAGCGCAGATACCAGCGCCGTGCACATTCCCACACCAGCACTGGGTCCGTCTTTTGGAGTTGCACCTTCAGGAACATGGATATGGATATCCTTGTTTTCGTTAAACTCGGGATTGACGCCAAGAACATCGGCACGACTGCGAACCACGGTCATAGCGGCTTGAATCGATTCTTTCATTACGTCGCCGAGTTGGCCCGTCTGAATGAACTTGCCTTTGCCATCCACAACGGCAGATTCGATGGTCAACAATTCACCACCCACCTCGGTCCAGGCCAGACCGGTAACCTGACCCACCTGATCCTTCTCGTCGGCGGAGCCAAAGCGGAAACGCTTTACGCCAAGATACTTGTCGACGTTACTAGCAGTAACGGTCAATTTCCGAGTAGCCGGCTTCAGCAACATGGCTTTCACTGCCTTGCGACAGATCTTGGAAACTTCGCGTTCGAGGTTACGTACCCCGGCTTCACGTGTGTAGCGCTGGATAATCTCACTCACCGCTGAAGACTTGAATTCTATCTCTTCCGGCTTCAGTCCATTTTCCTTTATTTGCTTTGGAATCAAATACTTGATAGCGATATTCAGCTTCTCGTCCTCGGTATAACCGGGGATGCGAATAACTTCCATACGATCGAGTAAGGGACCTGGGATATTCATGCTGTTTGAGGTAGCAACAAACATGGTGTCGGAGAGATCAAACTCGACTTCCAGATAATGGTCAGCAAAGGAGTTATTCTGCTCGGGATCGAGAACTTCGAGTAAAGCCGAAGCAGGATCGCCGCGAAAATCCATTGCCATCTTGTCTATTTCATCCAGCAGGAATAAAGGATTTTTCACTTTGACACGCGACAAATTCTGGATGATCTTACCCGGCATAGAACCGATATAGGTGCGACGGTGACCACGAATTTCAGATTCGTCGCGCACCCCACCAAGAGACATCCGTGAGAATTTTCGATTTGTCGCACGTGCGATGGAGCGTCCGATCGATGTTTTACCGACGCCAGGTGGTCCGACCAGGCATAAAATAGGACCCTTCAATTTGCGCACTCGTTGCTGTACCGCAAGATACTCCAGTATGCGTTCCTTAACTTTTTCGAGGCCGTAATGATCCTCTTCGAGGACCTTTTCAGCCTGGGCCAGGTCGCGGCGAATCTTTGACTTCTTCTTCCATGGAACGCTCACCAGCCAGTCAATGTAGTTGCGCACTACCGTGGCCTCGGCCGACATAGGAGACATCATTTTCAGCTTGTTAAGCTCGGAATCGGCCTTCTCACGCGCTTCCTTCGGCATTCCTGATTCTTCGATTTTCTTCTGCAGATCTTCGACTTCATTGGGTGCATCATCCATGTCACCCAGTTCCTTTTGAATGGCTTTCATCTGCTCATTCAGATAATACTCGCGCTGACTCTTTTCCATCTGCTGCTTGACGCGTCCACGAATACGCTTTTCGATCTGCATCAAGTCGATCTCACCTTCGATCTTGCTCATGATGTGTTCGATGCGCTCGCGCGGATCCTGGATTTCGAGAATATCCTGCTTTTCGTCCAGCTTCAGCGACATGTGCGCGGCTATGGTATCTGCCAGGCGACTGGGATCATCGATACCCGACAAAGAAGTCAGGATTTCGGGCGGCACCTTTTTGTTCAACTTTACATATTGATCGAACAGGTTCAGGACCGAACGCAACAGCACTTCGGCTTCACGATCATCGACCAGATTAGACTTTTCCAATAGCTGGATAGCGGCTGAATAATATTCGTTGGTTTCCAGAAGACTGTCGACCGAAACACGATCGCCACCTTCCACCAGTACCTTGATAGTGCCGTCCGGCAGCTTCAGCATTTGCAGGATAGTAGACAGAGTCCCTATCTGGTAAAGGTCTTGCTGAGCCGGATCATCCACTTCTGCATTCTTCTGGGCGAGTAACAATATTTTCTTGTTATCTGCCATTGCCGCTTCTAACGCCAGAATTGATTTCTCGCGACCGACAAACAAGGGGATTACCATGTGCGGGTAAACCACGACATCACGCAGCGGCAGCACCGGTATTAACTGGCGATTCTCTTGTTCTGCGAGCGGGGTGTTTGGATAATCTGACATAAATGCCTCAAAGACTGGATGTCGAATTTATATGGGTTATGAAAATAAGATTTCAACCCGGCGTCGCCTTGAATCGTCAGACTTATAGAGCACCGGGCATGCAGCCCTGAAACGGCTAAAGCCGATAACTACTCGTCGGAAGCCACACGCTTCATTTCGCCGCCTTCGTAGATCACGTAAGGCTGAGCATGGCCCTCGATAACCGCTGCATCCACCACAATCTTGCTGACGTTTTCCATCGCAGGCAGGTCATACATGATTTCCAGCAGGGTATTTTCAAGGATAGTGCGCAAACCGCGCGCACCTGTTTTGCGATCCATTGCCTTGCGGGCAACGGAATTGAGCGAATCAGCGCGAAACTCGATCTCGCAGCCTTCGATCTCAAACATTTTCTGATATTGCTTGGTAATCGCATTCTTGGGCTCGGTCAGAATTTTAACGAGCGCGTCTTCATCCAGTTCCTCAAGCGTAGCCACCACTGGCAACCGCCCCACAAACTCGGGGATCAGACCATATTTAATCAGGTCCTCAGGCTCCACACGGCTGATTACTTCGCCGAACAAATCTTTCTTATCCTTACTTTTTACGTCGGCACCAAAACCGATACCGCCTTTTTCAGAGCGATTCAGGATAACTTTATCGAGACCTGCAAAAGCCCCGCCACAGATGAACAAAATTTTGCTGGTATCGACCTGCAGAAATTCCTGCTGGGGATGTTTACGCCCACCCTGCGGAGGCACCGATGCCACTGTACCCTCGATCAACTTGAGCAATGCCTGCTGCACGCCTTCTCCAGATACGTCCCGGGTGATCGACGGATTGTCTGATTTACGTGAAATCTTGTCGATTTCATCGATATAGACAATACCGGTCTGGGCTTTCTCAACATCGTAATCGCATTTCTGCAACAACTTCTGAATAATATTCTCGACATCCTCACCCACGTAGCCAGCTTCGGTAAGCGTGGTAGCGTCAGCAATGGCGAATGGCACATTGAGCAGACGCGCCAGGGTTTCAGCCAGCAGCGTCTTTCCGGAACCGGTCGGACCGATCAGCAGGATGTTACTTTTAGAGAGTTCGATTTCGTCTTTTATGTGGCCTACTTCAAGACGTTTGTAGTGGTTGTAAACCGCCACTGACAGTACTTTCTTCGCACGGCTTTGTCCGATGACGTATTCATCAAGCACTTTGAAAATTTCATGCGGAATAGGTAAACGACTTTCTGCGTCTTCCCCGGTTTCGTGGATCTCTTCGCGGATGATGTCGTTACACAGGTCTACGCACTCGTCGCATATAAAGACTGAGGGGCCTGCGATCAATTTTCTGACTTCATGCTGGCTTTTGCCGCAAAACGAGCAATAAAGCAGCTTTTCATCCTTATTCTTGGATCTTTCGTCACTCATACAAAACTACCGAAATGTGAAGCGCAATCGACTTGATAATATTAGACCAAACCGCTTAGCACAACCGAAAAAAACGCTTTTTGACCAGCCGTTCACAGTTAAGCCAGGTTAGCGACCTATTCTGAGACAACCGTCTCGTCGGGGTTAGCGCGTGAAGACAGCACTTTATCCATGATCCCATAGTCCACGGATTGTTCGGCACTCATGAAATTATCGCGCTCTGTGTCACGGTCGATATCGGCTTCGCTTTTACCGGTATGCTTGGACAGCAGCTGATTGAGTCGCCCTCTGACCGCGAGAATCTCCTTGGCATGGATTTCGAAATCGCTCGCCTGCCCCTGAAAACCACCCAACGGCTGATGAATCATCACCCGCGAATGCGGCAATCCGTAACGCTTACCATCCTGGCCACCAGCCAACAATATCGCCCCCATACTGGCGGCCTGGCCCGTACACAAAGTACTGACATCGGGCTTGATGAACTGCATGGTGTCATAAATCGCAAGCCCGGCAGTGACTGATCCACCCGGACTGTTGATATACAGAGAGATATCCTTATCCGGATTCTCCGATTCCAGAAAGAGCAGCTGCGCAACAATCAGGTTTGCCATGTGATCCTCAATCGGTCCAACGACAAAAATGACGCGCTCCTTCAGCAGGCGTGAATAAATATCGTAGGCACGCTCACCGCGAGCGGATTGCTCCACCACCATCGGCACCAGGTTCGCCTGGGTTGTCAGGTAGTCAGGGCTAAGGGACGTCAGATCGGCACTGCTTAATTTGTCTTTCATGAAATTTCCGGATGTGTGAACGCTAGAGATTACCATTCATCAGGTCTTCGAAATCGACCTCTTTCTCGGTTACCTGCGCATGCTCCAAGATATGGGCTACTACCTGTTCTTCAAGGACCATACCCTCAATACCGGAACGCGCCTGTTGATTTTGTCGGTAATAGGCACGCACCTGATCAGGCTGCTCATAAGAGATCGCCGCTTGTTCGATAGCCTCATCCACAAGCTCCTGATTTAATTCAATTTTATCATGCTGTATTACTTCTGAAATGAGCAGACCGAGCTGCACTCGACGAGTCGCTTCCTGGCGAAAGAGCTCATCAGGGAAACTGCTTTCGTCCATGGACTCCAGGTCCTGACCCATGCGCTGCGCAGCCTGAGAGCGCAGACTGCCGATCTCTTCGGTTACCAACGCACTCGGAGCAATAATGGAATTATGTTCGAGCAAGCCGGTCATGACGGTATTTTTCAAGTTCGATTTCAGACGATCTGTTTTTTCCTTTTCCATATTTGCCCGAATATCAGCACGCATCTTTTCCAGATCACCGTCCTCAATTCCAAACCCCTTGGCAAATTCCTCGTCGAGTTCCGGCAACTCCGGCTTCGATACTTTGGTCGCCTTTAGCGTGAATTCGGCCGTCTTACCGGCGACGTCGGCACCATGATAGTCTTCTGGGAAATTGACTTCGACTGTTTTTTGCTCACCGACTTTTATGCCGTCAAGCCCCGCTTCAAACTCAGGTAGCATTTGTCCGGCGCCGATCTCTACCGCCATGTCCTTGCCGGCACCACCTTCGAACAGCTCGCCTTCGATGCGCCCCTCGAAATCAACCATGACCTGGAACCCCTTCTTGGCAGCACCCTTGGTCTCCTTCCAGGTTTTCCGTTGCTCACGCAACTTGTTGAGCATAGCGTCAAAATTCTCATCGTTTATTTCAGCAACGGCTTTCTCGACCGAGATAGAAGTCAGGTCCAGCTTGTCC
>Ga0255039_10000256_pt1 | contig 17518 bp, 25 predicted proteins | sample BC1_12_1_MG_FD_181713 | JGI IMG/M metagenome (GOLD analysis project Ga0255039, IMG submission 181713) | Seawater microbial communities from Strait of Georgia, British Columbia, Canada - BC1_12_1 | ecosystem: Environmental > Aquatic > Marine > Strait | place: Canada: British Columbia | collected... | reverse complement strand
CCCTTTTGAACCAAGTGCCTGCGGACCCCACCCATGTTCGGCTCATTACGGGAGGGCTAGATCGCCAGGTGCGGTTGGTGAGAGCTCTCGGAAGGCTAGGCATCAAAGTCATAGACTATGAATGAACCCATAGGTCACTTTTATGCGATTGGCTCGTCCTCGACCAACAACGGGTTATGCTTTATATGCTCTGTCCGTTGTCCGTTGCTGAGAAAAAGATTAAATCGAATACGACGGACCACTGATCCGCCGCTGGCGGAACTACGGACACGATCAATCGGGGGTGGAACATGATTCGCCTGGAAGAACTTACAAAACGCTTCAAACAAGTCACTGCGGTGGACAACGTGAGCTTGATGGTGGCGCCCGGAGAGATTTATGGCTTTCTCGGGCCCAACGGAGCCGGTAAAACAACCACCATCAAGATGCTCGCCGGAATCATGCGTCCAACCTCAGGGAGTATCTTTATTGATGACCTGGATTTGCTGAAACATCCCATCGAAGTGAAGGCACGGGTAGGATTTATTCCGGATCGTCCGTTTCTGTACGAAAAACTCACAGGGTCAGAATTCATGTCCTTCATGGCCAATCTGTACGGTTTCAATGGTGCGGGACGAGAAAAGAGGATCCAGCAGTTTCTCGAACTCTTTGAATTGGCAGAATGGGCCAAGGAACTGGTGGGTAGCTATTCCCATGGTATGAAACAACGGTTAATCATGAGTGCTGCCTTGCTGCATGAACCAAGGGTTTTCATTGTGGATGAACCTCTTGTGGGCTTGGATCCCAAAGGGGCTCGGCTCATTAAGCGAATCTTCACGAGATTGAAACGGAGCGGTCTCACCGTGTTCATGTCCACCCATACCCTTGAAGTTGCAGAAGAACTTTGCGATCGCATCGGCATCATCCAAAAGGGAGAACTCCTTGCAGAGGGTACCGTCGCTGAGCTCAAGGAGTTGGCTGGCCAAGAAGATTCACGCTTGGAGTCCATATTTTTGCATCTGACCGGCGCTGAGACCGAAAGCACTGAAGATATTGGTTTTATCAACCAAAAGAATTCCTCAATCCCTCAATCGGTCTAGGCCATGAAGGTATTGACTTTACTTGCCCCACGCTGGTGGGGTTTCAGAAACGGCTTAGTTTTTGGCGGCCGCCGATCCCTTATCAAAGCAGGTTCTCTGTTGGCCGTGGCTGTTGGCTTCTGGGTCGGAATATATGTGATATTCTACCGGGTGCTCCGCTATTTTCAGGCAGTGGAAGAATTTGGCGACCTGCTAGCCTACAAGCTTCTCACCATGGTGTATCTTACCTTTTTCGGGTTGTTGATCTTCAGTAACGTACTGGTAGCTCTCAATACGTTTTTTCTGTCGCAGGATTTAGAAATAATTCACGCTACCCCGGTTTCCATAGGAGAAATTTTTGCGGCTCGTTTTCTGGATACGTTAGTTGAGAGTTCATGGATGGTACTGCTTTTTGGCATTCCCATCTTCACAGCTTACGGCCTTGTCTACCAGGCGTCCCTTGTCTATTATCTCGGTCTTGTCAGTGTGATTATTCCCTACCTGATCCTGGCAGCAGCTCTGGGGATAACCCTCACCATGATCTTGGTGCAGGTCTTTCCAGCCCAGCGCAGCCGGGATATACTTTTTCTCCTTTCTCTTTTGGTGATCATTCTCCTTTTCTTTCTCTTCCGGTTTACGCGACCGGAAAGGTTGGTAGATCCAGACGCTTTCGCCAGTGTGATCACTTATTTTCGAGCGCTCAGTGCTCCGGCCTCACCTTATCTGCCCAGCAGTTGGGCCAGTGAGGCGATTTGGCCTCTTCTGAGACCTTCAGCCATGTCCAGTGGTTTTTACCAGGGATTTTTGTGGGTGAACGGTTTGGCCAGTTTGGTGGTGTGTGCCTTTGTGGCGATTTGGGTTTACCCGGAGGGCTGGTCCAAGTCCCAAGAAAGCGGACGTCTGTTGGCTGGCAGATTTCTGGGCCTGGTTCCCAAGCGGCTCAGGCCCAGAACACCGCGTCGCTCCCAGACTCTGAGTCTCATGGGCAAAGACCTGAAGTTCTTCTTTCGCGACAATACCCAGTGGTCACAGCTACTCCTGATCTTAGCTCTTATTGTGCTCTATCTTTACAATTACAGCGTTTTGCCTCTGGACAGTGTTAAGGTGCCCACTTTTTATTTGCAAAATCTCATCGCCTTTCTGAATGTTGGTCTGGCCGGATTTGTCCTGGCCTCTATCGGCGTACGTTTCGTATTTACGGCGGTGAGCGGGGAAGGCTTTTCATTCTGGATTATGCAAAGTGCTCCGTTGAGTATGAGACGGTTACTGTGGAGCAAGTTCCTTTTTTATCTTGCGCCTTTGCTGCTCCTTGGTCTGATCCTGACCATTGCCACGAACGAATTGCTTCAAGTGAGCGCTCTGATGCGCTGGCTGGCACCCATCACCATTTTCTCCATGGTTTTTGGCATCACCGCTCTTGGAGTAGGCATGGGCGCCGTCTTCCCAAACTTCAAGGCCGAGAACGTAACCCAAGTTGCCACAGGTTTTGGCGGGCTGCTCTACATGATCCTGGCTATGGGCTTCATAGCAATGGTAGTTGTTCTGGAAGCGGGGCCCGTCTACATTCTGTTCATGGCCCAGGCCCGCCACCATTCCCTCAGCTTTTTCCAATGGTTGTATGTCGGCGGCTCCATCTTTCTCATGGTGCTAGTGAATATTGCTGCTGTCTGGCTGCCGATGCGATATGGTATTCGGAAATTAGCTGCCTACGAAGGGTGAAATTATCCTTAAAATCGCAACCAAAGGTTGCTCCTACACGATATATGTCAACAAATACGATTATTGTAGGAGCAAGCTCTGCTTGCGATAAAAGCGAGTCTCAAGATCCTTAAATCGCAACCGGGAGGTTGCTCCTACAGGATCCGCGTCTCTGCTTGCGATCGCAAAGAATGATGAGAGGTAAGCCATGCAAGAAATAAGATATCGCCCCATTGGCGTCATTCATTCACCCTTCAAAGAGACAAAAGGGATGCCTATTCAGCCTGCTGGAGCCCGGGGAGTGGCCGGCACCGTAGAGGTAATCCCTGAGTGTGGTGATGGTTTGAAAGATCTAGACGGGTTTTCGCATATTTTTCTTCTCTATCATTTCCATCTCTTCCAAGGATACTCGCTGATGGTGAAGCCCTATTTGGATGATTCTCTGCGAGGAGTGTTCGCCACCAGAGCGCCCAGGCGACCCAACGCTATAGGAATCTCGGTTGTACGGCTTGTGGGAATCGATGGGTGCACACTTCACATCGAGGACGTAGACATTGCCGACTCCACCCCCTTGCTGGATATCAAGCCATACGTGCCGGAATTTGATTCAACAGAGGTGGAACGAACAGGTTGGCTCGCCGGCAAGGCAGAGAGAGTAGCGGCTGCGGAGGCGGATGAAAGGTTCGAATAAAGTTCCGCCTGCGGCGGATCCGTGGTCCGTTGTAATCCTACCATTTGTGATCGCAGATCTCCTTGAAACCAACAGTACAGTAGAGTAGTATCTTCTGGAACATTAGGCACTTTAGACAGTTTAGTTCATTTTAGGCATTCAGGTTAACTGACAACGGACAACGGACCTAGGCGGAGCTTACAATGACAAGTATCTTCCGAACTCTTTCTTTAGTTTTCGTAGCGGGATGTGTGGGGGGAGTGTTAAATAGTCTCGTCGTTTGGAACTTTGGCAACCTGGGAGTCAATGCGGCCCTGGGAGTCAAGATTGCCCCTCAACTGACCCCTGCCTGGCTTTACCCTCGCATTGTCTGGGGTGGAATATGGGGGTTTCTATTTTTGCTGCCTATACTGCGCCGCTCAGTGATAAGTCGTGGTCTTTTATACAGCCTGGGGCCCTCTCTGGTGATGTTCTTCATCATTTTTCCTATGCAGGCCAATAAGGGTATGTTCGGTCTTGCCCTGGGGAATATGACTCCTGTGCTCGTGCTCTTCTTTAACGCCATCTGGGGTGTGGCTGCCGCCCTCTGGCTTAGGATGTGTAGGTAGGCGAGGGCACTATCGTGCCTGGGTAGTGTTGGAGTGTTGGACTCTATGAAGTCGCAAACTCCAAGCACCAAATCTCAGGGTTTCAGGTGTCGGGTGTCAGGTGTCAGGGAAGAAAAACAAAAAAACTGAAACCTGAACACTGAAACCTGAAACCTCAGTTTTTGTGATTTGGAATTTATATTCCTCCAGTACTCCACTACTCCAGTGAAAAAGCCATCTCTTGTAGAGAGTGGTTTTTTCATTCTGTCGATTCGAGGGCCACTTCCAGGGCATCGGGCATGGCGCGGACCAGGTGAAATTGCATTTCTTCTCGAACCTGTTCAGGCACATCCGGAAGATCCTTGTTATTTATATATGGCAGGATCACTTCTCTTATTCCGGCCCGGTGCGCGGCAAGAACCTTTTCTTTAATCCCTCCTACGGGGAGAACATCGCCCCGCAAGGTGATCTCTCCGGTCATGGCTACGTCTCTCCGCACCTGCTTTCCAGTAATCAAGGAGGCTAAGGTCACCAACATGGCGATGCCGGCGGAAGGGCCATCCTTGGGTATGGCCCCAGCAGGCACATGGATATGGATATCTGAGCCATGGAGGAAGTTTTCCTCAATACCCAGTTGGGTGGCATGGGCCCGCACGAAGGTGAGGGCGGCGGTTGCGGACTCTTTCATCACATCGCCCAATTGGCCGGTGAGGGTGAGGCTGCCTTTTCCAGACATCCGAGCCGCTTCAATAAAGATGATGTCACCGCCGGTTGGCGTCCAGGCAAGTCCGGTGGCCAGTCCGGGTCCCCACGCTCGGGCGGCCAGTTCAGGAATGAACAGCACCGCCCCAAGGAATTCTTCCAGGTTGTCTGGCCCGATTCTGGTAATCTGCTCGCGCCCGGCGGCAACCTCTTTGGCTACACCTCGGCAGACGGCGGCGATCTGCCGTTCCAGGTTGCGAACCCCTGCTTCACGTGTATAAGAGCGAATGATAGTGCGGATTGCGTCATCTTCCAGTTCGATGAGATCAGCTTTCAGGCCATGAGCTTCAATCTGCTCAGGGAGCAGATAGCGCTTTGCTATCATTAACTTGTCTTCCTCGATGTAGCCTGGCAGTTCAATCACTTCCATGCGGTCGCGCAGGGCAGGGGGGATGGTGTCCAATATATTGGCGGTGGTGATGAACATTACCTGAGAAAGATCGATGGGCACTTCAATATAATGGTCAGAAAATGTATGGTTTTGTTCAGGGTCAAGCACTTCCAAAAGCGCTGAGGAGGGATCGCCGCGAAAGTCTGTGCCCACCTTGTCGATTTCGTCGAGCATGAATACCGGGTTGTTGGCTCCAGCCTTGCGAAGGCCTTGAACAATGCGCCCGGGCAGAGCGCCAACATAGGTGCGCCTGTGGCCCCGAATTTCGGCCTCATCCCGCACCCCGCCTAAAGAAATGCGAATAAACTTACGTCCGAGAGTGCGGGCGATGGATTGTCCTAAAGAGGTCTTGCCAACACCGGGAGGACCCACAAAACAGAGAATAGGGCCCTTCATATCCTGTTTGAGCTTTCTCACCGCCAGGTATTCGATGATGCGTTTTTTGACTTTTTCTAAATCATAGTGATCGGCATCCAATGTCTCTTGGGCAGCTGTAATGTCCAAGTTGTCTTCGGTGGAGACTTCCCAGGGAAGCTCCAGTAACCAGTCCAGGTACGTGCGTGATACAGTATATTCGGCAGCTGCCGGCGGCATTCTGCTCAACCGGTCAAGTTCCTTCCCGGCCACATCTCGCACCTCGTCGGGCATGGGTGTTTCTTCCAGCTTCTTTTTCAGTTCATCGATCTCGACGGTTCGTTCGTCACCCTCGCCAAGCTCTTTCTGAATAGCCTTGAGTTGTTCGCGGAGCATGTAGTCCCTTTGGGTCTTGTCCATGCCATCCTTAATCTTCTTCTGGATTTCATGACTGAGTTCCAGGGTCTCGAGTCTCTGGTTCAGATGGACAGTCAACCGCTCCAACACCGTCTGAGTTTCCAGAGTCTCGAGAATTTCCTGGGCCTCCGCCAAGGTTAGATCCAAATTTGAAGCCACCAAGGAGATGAGGGGGTGGGGCCCCTCCACATTGCTAGCTACCATGGCCAGTTCGGCCGGCATATTGGCCAGTTCCGCAACTCTCTGAAAGAGATTGCGAATGTTTAAGACCATGGCCTCGATCTGCTTGTCCTGTTGGACGGCTTCTTCAATAATTTCCACCTTGGCAACCAGGTAAGGTTCTTCCTGAACTGTCTCCGTCAGCCGAACCTTTTTAGAGGTGCGAACCAGTAGGTGGTAATGGCCCTCGGGAGATCGCATCATCTTCAAGATAAAGGCTGCCACTCCTACCCGGTATAAATCCACAAGGGCAGGTTTCTCCACGGTGTTGTCCCTTTGGGCCACCGCCACAAGCGCTCTATCCTTAACCAGGGCCTCATCTATCAGTTTGATATGATCAGGGCGGCTCACCAGAAGTGGAACGGTGAGTTCTGGGAAGAGCACTCCCTGGTGCAGAGGCAGCACCGGCAGATGCTCGGGGATTGCTTGCTCTTCTTCAGTATTTGTTAAATTGACAGCTTCTTCGGCCATGAACAAAACTCCTTTTTTAAGCATTCGGCCTAGCTATTAAGTCACGTTCAAAGATCGTTTGAATCATAAAGCTAATAGCTGACGTAGGACCGCTGATAGCAAAACTATTTATCTGCTTTTATAGATACCGATGCCGAAATCCTGGATTTCTTGGGGAGGTGAATGACTAAGAAACCATCCCGATAGGTTGAGCTGGCGCCATCCGGGTCCACGGGAACAGGGAGGCGAATAGCCTGATTGAAGGGGCCGAAGTCTATTTCCATGTGATGGACGCGACTGACATTCTCGTCCAACGGCCTGCATCTGTTACCAGATATCCTCACAACCTCACTCTCTACAACCACATCCACATCTTGCGGCTGGATACCAGCCACATCCACCAATACGGTGAGTTCGTCGTCTGTTTCATAGAGATCCAGGGAAGGCCGCCAACCAGTGCCACCACAAAGGGTGGCCGCCCCAGGGCGCGTCAACGAGCCAACCATCCTTTCCATGCGCTGACGCATACGCTCAAATTCTTTGTCGATGTCATCATCGAACCATTTCATGAAATCCTCCGGCAGCTAAAGTGCTTATTATCTCTATTAGTTGAAAGAATAGTCACGGTTGGGTAGATTTTCAAGGCGGCAGAACGAAAGTGCTCTTTTAGACTTAACCCGGATATTTCATGAATTGCTGTCGCGAGACCATGAAGATGGGCGTGCCACCGGGTAACCACAGGGTGTTGGTTCCGAGGCGTACCTGAACGGTACGTCGCAGGAGTCGACACCCGAGGACGACCGGAAGGACGGCCATATCCGTGGTCGCAGCAAGTGATTCATGAAATATCCGGGTTACTTACGGTTGGAGTAGTTTAAATCCCGTTTCGGAGTCATGAGTGCGTACCCCAGTTGTGTCAGCCAGTTCAAAAAGGATCACTTCCATGACATGCCACACCCTGACACCCTGACGGATACACCCGGTTATGGTAGCTGACTTCCTGCCGCATGCCATGTGCATATGAAGCACGGGATTTCCTTCGTCGTCCGGGAAAAGCGTTCCAACCCCGGCTATCTCGTGCACCTCATCCAACACATGCTCCATGGGAACAACAGGGGTTGTCCGGCCTTCTTGAGGGCCAACGACAAACTTACTTTTTTGATCAGCTCCGCCGACTATAATTAAACTAGCGGCTCCGATGGATTTTTCACGGGCAAAGCGTTCAATTTCGTCATGGACGATGTCACCATCCTCTAGACGTATTACGAAAATTCGTCCCTGTTTGGCCTCAGAGTATTTCATGCCCAACCTCTTCAAACCTGTTCAGTTCCATGTTTTTTTTAACTCTATTTGGATCAAAAACGCGTCCGTTCATAGCGATATAAACACCAACCGGCAACAATTGGACAGCAGCAACTGCAGAGCCAATATTGAACAGGGCATCACTTGATTTGGATCTGGCAGGTTCGATTGCTCCTGTAAGCACGATAACTTTATCTCGGATAGTCATAATTTTTTTTGCCGTTTCAATTAGAGTATCAGTTCCGTGCGTTACTATTATATATGTATGGTCATCAGCCTCTATCTTATCGAAGATGAGTTGGCGGTCATCATCGGTCATGTCGAGGCTATCTTTTCTTAATATGGATTCAATTTGATATGCAAAATTGATGTTTGCCTCTTTTAATACTTGATCGACTGCTGGCTCGCCAACCTGATATTTGCTTTTTTTATCGAAATATATCTTGTCTATCGTACCGCCAACAGTAAAAATTTTGATTTGCATTTTGTTTTTTTAAAAACCTCCGGGCTTTCGTTCGAATGAGCTGTTATATAAACCCTAACGTTGCAAACCTGCACCGTTAGGGTGAAAAGTCCTTCTTGCGCAACATAAGCTTGATCGCACCGTAAGGAAGGAGAAAGAAAACAACAGCGCACAATTTGAGAAGAGCCATGCCGTAGTAATTCATCAGGGCGAACTCGTGTTTGCTCAAGTCGAACCACTTCAAATGAACACCGTATATCCAATCACCTCCAACCACATAGCTCATAAACCAAACTATTAAGAGAGCAAGAGAAAAGAGAAAGCACCTCAACAGGATTTCTGCCACAGCATCAAGCCCATTTGACATCTCATCTGCATTCATTATAGATCCCTTTCTACCAACTCTTCCTTCCGGCATAAACGATCGAACTCGACTGCCGAGGCTTGTTCAGCATCCTAGTCCGGATAATTCATGAATCGGTGTTGCGAGACTGTGAAGATGAGCGTGCCACCGGGCAACCGCAGGGGCTTGAATCCGAGGCGTACTTGAACAGTACGTCGCAGGGTTCGAGGCCCGAGGACGCCCGGAAGGACGCTCATATCCATAGACGGAGTAGCCAATTCATTAATCATCCGGGCTCGACTGCCTCAACGAATTCTGGTCTATACCTGGCCACTCCAGAGATCCCCTGTACCACGGACTCGTTGAGCACCAATATCATGAAGGCCTCATCTGGCACTTCCCATTCGCTTCTAACTCCGTAGCGACTTGCAGGTTCAAAGCCAAATCGTGGGTAGTAATCAGCGTGCCCCAGAACGATCACAAAGGCACAGTCGCTGCTCGCCAATCTGGCAATTCCTGTCCTCACCAGTGCTGAACCGATCCCCTGTCGTTGGTACTCGGGTAGTACTGCCATTGGTGCCAACCCCATCCCCTCCACCGTTGTCTCTTCGCCCTCAACCGCGACAGAACTGAAAAGGATGTGGCCAACTACCTCATTGCCAACCACGGCAACCAATGACAGTAGATCATTGCAGTTCCGCCGCAACGTGTCCACGAGGTCAGCCTCTAGAAGTTGCCCGAAAGCCTGCTTATTTACCGCATGGATTGTCGGAATGTCTCGTGGCTGTTCTTTGCGGACCTTGATCATCATCTCATCATGTCAGGTTCATTGACTTGTTATGCAATGCAATTTCGTAATACTTCGTGCCTTCATTTGGGTTGTGCCGATAGGCAGGTATTTCATAGAAGCCGATAGACTCGTAGAGCGCTTGAGCTTCTTTCATGCCGGGGATGGAATCCAAACGCAGGCGAGAATATCCCATCATTGCTGCTTGCTGCAGAATTGCCTCAACGAGGCATCTGCCGATCCCTCGTCCCCTAATCCTCGGGGAGACGTAGAGTCGCTTCATTTCACAAACACCGTCAGCCAATTTGTGCACCGCAACACATCCGGCCAGTTTCCCATCACTATAAGCAAGGATAAGGTTTCCGTCCGGAGCCACATATTTCCCGGGAAGATTGTCTATCTCCTCATGAAAATCCTCAAGTGCAGGATCATTCTTTCGCGTCTCAGCATACTCCTGGAACAGAGCTTTTGCTTGAGCCACGTGATCTGCGTTTTCAACTGTCTGTAGCTTAATCATGCTCCGCCGCTCAGGGCTAGGTTTTTCATCAACTAACCTGATTCTCGTTGTCAACTCAGGATATTTCCCTTGGATGCCTTGATAGAACTCACGAATGCGGTCCATATCCTCTTTAATATCACCTGTAGGTACTAAAGACAGACCAAGACATGCCTTTTTCTGACCGTAATCTAAATATCCACATAATATGGGAACTTGGGCAGTATGTGCAATCCAGTAAAAACCAGATTTCCAATAGTCTTTTTTCTTTCTTGTTCCCGAAGGGCCTATGGCAACGACGAGCTTCTCAGACTCCCTGAATTGCTTTGCAATTTGATCAACCACGCCGTGCTCGCTGTCCCGATTAATAGGGATTCCCCCTAACCATCTCATGACTCCTCCAAAAGGCTTCTTGAAAAGCGTATCTTTTCCCATCCAAGAAATCCTTAAGCGGAATATATATACTGCGGCAAGCGTGAAAGGAAAATCCCAGCCACTGGTATGAGGTGCACCCACAACGACAAATTTGCCACCAGGCGGAACCTGCCCCACAACATCCCAACCAAATACCCCCATCCAAACACGACCTATGCAGTATTTGATGAATCCAGAAATTGGGCCATTGTGGGTTATTCTGTAGCTAAGCATTTCCTGCTTCTCTCATTGATGTTGGTTCACTGGTAGTGTTGCTTTATGACATCTGAGTTCAAGAGGTATCCAGCGTACAAAGTGAAAGCTGTGACACCGGCGAGAATCAAGAACATTCTGAACCATGGCGCACCAACCATCAGGCGCTGCTGGACCAAGACAAAGGTTGTGTGCACCCAGACCAGCGCACCAATGTAGGCTAACCCTTGTACAAGCAACAGAATCCAGCGCTTCTTGATGAGGAGTAGCAACGGTGCGAGGATGCTAACACCTACAAGAATGATACTGCTACCCCTTAAAAAGTGGGCTCCCAACAGCAGGGAAGCGAGTATCAAGGGGATGATTCTCAGAACCATAGCAGCAAACCCTATCTCTCCTCTCAACCTAGCGGTCGAATCCAGCGGTTCGCCGTTGGCGGATCAGCTGTACTGCAATGTTAGAAAGCAGTCTTACTGCTTCTGAGCAACTATATTTCGGTAGAGTTCCTCCTGGGAGCCCTGGGGGGATTCGAGTTGCTCATAGAATACTCGATACGTTCCGGCTGCGATCTTTATCTTGGCCCCATTTTGGTCCGTGTAAACCTCATCTACCTGGTCACGCAAAGACTGTGGAATGTCATCCGTCAACGGCAGAAAAAGAAGTGCCCCGGAGTGGCAGGAAATCTTTTCAGCCAGCGTTTCTGTGTTGGCAGGCACCAAGAACTTTTCTTCCAAGGACTGTGACAGTGGAAGCAAAAGGTACGGATTGCACCACAACACCGGGCATGAAGCTTTGCCACCATAATGTGTCACCGTCAGACCACGCGTTCGTACATAACTCGCCGATGGATCGGTGCTTGCACTCATTGTCTGACCGAGATGAATTGGATCGGTGATAAAAAGAAATTCGTCTTGCAACTCGAAACTGTCATCAACTGCCACCATACAATCGGGAGACCATTTATGCTGATCCTGAATCGGCCTAAATCGCTTCTGGTCGGCCAGGTCAGAACAGTTGCTGTTCGTTGTCATATTAGGCTCCAATAGATAATCAACGCAAGTGATTCATGAAATATCCGGGCTTAGAGTACGGTCTCTTGGTATGGTGGGAAGGTGCGCAGCCTCCCAGGCAATAAGAGCTTTTTTGCGTATGCCACCCCATCGATAGTCACCCGGGATGCCGACCTCCCGAATAACACGATGACAGGGAATGAGATAGGCCACCGGGTTGACAGCGATCGCTGTACCCACCGCACGGGCGGCAGAAGGGTTTCCAATGGTACGTGCAACCTGACTATAGGAGCAGAGAAGGCCAGGAGGTATCCTGAGAAGAGCTTTCCAAACATTGATTTGAAAGTTCGTTCCCTTTACCAGTAAAGTCAGTGAGCCGTTTTCATTTCTTTGGCGAGTGAAAATTCTCTTTGCTATGGCGCCGGTACCTTCTTTATCTGGATAAAATTCAGCCCCCTGCCAAAACCGTTTCAGGGAAGCAAGTTCAAGTTCCGCAGGCTCATCTGCAATGAAGGAAAGCCAGCAGACACCCCGTTGGGTGGTGGCCAGAAACATTGAGCCGAAAGGGCTGGGCTGAATCCCATAGCCAATCCGGAGTTCAGCGCCTCGTGTTTTGTACTCGCCAGGCGTGACCGCCTCCAGCGAGACGAAGTGGTCGTGGAGACGCGCCGGACCCGATAGCCCCACTTCGTATGTTGTGTCCAGCACGCTTTTGGACTGTTCCAAAAGCTGTTTTGCGTGCTGGACGGTGAGAAACTGTAGAAAACGCTTCGGCGATACACCTGCCCAGCGTTGGAAAAGACGTTGAAAATGAAACGTACTAAGACCTAGTTGGGATGCAATATCAGCAAGAGTAGGCTGTTCAGGTGCACTCCGTTCAATGAACCAGATGGCAGCAGCAATTCGCTCATAATCAGACTTCATAGCTAACCTCCAAAATTGACAATTCTTAGCCCGGATAGTTCATAAATTACTTGCTGCGACCACGGATATGGCCGTCCTTCCGGGCGTCCTCGGGTGTCTGCCCCTGCGACGTACCGTTCAGGTACGCCTCGGAACCAACACCCTGCGGTTGCCCGGTGGCACACCCATCTTCGTGGTCTCGCGACAACAATTCATGAAATATCCGGGCTAGGCTACCGTAGCCTATGGCAGATGGAGTAGCCACCCGATTCTTGCTGAATCGCTTTGGGGCAGAAGGGGCAGTCATAGCTCATATGACATGAAGGTGACAAGGAATGGCAAATGGGCAAATTCCTTTGTCTCTCTTTCGAGAAAACCGATCTTTTGATACCACAGCTTCAATTCAGTATCATCGGAAATAATGCCTATACTTATTTGTTTTGCTCCCAGAGCTCTGGCCTCAGCAAAAACATGATCAACAAGTGCTTTGCCAAAACCTTTTCGCCTGCTCTGTGGTAGAATCCCGAGCCGTTCAAGATAACATAGATCTGAATTCTCTTTTTCGAGAGCGACGCATCCCACTGGTGTGCCATCGTGCTCCACGATGTAATAAGCCACTCCCCTGGAAAGATCGTTTTCAATCCACTCGTCAGTGCAGTTAGATGGATGTTTAGGGCAGTTCTCAAGAGTAAGAGCGAACCTTTCAGCCACATCACGAAAAGAAACGCGAATGAGACCGGACAATGCCGGGACGTCAACTGCTCCAGCTGCTCTGATATATGTTGTTTCGGCTGTCATCTTTCTCTACGACTACGGTTTCAGTGTTCCCCGCTGCAGCTTCGCTTCAGACGGGATCTTCGACAGGTTTCAGCTTCTATGTTTCTTTTCCCTGACACCCGACACCTGGTACCTGAGACCTAGTCCCCGATTTTTTACTTTGAGGTTATGTATTCATACAATTCATTCCATTCTTGATCTAAATCATATTCTGGCATTGTCTTTTTGGCTCTTCTGTACCAGTAGTTTGAGTTGCCTAAAGCCCCCTCCTTTCGGTGCAAGTATGCATGAATCCAATAAGAATCTGGCGATTCAATACCCTGTACAATTGTATGAGCACTATCCCAATCACCATCTCTGTCAAGCTCTAATGCCTTTGTTAGTTCATCGACATTTCTCCTCATCTTAACTCCTTTTTTGTCTCTAGACCCAGCCAGGATATTTTTTGGGCTAACAATCCATGGACGAAGAAAGAGATTACTGTAACATCTCTTTCCAAACCATGAAAAGATCATGACCGTAGACCCAGTAGTAAAATGTGGACCCGAGTAGGGCATGAGAGAGTCCCAGGGGGAGCAGGACTCGATAGCGACGGTAGAGAAAAGTCCAGAAGATTCCTGCAACAGCGGCGGCAAGCGTAACGCCGATGTCGGGTAAGTGGACTAAAGAGTAAACCATCCCCGTGGCGACTACTGAGACCGGGGCGGGGAAAAGCGCAAGAAGACGCCCGAGAAGGTAGAACTGGAAGAGGAACTGCTGCAGCAGAGCCCACGGGAGGTAGAGGACGAACGCTACGGGGAGATGGTAGTTTAAGAATCGAGCCCAGGCTCCATCCCAGCCGGATTCCCTGTAACCGAGCGCAAGTCCGATTGCCGCGAAGGCAAGAATCACGGGAATAGTGACGGCTGAAGCCAGAAGGTAGGATCGTCTTACTCGAGTCCGTAGATCCTCTTTCGGTGGGAACTGAGCCCAGATTGAGTTTCTGGTGAACCGAGCGTTCGAGGCAATGAGACAGAGCGCGAACAGAGCAAGAAGAACGTCAATGTAGGTGGCCCGTTTTGGAAAAAGAACGAGAAAGACGATAGTTAGTACACCGAGAACGAAAAGTTCGGTGAGGATACGCCGCCTTAAAGTTTGTCCCATGAGCTTTCTCAAAGCCAAAAAACAGCGATCCCGCCTACACCGCTGAGTGGGTGGCGGAATCAGTTGCAGATAGCTAGCCCGGATTATTCATGAAACGGCTGCTCCGACCGTGAATATGACCGTCCTTCCGGGCGTCCTCGAGCCTTGAACCCTGCGACGTACTGTTCAAGTACGCCATCGGATTCAAGTCCCTGCGGTTGCCCGGTGGCACGCCCATCTTAACGGTCTCGCGACACAGCTTCATGAATAATCCAGGCTAAGTGGCGAAACTTTTATAAATGCGAAATATATTCGCCGGTGGAGCGCTATTGTGTCCAGGCACTCGATAGATTTCAAAGGCTGATGCTACAAACAGAGCGACAATCAACCCAAGCACGACCACGAGAGCGTAGCGATAAGGAAGGAAGCGGAACAGCAACCAGTTAATTCCGGCCGCCGAGACATAGAGAAGGCCTCCGAGAATCACGACATGCGCCCACAATATGCCGAGCATCCAGAAGCCTTCGGCAGTGAATTTTGGTAAAGCCACAATAAGCCCCTGAACTGCGAGATAGATTATGCAGAATGTCGGCACTATACCGCCCACAACCACCATGAAGTAGGGAACTGGCACGGCTAAAAGCAAGGCAGCGAAAAGAGTCCATTTCGGCCAGCGCCTTGAATTGGTGGATAGATCATTCACGAATGAACCGTGCAAATGTTTCGGGTCAAAAAGTTCTAATTTCCGAGCTCATTTGGTAATAATTCTAATTGTTTCTTCCTCAAATTCAATAATGTCGCCCGAAAAGATTTTTTTTCTTTTCCTGGTTTCAGTTTCACCATTTACACGCACGAGCCCTCCTGCAATAACAAATTTCGCCTCTCCCCCGCTTTGAACCATGTTCTCGAACTTTAGAATTTTATAAAGCTCAATGGGCTCTTCCTCAATCTCTACCACTCTCATCTTTTCGGAAGCATCTTTGTCCATAATTTTAGACTGTTCACTGTTACTTAGACGGGTCTGCGCTGCCCGGGTAGAAGACCCTTCAAGTGTCGCCGTGTTTAGCCAAAAAGCGATCTAATTGATTAGCAAAAGCCTGACGGTCACTCCGATTGAAAGACGATGGGCCACCTGTGTCCACTCCACCACTTCGCAATTCATCCATAAAATTACGCACAGCAAGGCGTTCGCCAATATTGCTTTTTGTATAGAACTCTCCCCTGGGATCAAGCGCATGGCCACCTTTTTCTATAATCTCGGCGGCGAGAGGTATGTCAGCGGTAATGACCAGGTCGCCGGGTTGTAATTTCTGTACTATTTGGTTGTCGGCCACATTGAGGCCATAATCTACTTTGATCGCTTTGATATAAGGTGACGGAGGGGTGTGCAGGAGCCGATTCGCGACTAAAGTTAAGGATACGTGTAGTCTCTCAGCGGCGCGAAATAGAATATCTTTTATCACTCTGGGGCAGGCATCGGCATCGACCCATATCTGCATTAACTTCCCTCCTGATAAAATGTCAGTTGCATGCATGACGGCCGAGCTCAGCGGCGCGCCGTAGGCTGATTCAACTGCAGTGAATGGTTAGGATTTTACTCATCAGTGTTTATTTTCTATATGTAAGTTCAGCTCCATGCCACGGACAAAATTTCCAGGCACCGCTCAACTTTTCTCCGTCAACTGGACATATTTTTGTTGGCAGAAGCGAACCCAAAGGCAATCTCCATTTGAATACTCTCTTGTCCAATTTCACCGAAAAGGCTCCCTCACTCTTGGCAACTGCAATATTCTGCCCCATTGTGTTTTTGGCTGGAAAGAGAAAGAAATGCATGTTTTGCCCTATCGGGCCGAGCATGTTCACAAAAACAGGCTTCATCATTGATAGAAAACTTTTTGTGTCTGCATCGATATTTTCGTTGTTCAATGGGCGATAACGAGTTCCCTGGCTATCTATGACCTGAATACTGTCCCGGATAGTTGTCTCAGATTTGTAGGTAACCCCTCCGAATGATCCGATATTACCATCAACAGCCACGATTAGCATGTAAGGGCGAAGGATTTTGACGAACTCTTCCGTTTGTGCTGCTGTCATGTTTGGATCCTGTTCAAAACTAGCCCGCCAAAACTCCTCTGGAATCCACCAAATGAGTGTCATCTCACCTGAGGTGTCACTCATCTTCTGAGTCTCTTGAACGAGAGCATTGATATCTACTTTTCTATCTTGGGCAAAAGACAAACTCATCCATCCACAGATAAGGAGCACCCCGATAAGAACTCTTACCTTCAAAAATTTTATAGACTTCATTATCTCTCGTCCTTTCCTAGCCAGGATATTTCATGAATCCGCCTACGTTAAAACTTCGGCGAGACAAGTCGGCAGACAGGCAGCTCAGAGTCCGACTGCAGCGAGTGGTTAGGTGGCGCCCGTATGCTCCATTTGGTCTGGACGCGTGCGATTGAGAAGAAGTGCCACGAGCGGCAGCAGAACCCAGGGTATCGCATAATAAACGGTCAGATACCAATATCTAGAGATGAACTGGATACCGTGGCCCAGGTAAAGCCCGCAGTAGAGCCAGTCATAGAGCGCTAGAGGCACTGTGAAATAGAATGCCAGCCAGAGTGCAACTGGAAGCCGCCTCTCAGGCCGTAACCGCCTTAGAACGAGGTAGGCGATAGCGGCTATGGGAATCAGTACAAGAGAGTCAAACCAAGCCATCAGAACGTTGGAGTACTGCTGATAGTAAGAAGGCAGGCCAGCTACCCAGAAGCCGGCCCAGGCAACGGTGGCGATCAGGAAGATTCGAATGTGACCTCGCTTGGTCAATTTGGGATACCTTTAAAAAGCCACCTAAAGGCCGAGCTCAGTGGCGGGGCTGCTTCCGGTTCATTTTTCACCGTTTACTAAATCGAATGGTAACATGCGGCCCGCGGCAAACTCCAACTCCTGCTGCAGCCGTTCCCAGGCGATCTCCATGATGGTCTTGAGGTTGACCACGTCAGCTTCATTGTATTTGAGCAGTCTGGGAAGGGCGTCGGGACTTCCACGGAGATGCTCGTGCCAAAGCACAACCGCCTCGTAG
>Ga0255039_10000249_pt1 | contig 17714 bp, 23 predicted proteins | sample BC1_12_1_MG_FD_181713 | JGI IMG/M metagenome (GOLD analysis project Ga0255039, IMG submission 181713) | Seawater microbial communities from Strait of Georgia, British Columbia, Canada - BC1_12_1 | ecosystem: Environmental > Aquatic > Marine > Strait | place: Canada: British Columbia | collected... | reverse complement strand
AAATGTTCTTATAGATTTAATCAATTAGCTTCTTTTTTTAGATCCTTTTTTTCTACTTGGAGATACTGTTCTTGTTGTTCTTGTTGCCATTTTTATTGAATTTAATTATTATATTTTATTTTTTAAATAACTGTAACCTGCTAATCCATGATTACCTTCATGAAGTAAATCTATTTTAGATTCCTCTAGTTCTTTTGGAACTTTAAACTCTTCGTCCTCTTCAAAAAACCAAAGAATATCTAACTGCCATTTACCTGTTGGATAAGATTCTTGAATAACTTCATCTGTATCTATTTCCCAAGATTCATTCTTACCTGTTTCTTCGTTTAAGATTTGTACCGTTTCTTTCTCGTAAACCGTTTTAGTTACCTCTGCTTTAAGTCCCATTGTTTTATGATAGCAAGGTGTTAAAATCTCTCCATCTTCGCTTAAAACGTGCTTAAAACTATCTACAACGCTTAACGCTTCTTCTTCTGTGTCGAAAAGATGTTTACTTATTTTAGGTTGTTTAATTCTAGTCATTTGATGTGAATTTTAAATAGTTAACGTTAGCCTCTGTATTGTCTAAATCTATAGCGTTACTCATTTTAATATACTTCATTTCTGTAGCGTTTATTGTAATATTGTCAGTCCATACATTCACACCATCCCTTTTTAAAGTAGGGTTGTTTGTTGTAAAATCTAACTCATACAAAGCCTTTATCGTTTGGTCAAATCCCGCATCAAAAGCTGTATTAGCTAAAAGAACACCTCCAATAGATATGGTTAGTGTTAAATTATTAGAACTTGAATTATATCCAAACTCTACACGATTGTCATTTGTTCCATCGCTTATGCTTAATTTTCTGTTCGCTCCCCCATTAACTAAAGCAGCCATTTCAACCTCTAAAACTCCACTATTCAAATTAATCAAAGAAGAAATATCAGGTGTTTTAAATCCTACGTCAGCATCTCTTGTTTGGGTTGAGCCGTTTGTGAAAATAGGGCTAGTTAGATAATTTAACTCTGTGACGTCACATTGATACATTAAGAAATCTACACCTGTAGAGCCTGTATAGTTGTTTATGGAAACGGTAGTGTATGGTATTGTAGACAACACACTAACTCTCTCCCATTCTCCATTAAAAGTATGTATGACTGAATCTCCAGAAGCTAAATCCATCTTAAAAGACTTTCCTTGATCCCCTTTAACAAACACGCTTCCTACTCCCTCTGAGTTAACAGCACTAGTTCTTATTCCTCCGTTGTTTAATGGATTAGAGTATAGAGTAGCGTCATTTTTTCCAGTTAATGAGTTGTACTGCCCCCCTGTTATTGTAGGACTATTTCCTATTTTACTCCATTGACCGAAGTCGTTAGACCAACTACAAAAATTAGTACTCTCTCCCTCCAAACTAGCAACTAACACACCATCTTTCAAAGTCATTGCAGGCTCTTTTGTCAGAGCTGAATATAATAAACCATCTCTTCCTGTAGCTGTCTTTGTAGCTATTCTATCACATCCCATTCCAACACCCTCAACAACACCTGTTGCTGTATCTTCTACGGTAGCTACACTAACACCTTTTCCTGTTGCTGTTTGGTTAGGATTCCATTTAAATATTTTTGCCATTATCTTATCGTTAATTTAGAATTAGTTAGTATTTCAGCGATAGAAGTAACCGTTGAATCAAACGTGGTTAAATCTTCTGAAACTATGTCTGATTGTATTTTGCCTTTGAATGGGAATGAATTATTACCATCATGGTAATCTTTACGCTCTAAAGATAAAGGCTTAGTAAGTGTGTTTACATTGACTAAAATACCGTTTACTTTTATAAAAAAGTTATCAGATGTTGATTTAATAGAAAAGTCATTGTATGAAGATGAACTATTTACATTTAGATAGTATTGACCTATGTAAGATGAATTTGAAGCAATACTGAATCTAGCTTCGTTTTCGTTTGTATAACCTAATCTAATAGAGTTTGCAGTAGTATTGTTTATAGTTATTACGTCATCGTTATTTGATTGCGTATCACTCAAAGCCGCCATATTCAACTTCCAAACCAATGAATTAGGGTTGTAGACTTGTTGTGAGTTTCCGCAAACATCAGCGTTACGTGTTGCTGTTGATCCGTTTGTTGAGATGTATGAAGATGTGTTTTCTGAAACCTCAGCCTGAACACCCCACACGCCTATAGTTACGAACTCGCTAGCTATAAGAGATTGAAACTGGATACCAAAGCCACTAGTGTCAGCTATCGGAATTACTACAGTTACCGATTCGTGATTTTTGTCAATTCTAGTCCACTCGTTAGATATCATAGATAAATCAACCCTCCAATCCCCCGATGAAGGCGATTGTGCGTTATTGATTTTAATTTTTTTCAAGCTATTTGTGGTGTTTTTAATCCACATAGATAAGGCTATGTTATTGCTCCCAGATGAAAGGATGTTTGTTCTGTATATATCGTCACTAGACGACATAGCAAAAGTTATACTGCACGCTTCATTGATTCCCCTTGGGCTAATTAAGTTCTGTATAGCAGACGAGCCACCTCTTTTCACCCAATAAGGGTTTGTGAAGTCGTACGAATACTGTACGTGATTAGTGCTCTCTCCATCCAACAACAAAACAGGACATCCTCCATCAGAATAATCTATTCTAGGTACGTCTTTAGCCATTTCTTCAATAACTCCGTTCTCGTTTACTCTTGTGGCTACGCTATCTCTTGCGAAATCATAATCTCCTGCTGCTGTATTTGGTATAGGTACATATGCTGTTCCTGCTTTATACGCACTTGGTATGTATGTAAATGCTTTACTCATAATATATTTTTATTTAATTGATTGACTAACACAGTACAAAGACTCTACAATACCTCCATCAGAAACAACTCTATCTTTAAAGATTATAGCGTCTTGACTAAGACCTTCAAGAAACGTATCTCCACTCCAAGAAAGCAAGTAGACAGAACCCCAGCCTATAGTGTTATTTGCTGATCCTTGTCCGTACCCTATTTCGTTATTTATGTGAGCTTGACCCCACCCTGTGTTGTTTGACATCTTCTATTTTTTTTAGATATACTTTTAGTTTGTTTTCGTTTCCTTGTTTTGGCTTGTAAGTTCTTATCTTAGATTCCATGGAGTGTATGTTACTTGTTTATCTGGTTTAATATCATTTCCGCTATTTGTATAGTACTCTGGAAACTTATCTCTTGTTCCGTTCATACACAAATACTCTATAAGTCTATCAGAGTAGTAATCAGCGTAGTTTTTATGTTTCCCAACAAGATAGTCCACTTCTTCTTTTGAAGCCGTCTCAGAGGTTTCTATACGGTGTTTATATATCCCTGCGTTACTTATCTCGTACTGTGCAAAACCTAAATACTCAACCATACCGTAGTTAATAAGAATAGGTTTAATATAATCATCAACAAGGTCTTTATAATCTCCTGACAAAGTACCTCCTACAATATCACTGCTTATCTTGTCGTATAAATCTGTACCAAGTAAGTTCTGAACATGAATCTCTTGAGCGACCTCTACGTACTGTAGAAACTTGTTTGAATCAACACTACCTGATAAAGAAGTCTTCTTTACAATGTCAGAGGTTTTTATGAATAATGCTTTAGCCATGTTATATATCTTGTTCTGTTACCATTCCTGTATCTGTTTTAGCTCCTTTCTGACCTGTTTCACGCTCTATCTCTTCCTCTGTGATAGCGTTCTCTAGGTTAGTAAATTCAAGAGGCTGTAACGTCTTAAAGTAAAGCTCTTCGTCTTCCATTCCGTTGTAGTCAAGTATCTTCTCAAAAGCATCTAATATAGTTACTTGATAAGGTCTAATAACTATGTTGTCCATAAGAGTTGATGCTGTTTGTAACTCCTCAGCATTGTTTCCTAATCCAGTCTGTTCTTTTATACCAACTATCATTCCTGACACAATCCTATGAGAAACCATAATCTTATTACGAGATTCGTCTGCTAGGAATTGATATTGTTCTGCGGCATCAGATAAGATAACAGGCTCTATTGAAGCTGCTAACTCTCTACTGTCGTTAAAAGCAAGAATAAACTTACCGCTATTTGATGATCCACCAAACTTATCGATAATACTCTTTTCTATCTTTGATCTATCTTCTGGTGAAGGAACTCCATTGTTAAAGTTAATTAACATACTTGGAGATAATCCGTTCTTTATATTGTTTATGTGGTAGTTAGCTATTTCTTCTTCTAGTTCAGCGTACTGAATACCTCCTTGATAAGATACGGGAGAGTAATAGAAGTAACCTGCTTTATAAGGCTTTATGAATAGTATCTCTACTTGTTTTCCATTTCCATAACCAAATGCAGGGTATCTCTTTGGAGCGTTCTTGCCTGATCTTGTTGCTTGACTCCAATCAGGTGAATAGTAGTATCCTTTTATAACACCACCAATTGCTTTCTCTGCTCTTAATGTTTCAACAGGCATATGAACTATTGGCATAATCTCTTTACCACTCTTTGAATATATAACCTGACAAGCACCGCCTCCTAGCGTATAGAAGTCATTACATATTCTTCTAGTGTCTTCTTTAGGAAACAGTTTCTTTACTTTCTTTGACAAATCAGAGTCTTCTCCTTCAATAACCTCAATACCTTTTCCGTATATCATCTCAACAATACCGTTTATAGCAGCGTTGTTCGTCGCACTACCGTTATATCTATTTATAAGGTAAGTGTAATAGTCGTTATCAGCACCATACTCAATCCAATCCTGTCCTGCGTTTTCAGTAACCTCTGGTCTTGTATGTGAAGACATTTCAACTATATGAATAGCTCCGTTGTCTTTTGTAGCTAATGTTTTCTTATGATTTCTTCTGCTCATGTCTAATCGTTTACAACAACATATTCGTTATCAGTTGTTTCTGCTTCAATGTATTCTCCTTTCTGGATATTGTATCTATCGTATTCTGTTTGGTCTGTACATAGAATTATATCTCTATATAAAACCTCTTCTGACCCTATTGAATTGTCAAGGAAGTCGTCAACGCAATCTTCTGCTTCTATAATTCCATAATCAGCTTCTACTCTAGCAAAGAAATCAGAACTAGAAGAAACAACTCTAAGAGAATACCTACTTCCTTCTGTGAGATTAAATATTGCTGTTGCGTCTATATAGTTATCAACCCTATTGAATTCAGCAGAGAGTATAATAACATCTCTCTCGTCTTTTCTAGTAAGAACAAGTTTACCTGCAAGTAGATACTTTCTTGGTATAAATGTTATTGTTTGTGCGTCAGTTGACGTGGTTAGTACTATCATGTAAAATTAACTAATGCCATACTCACGTTTCGAGCCAAAAAAAGGCATCCGAAGACACCTTTAGTTGTACTGTGATAAAAAAATACTGTTATAATGGATCTCTCTGAGAACCTGCTGTTGCAGTACCTACGATTCCTTGTAAGAAACCACCTACATTTAAAGCAGGGTCTACAAAGTTAGCAAAGCATACTTCGTTAGCTGTTAATGAAAGAGTATATCCATTAAGGTCTCCCATTGCCGTTCCTGTTACCGCTGTTCCTTCTGTTACATCAGCTCCATTCTCAAGACCAACACACATTACGTTACCTTTGTAATCTTCAACGAATACATGAGGCTGACCGTAAACCATTAGTTTTAATTCTTTATTATCTTCTTTTGTTAGTTTAGTAAAAGTAGCACTAACAACTTGCTCAAAGAACGTAGTACCATTCTCAAGAGAAGAGTTGATATTCTGAGTTAGTTCTGAGTTTCCTTTTACATCATACTCATAGTAAGTAAACGTTCCGTCAATCTCTGTGATTTCATCTTCAACCTCGGTTACTTCACCAAGCTGTCCAAAATCAACAAAGTATAACTTTCTGATACCACCTACAGCATCTTTACAAGGTTTTGATCTCCCTGTTGTTAAAATACAAGCCATATTATTTATTTTATTAGTTAAAAGGGAGACCGAAATCCCCCTTTGATATCATTAGTTAATCTCTATACTGGTACGTAAGTGATAACTTCACTTCCAATTCCGTAATTTACTGTTGCAGTCCATCTCATTGCGAATCTTACATTCTGAGATAAATCAACATCTTCCATGTCTTTTACTTTCAACATATTTTGATCGTTAAACAATCCTGTTCCAAACCATAAGTTAGAAGATTCTGCTGCTACGATAGTATTGTCAGGCAATCCGTTACATACAAGTAATCTAACTCCGTCAAACACTAAGTCTCCGAAAGTTTGGTTATTCCCTCTGTCTTGGAAACCTGCTGCACCTTGACCTCCTGATTGGAATCCACCTAAAGCTCTTACATAAGCTCTGTACACGTTTTGAGGAATATAGATAGATAAGTCTGGATTACCATATAATTGAGGTAAAATTGCGTCAACCACTCTTCCTAATTCATCAACAACGTTAGTTGCCGTGATAGCTGTTCCGACTAATTTAACCACATCTGCGTCTGCTGCAAACAATTCTAAGAATCCTGCGTACTCTCCTGCAACTGCATCAGCACCTTGCCATATAATTCTTTCGTTTGCTGTTGCTACTCTAGCAATAATTCTAGCTACGAAATAAGTCTCGAAGTCTGGAGGTAAGTTATCCCAAGCAGAGTAACCCATAGAAATTGCTTCCCAATCATCTCTAAAGTCTTGCTTACATAATTGCATATTTACTTGAAACTCTTCTGGTTCAAGATATCTTTCTGTTAAATCAACAGATGATGTAGCATCGAAATCACAAGAACCTTCTTTAATAAGGTCTGTTCCTAATGCCATTTGTTTGATAACGTCTTTGTATTTAACGTTAGCCTTTACTGAAACCCCTCCGTTTGAGATAGAGTTAGCAGATAATAAAGCAGTTGCGATATAGCCTCTTAGCTTTTCCCCTGCGTAAGTTGTTGTAATAGTTGTTGTAGTTGCCATTTTTTATTTATATTTTGATAATTGTTCAATAACGTTGTCCATCATTCCTTTTGGTTTATTTTGTGCGTATCTAAACCCAGATACTCCTTCTGTATTCATCTCAGGACTGTGTAAAATAGGCTCTGTTGCAGGTTGCGCAGATAACTCTACTACTTGCTCAGATAACTCTACCTTCTCAGCTTCAACCTCTTCAACTTTACCTTTTACGATAGCCGTTAATTCAGTTTTAAACTTTTCAAAGTCTTCTGCTGTAACATAATTTACTTTAGGTTCTGCTGATAACTCTGCTTCAATAGGCTCTTCAATAACCTCTTGAGCGTCTTCTTGTGCAGCTTCAATAACAACCTCTTCAACAACTGTTTCAACAGCCTCTTCCGAAAGTTCTACCTCAGCAACAACATCTTCCATCACTTCTGCTTTCTTGTCAACGCCTGACAACATAGTCAAAACCTTTTCCAAGATGCCTTTAGCTTCTTTTTCTTTATTCATGAAAATATTATTTGATTATTATACAAAATTAACTATTCTTATATGTCCGTTGCGTTTCTAACTCTAACACGCGTTCTAATGGTGTTTTCATTCGTTATAAAGCCTTCTGACTGATTATCTAACTCACCTATCCCTTGAGCTAAATAATCGTCACAGCAGTCCTTAGAATAGCTTCCGTTTTTACATTGACAAACTCTCTTACTCATTTTCTTTTAATTTAGATTCAACAACTTCTTTTAATATAGATAAAGCATTTGAATAATAGTTGTCAACTACTTCTTTACCACTGAATAAACCCTCTACAGAGAACCCTTTTACTTTACCTAGTTTTACATAGTCATTCCACACTTCATCGTTGTCAACTTTCATTGAAACCATCCATGTTCCAACAGGGTGTGTCATACCAAACTTTCTTGACTTATCATGAACTTCATCTTCTATAATCCAAGACTCAACAACAGTTTGTCCTGTTAGCTCTATTTCGTGCTCTAGGTTAGAATTGTGTTGATTACCCCTTTCAAGATATAACTGTGATGCTCTTGAGATAGTTTCTGCTGAGAACATAATATTGTAATATCCATTATCTCCCTTTCTTAGAATCTTCTTATCAGGCACTAGAACAGCTCCCATTAGTATTCTTCTCTCTTTGTCTACCTCTGCTAAAAGAACCTCTACAGGCTCTGCTGAAAGAGCTATAAACTCTTCTTCTATTGCAGGTGTGTCTGTTAGTGCAAGTGTTTCAATAACACCACTCCAATCTTTACTCTCGTCAATTATCATTTCTATTGTATCCATATCTTTATATTTCTGATGATTCTCTAATGTTTCTTGTTAATGCTTGTTTTGTAGTTATGTCTGATGTAACTACATATGCTCTTATATCTTGCTTCTCAGTACTTCCTATAGCTTCTGCTAGTTGATTAGTCCCTGAGCTTCCGATGATGTTAAAATCGGGTGCTTGAACGGTTGTACTTCCTATTCCTCCAGAAGACGATCCTCTGCTTGAGTTTGGAGAGTTAGTAGAGAGGATGTTTTTAACTTGAGCAAACCCAGCTAATCCTATAACCGCTGCGTTGGCTATCCTAAGAGATTGCGTAGGCGTAGGGTCTGTTGTTTCTGCTAAAGTTTTTGTTATAGCTTGATAAGTGTTTATCGTTGCCGCTGTTGCAGCTGCTATCTTACCCGCTTTCGTTTGCTTACCTAGTATTGATGCTATAGCATTTACGCCTTGAACGGTTAAATCGTATTTCGCATCCTCTACCTTTCTTGCGTATAACAAATCCGTATCGCTTTTCTGTATCTTATAAATAGCTAACTCGTTTATCAGGTCTTTTCTTTTTTCCGTGTCTTCTGTTTCTAGTTCTAAAAGTCTATTTAATTGAGCTACTTTGTTGTCGTAAAGCAAATCGTCAAGAGCCTTCTGAGAGTCTAACTTAGCTAATTCTGTTTCCGATCTAGCTAAAGCACTTTGACCACCTGCTTCACTTAAGCCTGCTTCTCTGTCTTTTTTAGCATTAGCCTGATCTATTTCTCTTAGCTCTTGTTTTTTCTGACTAACCTTTTGGATAGCTTTTATTACAGATTCCGCTTCTTTTTCAGCAAGTTCTATAGATTCTAAATAATCTTCTTTTGCTTCTTCTTTCTGTTCGTCTGTAAGTTTTGCTGTTTTAAGATAAGATTCAAACCTTATTTTCTCTTTTGCCTTAAACTCTTCAAGTTTTATGTCTATTGATATCTCACTAGCCTCTCTTTGGTCTTCTATTATTTGCTCTTGCGTTCTTCTGTTTAGAGCTATTCTCTTGTTATTAAAAGATTGTTCTTCTGTATTTAAAAGTAAAGAACCTTGCTTAAAAGCTCTTAAAGGAGCGTTGTTTGAAGTTTTAGACTTACTTGACCCTCTGCTTCTTGAATTTAAAGAACCCGCATCAAAATATTTCTCTAGTGATTTTTGCTTTTTCTTTTCAGCTTCTATCTCTTTTTCATTCTCTTTTTCTATTTGATTTATTTCATTCTGTCTTAACGCTATTGCTTGGTTTGTTATATCTTCTTTCGTGGTGTAGCCATCCTTTATTATACTGTTTATTTGATTAGTAGAAAGAACGTAATTATAGCCTAGTTCTTTTAACTTCTCTATTTCAGCTTCAATTGGTGCTGTTCTAGCGTCTGTAGAAGTTTCTAGGTCTAATATCTTAGCTTCTGCTTCTCTGAACTTAGACATAGCTGCCTCTGCTCTAGCTCTTTGCTTAAGTAGTTTTATATAGTCTTCAACAGCTTCATTTTGCTTCTCTTGTTGCTCTGTACTCTCAAACAAACTAGCATTGAATTCTGGGTATTCTTCGTTTAGTTGTTTTATCAACTTAACTCTTTCTTCTTGCTCTAAGTTCTCGTCTTGTAATAAAGATACATACACCTTGAATTGACCAACAGATTCACCTGCTATCTTAGAGGTTTCTTTCATTAATTCGCCAAACTCCTTTAACCCCTTATTAACAGAGAACAATCCTTCTGTCCATTTCTGAAACCATTCTGTTTGAGCTATTGCAACAACAACCTGTAAAGCTGTCATAATACCGATTATCCCTTTCATCTGACCAAAGATTTCTTTGAATCCATCAGTCATGCTTCTACCGCTCTTCTTTACGTTTACAGCAAACACACCGAATAAAGAACCTAATTGAGAAAGGTTATTCCCCATTCCTCGTATTCCGTAAGGTGCATCAGAGATAGTTCTACCAAATTCCGTAACAATAGCTCCAGAAAGACCTGCTGTGGTCTTCATTTCGTTTAATCCTTTTGTTACTTTCTCTGTAGAGTTAGCCATGTCTATATTAGACTGTGCTAGTTCTTTATTAGCTTTCTTTGCGTGAGCTGTCTGTAAGTTAACTTGCGCAAGTGCTTTTGCTTCATCCGTAAGCTCGTGCTCTAACTTCTTAGTGGCTTCTGCAAGTTTATCTACTTCTTTAGTTACCTTTTTAGTCGGTTCTGCTCCTTCTACTTTTATCTGTACAAGTACTTTTTTAGTTGCCATGTGCTTTTCTTTTACCTTGTTCGTATGCGTGTTTAATACTTGTTGGAATAGCGTACTTTCCTTTTGCTATCTCTATATTCTCAGAAACTCCGTAGAAATCTGCTGAGGATAGTAGTTTTATTATATCTTTTATCATGGACAATCAAATTTATCTATTATGTTGCCTAAAGAGTCTAATTCTATGACATCGTACTCGTAACCTGCTATTTTATATTGCCTATTACCTCCTGTCAACGGAAAATAATACTGCCCATAGCTATTGTAAGCGTAAACTATATCATTATCGCTTATGAATATAGATTGACCTACATTTGTATCTAAAGAACATACGTTATTATTTATAGTGAACGCACTTACCAACCATTCATAAGACCTCAATTCTATAGGTGATCCATCGTCAAGAACTCCGTTTATAAGATTCAAGTCTTGAATATTACCAGTATAATTATCAATGAGCAATGTTAAATCCGAAACACCTGTGTTCATGTTCTTTTTAATACTGTTTATAATATACCTATCACTACCTATTATAAGAGAGTCGTTTAGATTAATTCCTAGCGTCAATGCCATTGGTAAATTTGCATTTATCTTCAAGACTCTTGACTGTGCGTTGTATATGTTCTGTATGTAGTTTTGATAATACATAGAAAACAAACTATTATCAACTACTTGCTCACCTCCTGACGAATATTCGCTACCAAAGTTTATAGAAGCCAAGTTACCTTTATTGAAGTCGTAGTAAGAATTTGATGCAGAGAATATACGATTTCCTGTTGTGGTGTTGTTTGTAACTCCGTCAGTCATGTAAAATAAACTTCCACTACCTGTGTTGAATCCGCCTTTACTAGCGAAGAAAAACAAAGAATCCACATTAACACTACTAAAACTGTCCGATACACTGTATCCCCAAACAGGAAAAGAAAACTCACCACCTTCATCCACGAACTTTTCGTAAAGCATATGACTAGCGCCTACCTTTACATCGTACTTACCTCCATCGAAATAAGTTAGCTCATTTGACTTAAATCTCTCGTTACCGTACTCATCACCTGTTGCTTCATTACTCTGTATAGCAAAAACAGTTTTAGGTTCTTTATATTCAAAGTTTATTTCTTTATATATATCCCCTCTATTTATATTGTGAGAGCTAAAATCACAATATTTTGTTATATCATGTGTAGTTCCTTTTTTCATGTACCAGTCAAGAGGTTCTAAAACTAACTCGTCATCTTTTACGTACATAACTAGATTAAACATCTTCATAAAGTTTCTTATGAAATCCATAGTCTTTATCTTGGGTGTAGATATAATATTAAAATCTATATCAGAACTAAGACCAGATACATTGTAATCAGCGTAGTTTCCTGTTTCTATAGTGTTTGGACTGCTTATGTTGTCTATCTGTTCAAACACTACATCAGACAAAACAGCACTCGTTATAGCTCCTTTTGTAGATATAGTTATCTTAGGCTTGTGATATCTTTCAGCACCGAAAGCACCACCGCCAGCAGGCATCTCAAAAGAAACCTCTACGACTCCTTGTGCGTTTTCTAAAACGAAATAACTACCTCCTGTCACTTCGTCTTTAATCAATATTGAATAGTTACCATTTAAGTCATTAGGAGTTATTTTAAATCTAGCTGTAGCCTTATTTATTAGAACCTTATTAAACCTCTTTACGGAACGGCTATAAAACTCAGTATTCCCATTTACTCTAATCTCTGTTCCTGACGATAAAGAGAAATTTGAGGTTAATATATTAGCAAAGCTCGTATCAATAAGATTAGTTATTCTGCCACTTTCTCTTGAACACCATAAATACAAAGAATCCATAACAGTTCTACTGTCATCATTAAGAAAGTCTTTTGAGAACGTAAAGCCGTACTTTCTACCTATCATCTCCATTACTCTGATTACTTTTATAGCAGGTTTTAGATCAGTGTAGAGAAGTCCTGTATAATTGTCTACCGTAGCAGGATTACTAGTGTACAAGTTTCTGTTCTTCGCTATATCTGGAGTTCCTTCGTTAGTATCTACAAAATACCTATCAGATGCAGATATAAATGGATAAGCCATATCTGGATGCTCGTAGAAGTTTGTTGACGCATCTGTTATTCCTGTAGCAATATCTCCTGTATATGATAAATTAGCTCCTATAGCAGCGTACTTTCTTACGTTTCCGTAGCTATAGTTATGAGTAAAAGCATTAAGCTCTTCTATGTCTGACAAATCATCATCTCCTATAATAGATTTCAAGGAAGCTGTATTCCCGAAGAACGTTATGTTATAAAACTCAGGACTGTTTGACTTCATGCCAACGCCACTTAGTCTAATAGCACCATTTTTCCAATCGATACCGTTTAATTTCAAAATACAGTCTCTTCTAAACCTAGCGTCAAACCCATCTACAATATCATTATTGTAATAGTTCTCGAATATACCGTTGTTTATCTTTGAAGCAGGTACTTTAAACTGCTGAGAAGAGTCTGATAAAACCTTTGCTACATCCTTGAAGTCTTTTATGTTCTCAGTTACTTCTATTGGCTCGTCATCGTAAAGGTCTAGTTTACTGTATCTATCTTCTGCGTATTCCGAAGAAACTTGAACACTGTAAATGTCTGTTGAGTTAGATATTATCTGAGAATCTAACACAAGGTAGTTTGTAAACTGTATATCTATCAAGGTTGTTGACGCTCCTGTTGTTTCGTTTATTACAATAGATCCTATTTGAGTTCCTTCACCAATTACATCTACGCCTGCTGTCTGAACAAAGTAAGTCATAGGAACACCTCCAAGAGAATCCCCGTATGAAGTAACAAAGTTTGTCTTTCTATCGTAATCATCTCTTACGTATATATCTAAAGCCATTATCTAATATTGTTTATCTTATCAAAAGCAAAATCCAACTCTATTGAATAGCTAATTAACTTCTCGTTTAGTTTCGTTTTATAAGCGAACTGACCGTCTTTTATATTTACAGGTAGTACCTGTCCATCATATGTAACATAAGCCTGCTCAGATAGCTGCAACTCTCTAAAAACACTATTATAATCTTCTGGATAGTAGCCTGAGTTAAGACTTAGCTTTTCTCTACCGTTCTTTGTAAAAGTCTTGTATTGATGTCTATTTGTACTGTATTGACCTCCAGAAAGCACTTGTGAGTTATACTCTTCTGATTTTGTTGTTATACTTAGGTCAGAACGCTTAAAGAACCACAAATCTTGCCATACACCGTATAGATTCTTAAACGTAACCTTGTATGTGCTGTATTTACATTCTTCAACCTCTTTTACAGGTATAATCTCTTCTATTCCGTTATAAGATACAACTATGTAGTCTACATCCATAGAGCTATAATAGTCGTCATAAGCGTCTTTAACACATTCCTTTGCCTCTACCACCCCTCCATCAAGGGTAACTCTGCTTACAAACATATCTATGTCCCCTACCGAATTACTAGTGTACTGAACAACCTGATCTGAGTTATCCACGAAAGTCTTTGTTGAGGTGTATTCAAGTATTCCTTTGCTATAGTAATCAACTGTTACGTCATAATCCTTTACGTACACAGGTACTTCTATAGGGTAGTAGTCATTTGCTATGATAGTATTATTTGACATCATTACAACGTCGTTTAACTGTGCGTTTGTTCCTAGTTCAAAATAAGGAAATCCCTCGAAAACACTGTATGTTGTATTTGAACCTGCTATTTCAATACCATCTGAATCATAAACAATAAGCAGTACATTACACCATGGAGGATTTATACTATAATCTCCAGAAAACACATCATCTATGTAACTTCTTAAAACTTGTGATATATCTATAGTTACTTCATTGTTTATTGCTGTGGATCTAAGAACTTGATTTGCTAAAGAAGGTTCATTTGATATATCTCCTGTATAAATCCTAAGCTCTACCTCAGCATAACTCATGTCTTCATTGTATGTATATACATGAAATGGTGCTCTTACGTTTATTTTACTCATCTTTTTATATCTAAAATGTATTTCTCTCCTTTTTCTACGAATCCATGTGCTTCAAGTATTTTACCCATATCAGCAACTACATCATCTGCAACAGCGTTTTCAATACCGTTTAACATAACAATACTTCTATCAACAAGGTCTGTTAGAAATGCTGTTCGCTTTATTCCTTCAAACACTAACTTCCTTTGTATTATTCTTGCAACAGCATCTCTTCTTTCTGAGGACTGTTTTATAACTTTTCCTTTTGAGTTTGTAACAAGCACTGGTTTCTTCTTCATCCAAGCTATAATCTCTGATAGAGTTGCTTTTGTGCTCTGTGTTCCTTCATCTACATCTTCAAGATAATCGTTACCAACTACATTAAAACCATCTGTGTCAGACACCTTATGTATGCTCTTTCTACCCTCTCCAGAAGACTCTATAGGAGTGTTTAGTGTTCTTGTACCGTACTGTCTTTTACGCTTCCTTAGGATCTCTAATTTAGTCTTCTCAACTACTTTGTCCGTATAGTTGCTAAGAAAGGCTAATGTATTTTTTCTTTGTATATCCATTAGCAAACTGATATATCATCGTTTGGTATATCTATAATAACGTTTAACACCCATCCTGCAAGTAAGTTTTCAAACCTTTGCTCAAATGGAGTTGCAACTGATGACTCATCTTTGTCTAATACAAAATCTATATCATTTAAGCTACCTCTCTTTAAAGTAGACTGCAATAGATTCATAACAGTTAACTGAGTATTGTATATGTCTTGTAGATTGTTTGCTCCATGGAATACGTTTTGCATATTCTTTTCGTTGGTCTTTGTTTCGTCAACTATATCAGCAGCTACTATCTGCATAGTAAACCTATTATAGTGTTCAAGAAACTCTACAGTAACTACATCCATATTCACAAGAGGAAATACAGATTCTTTACTTAGGTCAACCTTAAAGAAATCTCCTTCATGTATAGTATTTACATTAGGATTTGCTTGTAGATACTCTTTGAGTGCATCCATTAATAAATAATACTGTCTCATCGTTTCATGCTTTTTTCTATTCTTCTATTCTCTAACTCAATCTTTCCTTTTTCGTATGTAAGGTATCTTAATGACGCAATGATTGGTGATGCTTCAACCTCATCAAACTTCGTGTAAGAACCTCCTGCGAGTGTATAAATTGAGTTATACCATCCGTTTTTAGCTGCAAATACTGCTTCTGCTGATTGAAATCCTTGCTCTGATTCTTCATTGTTTCCAAATAGCTCAGGGAAGTCTTCAACAAGTCCATGCTTAAATTGCAAAAAAAAACTCTAGCACTCATAACAACGTCAAGAGGTGCTTGTTTCATTAACTCTGCTTTCTTTAAGCAAGGTTCATAATCTTCAATAGCGTACTGATCTACTCCGTAAGCCTTTCTATTGAATGTTATTGGTCTGTATAAAGCATCCATAGCTACGTGAAAGTCCTGCCATTCCAGATTACCTTCTGTATCTATGTAAACTGCTGTACTCATTCGCTCCATGTTAGGTTCAAATCCATACTCTATGCCATTCATAGTAAATCTCTCAATAAGAGTTTCTGACCTAGCATTGAATGTTTCTCTTAAAACCTCTAACACCCTATCAAATTCAAGGAAGTCTATTTTATCAACTTCTTTCCTTGGAACTTTACAGAATATTCTAACAAGTGCTTTATCTAGCAATCCTCCATCTGGATTATCACCAACTGCTTCAACAAGCTCACACCACTTCTGATACTGTTTTAAAGTAATACTATCAAGTGATGACGGTACTTCTATTTCCAATGTATCTTTCATATAAAAATTAACTAAGGTTAGTTTAGTGTAAGCCTTTAGCCTTTACTAGTTCATATATCTCTACATTCAACTCTCTTAGAGTTTCTAAATCCATATCTCTTGCAATAAATCCTAACTTATCAAGATACTTGGCAGTTGCAAATACATCTTGTAAGTCAATCGCATCCATTAATTCATCTAATCTTCTATTCATGCTTTCTCTAATTTAATTCCCCAATCATTATTATAATCTACTTTAGTACACTCTTCAAATGCTATCTTAAAAGCATCTGTTACTTCTTTACTTGTCTTCTCTTCTACACAGGTGTCTCCTTTCCATTTCCATTTACTAAACGTAGCTAAGTTTCCAACTACACAACAGTAGACTTCTTTTTCTTTATGCTTATAATACTTCATAATATATTCCAATTAAAAAGCCTAAGCCAATTCCTGCTAAGAATATAACCAAGGCTAATGTTAATATAAATCTTATTGTCTTATTCATGTCAGTTGCGTAGTTAACTATCTCTTTTATTATAAAAATGAACATACAGTTCCCACGTCTTATCGTTTAACTGTTTCTTATTATACATCTCTTTTGAAACTATAGGTTTCTGACCTCTATAACTAACTTCTAGCTTCCATGTAGTCTTTGATACAGGTATTGGATATATAAGTATAGAGTTATTCAAACAGTAGCTCTGAGCTTTATATCTTTCTGGTAACTTTCTCATATTATTTTTCATTAATAGAATTATTAATAGCTACGCAAAAACAATAAAATGTAAAACTAATACAAACCCAACTAAAACATAAAAACATATAAAAACTATTTAAATTACTATGAAGCTGACGCTTTACCATTTCATGGCTTGGTTAATAAAAAACTAATCAACTAGCTAAATACTCAACTATTGTAAAGTTAGTGAAAAAATTTTTAATATGCAACTATTTAGACACCTAATTACTTCTGAGTTATTATCAATATTAGATAGTTATTAACATAGCTATTTTATAAAACCTAAGCATACTTACAATCCTGAATGAAATGAAGGTAACGAAGTCATCTACTTAGTGTCTATAACTATCTAAAACCTATTTGCAAGAACTATTGTATATTATATAGATGAAGCTGACGCTTTACCCTTATTGAATTAATCCTATAGCCTATTGAATTGTCAGTTGGAAGTATGTCAGTTGGAGATTATGATATGTGTTATTTGGTGGGTAATCACGCACCAACCTTTTCAAAACACCCAGAGTACCCTACCAACCAACTAGGCCAATAGAGTACTGTGTGTCAGGGTTTTAGGTGTTATAATTCAGTTAGTTTAATTAGCTCATCTGATACCACGGCATGAATATCATCCATTGAACAAGGTATACACCAATCGTTATTACATTGTTTATTAACTGATTTAGAAGATACATGAAACCTATTATATAAGTTCTTTAACTCAGATAAACTTTCGACATCAATAATCAACTTAAAACCTTCAAATT
>Ga0255039_10000246_pt1 | contig 17843 bp, 21 predicted proteins | sample BC1_12_1_MG_FD_181713 | JGI IMG/M metagenome (GOLD analysis project Ga0255039, IMG submission 181713) | Seawater microbial communities from Strait of Georgia, British Columbia, Canada - BC1_12_1 | ecosystem: Environmental > Aquatic > Marine > Strait | place: Canada: British Columbia | collected... | reverse complement strand
GCAGCTATGGAAAACCTAGCCCAAATAAAAAGAAGGCGCGTAACTTCCTAGGCATGACGGCTGGGGAGCTTAAGGCTATTGAACAATTTGTTAAGGCAGGGGAAGCATAATGGACTTTCTAAAATACGTACTAATACCAGGCTTTCTAATACTCTTAGGTTTCGCCCTTGGTTACGGCCTTAAGGTTGAACAGAACACTAGAGATAGAAACGTACTAACCATTAACGATTGCAGGGGGAACCATGAAGGCACTATTGATAGCGGCATTGATCACATTGAACAGTTGCTCAAGTAAGGAATGTCCAAAGCCAGCACCGGCATTGATGACCGTTTGTGTTAGCGGCGTAAAGATGTGGCGTGACATCAAGGGAAACCAGGGGATTATGCTTAAGGTGAACAGTGGGTTTGAGCCTATGGGTTGTGACTAATGGCAAATGACCCAATCAAAGACATAGAGAAATTTGTTAAGGACATTCAAAAGACGATCGGCCTATCAGTAAGCCGGAAGAACTTAACGCGCTATGGAAACCTTGCTATCAAGCGCATACAGGCTAGAACCCGGAAAGGCTCAGGCGTTCAACAAACTGGGCAGCTATTCGGTAGGGCCAAAAAGCTCAAGCCATTGTCAGCATCATATAAGAAGCAGCGGCGTAGAAACGGTTCAAAGCTTTCCTCTCATGCATCACCAAACAAATCCAACTTGACGTTCACAGGACAAATGTTAGAGTCTTTGAAACTAACTAAAATAAATGCAAGAAACGGCAGTTTTAAAATAGAACCCAAAGGTAAGCGGAATAAGGACGTGGCGGGTTTTGTTGATGAGGGCGGTCGTCCATTCCTTGGCCTAACCACCGGCGATGTTACAGCAATTAGAAAAGAATATGAGTCGACGTTCTCGAAATTGGTTCGGCGAAGGTTGACATAATTATAGATATGAGGATAATTAACCATGACTGAAGTTGTCGAACCGGGTATCAGTGATACCCAACCTATAGAGGCCAGTGGCTCAGGGGAAGTTGTAGAACCTAAGCCGGACACTGTGAACTATGAAACCCACAGAAAATTGCTAGGTGAAAAGAAAAAGCTACAAGCTCGACTTACTGAAATTGAAGCTCAAGGAAAGGCCGAACGTGAAAAGGTCTTAGCTGAGCAAGGCGAGTACAAGGATTTGTACACTCAAAGCAAGGAACAAGTTGAAGCTTTAACCGGCCAACTTAATGAAGCTACCGAACGCCAAAACAATTTCGTTAAGCTAAGAGCAGTTTTATCAGCAATTGACGGCAAAATAGATCAGGATTATTACGGGCATCTAGGCATTGAGAATGTTCTATTAGACCCGGACACCGGAGAAGTTGACAAGATGTCTGTCTCCAAAGTTGTGGAAGCATTTAAGGCAAAGCATAGCGTTCTAATCCAGGGGAATAGGCCAGCTAACTTACCTAAAGACGCGCCGCAATATGCCAACGGAACGCGGAAGTTTGAAGACTTAAAGCTTCATGAGAAAACTGCCGACCTAGGCGAACGCATGAGAAATTTATAATTAACTTTTAGATAGGAGGCCAAAGGAATGGCTGAAACTGGAATTTCCGACGTTGCGTCGGTACTACAAGCAGAAATTAGTTCAACGCTTCAAAGTTTTCTTATTCAAGAATCGAAGCTTCTACCAACCGTTACTCGCATCACAGCACAGGGAGGACGAAAGTCTGTTGATTTGCCTAAGGTTGGCGGCTTCACTGTCGGTGACAAAGCTGAAAACGTAGCCGTGACACTTCAAGAAATTACTACTAGCAACGACCAACTTCTTTTAGACAAGGAAAAGGTAATCGCTTTTGGTATTGAAGACCGCGCCCGTGATCAGTCAATGGTAAACCTTGAGCAAGCTGGACTTGAGCGAGCTGCTAAGGCAATGGCTTTACAGTATGACAAGGACATTATTGTTCAATTGCAGCAGGTCGCTGTCGCTCATGCTAACGCTTACGACAACACTCTAACTCTAGGTCAAGAAGACATTCTTGAAGCTAAAAAGCTTTTGGCAATTCAGAACATCGACTTTGCTGAGTGCTACATTGGCGTCAACCCTGCGAGCGAGAAAAATTTATTGAGTATTGCTGACTTTGTTCATGCCGACCGTTATGCTGGTGCAACTGCACTAATGACCGGAGAGCTTGGAAGACTTTACGGCGCACCTGTAATTGCTTCTAATGAGTTTGATGAGTTCAAGACAATGTTCTGGCATAAGTCGCACGTTGCATTTGCTGAGCAAAGAGTTATCAAAACCGAGAAGAACAGAGACACTTTAAAGCTTTCTGACATTTGGGTTGTGAACAACCTATACGGTGTTGAAGTTTTAGACTCTGGACTTCGTGGCGTTCAGTCAGGTACTTAATACCTACGCATTGCATTTTGGCTGGGTCTTTATGGCCCGGCCTTCCTTCTTTGAGGCTTCATGTCAGACCTGTTAAACATTCCGCATTTTGTTGAGGGCAAAGACAAGCTCGACCTTCAACGTAATATGCTTAAGCTTCAGATAGATACACATCACAAGTACAAATTCTTTGACATTCAATTCGACGGTAAAAAGTGGGTTGCTTGGTATCATGGCGTTGTCAAGGGGGTTAATAAGTAATGAGCCTTGGCGGTATAAGAGATAGAGAACACGCAAAATTTGTCGAGAAAAACGGCAAAACGCAGGTCATGGTTACAGACGAGTGTTTACTTGACGGCCAAATAAGTGACGGCGGCGGAGACGGTACCGGTCCTTCAGAGGGAATTTTCCTTGATTATTCAGGGTCTACAAATCCCGGCACAGAAGAAACATTGATTACAACGGCAGTTCCGGCAGGAAAGACGCGCTATCTCTCAAAGGTGGTTGTTGTTTCCAGCACAAGGGGTTGCTTTACAATAGAGGCTGGCGGCTCGGTTATAGCAAGTGGAAGAACCGGCGCTGGCGATAGGAATGCTTTTTTTCTCTGGTCACCTAGGCGGCACATTGCTGAAGGTGTTACAATAGAAGTGAAGCACACGGCGGCCAGCGAAACGCCTACAAGTGACATCGAGGCTTACTTAATGGCAACCGACACATAACTAACATTTAGGGGGAAATTATGGCAGATGAAAGAGAAGTATTTTCAATCTTAGAAGACGGAACGGGCGTAGGTTCGGCACCGTCAAAGAAGAGTGAAGGCGATGTCGCAGCAGGAACGGTTGCAGTCCCAGGCTTAATTGCTAAAGACTCAAGCGGCAACCTTAAATTTTTAACCTTAGACGCAAATGGTAAGCTTCCCGTTTCTAGTGACGCTCCGGGAACATGCCTAAACCAGAATGGCACTGTTGCAGGTGTTGTGAGTACTGAAACAGACGTTGCATCAATCACGGGATTAACGATTTCATCCGATCACAATGTTGTTTTTGCACTTGGTGCGGCAACAAAGCCGGTTCTTTGGAAAATTGTCCAAATTGATGATGCGACCACTAACGTTCTAGCCGAGTTTATTACCGGACCAGGACAGTTTTCTTTCCAAGCTAATGAGCTAGGTATTGACTTCACTTCAGGTGCGGCAGGTACTCAAACTTTGAAGCTAACAGGAACGCAGCTTAGAGGTCCATCGACTGACATGCATGGAACTATCAAGGCTATTGAAAAGGCATAATGAATGAGTGATATAGCACCACAGTTTGAAACACAGGACTTAGACGGAACGACCGACCATTTTAATGGAACAGTTAATACCACTCCGATAAATGTCCCTAGTGTGGCTGGTGGGGTTATAGCAGAAGTTATGCTTCATGTGCCTAGGCAGCCAGGGTCAGCAATCATAGAAATTTCGTTCGACGGTGGGGTTAGTTACTTTGAAGTTGAAGAAAGAAACACGATTGTTGTCCCTACCAAAGGCGGCATTACTCAGATTAAAATAAAGTCTGGCGGCGGTACTAGGTCTTATCAAATTATAATGAATAGGGAGCTTTCATGAGTTCAATGAGCACAAGTACCGGGCCTAGCGAAGACAAGTTTTCTTCCATAGACTGCATTGAATCAGGTGACTCTTTAGAAATCGAAGAGAATAAGCAAATGGTAGTTCATAGACGTTTTAAGAACTCAGGTACAATAACCGTTAAAGGCACTTTCATTCTTAGGAGTTCATGATGCCAGCACTAGAGATAATCGAATTAAGCTCGGAGCCAACAGATAGCCCGGACTCTAATTTTATTTATAGATGGGCAGACAGCGCGACAGGCAAGCCAAAGGCTAAGAATAGCTCAGGGACAGTTTATGATTTTGTGGGTCCGGCAGGTTCAACGGGAGCAGCAGGCCCGATAGGCCCAACAGGTCCGACAGGCCCAGGATCAATTCTATCTTATGCTGCTAGCTCAACTTTTGTACAAAACCAGTCGTCCACAGTTTGGGCGGATTATGGCGTAACAATAACATACACGCCGCCTTCGGCTGGGACATACGATTTACAAACTTCTTATGTTTGGTCTTTAGATGATACGGGTCAAGACTTTCAGGCTAGGTTTTCAGTGAATGGATCATTTATAGAATTTCACAGGCAAGAACCTAAAGACAAGGAAGGCGCTGGAGACGGTGGCACTGACCAGAGACACCCATCATCTTATAGTGAACCAGTGACCCTAACATCGGGAGTGAACACATTAAAATTACAATTCAAAGGCAGCGCAGCCAGTAAAAATGCGGCTATTCACAGGGGATCTATGTACGTCAGGAGCTTGCCATAATGGAACTATCGGATTTTAAAATTTATGACTTAGTTGACGATGCTTTTACGGGCCTTAGTTATTACAACCTTGACCTAACAAAACACCTTCAAGAAAATTTAGTGCTTAAGAAGTTAGTCACCAGAGAGGCTAACGGAAGGCCAACCCATGCTATGTATTCCAGCGGCGGCGTTGATATGGCAAAAAGGACATTTACTTTTGTTGATAATCCCGAAAGTTCTTTGGTAATTATGAGAACTGAGCACATGTCTTTTATAAAATTAGACGGTAGTTACGGGCCTAGCTTTCTGATTAAGAGTTGGACGGTTGATGTTTCTAATTCAGATCACTTAGTTTTCATGGCTTCAGAGCGCGAAATGGGCAGAAAATTTATCATCAATGAGCTTAAAATACTTGTCTATGGTGCAATGCAAGCGGTCTATCCCAATGAAGACTTGGTTCAATTAGGCACTAGGGCAGGGGAGTTTTTTGGTTTACATGCTTCTGTTATAGAGCAGTTTATCCAAACCGGCGACAAATCTATTTCCGCCTCAATGGCTCAAGACATGGACCCGGATCATACAACATTCTTAGATGCTTCCAGTGGAATACCAAATGTTTCAGTAAGGCAAGCAATTATTGCGAAAGTTAATTATTAATTCTCTACCAACTGCGCCAGAAAAGCTGCTACAATATTCATAGTAACAAGTCAAGGAAGGCAGGTTATGAGTGAGTATTATTACATTGTAGGTGCTTCTCGTCCCAGAGCTACGGGACTGGCAAACATTAAGCCCTCTATTCACATGTACTTTGAAGAGTGCGATTATTCTCACATACATTTAGAGTTTCCTCCCGGCACATTCATGGATAACCCAATTTTCTTTGAAGCTAGAAACGGGCAGGTTAATTTCACCAACGTTGAAACATTCGAAAAAAAGACTATTGAGGTTCGGCGGTATGCTGTCCCTTGCACCCTTGAAGAGATTCAGGCAATACTTAAATTCTGCTGGACCTACTGCGGCATAGACTACGGCGAGAACCAATTAACCGGCGCTGTCATTTCAAAGCTTGCAGACTATGTTGGGCTAGAAGTTAAAAACGTATTTGCAGATGGTATGAGAACAGAGATTTGTTCAAGTATAGCATCGCGCATTATGAAAATATCTGGATTTGATATCATAGGTGACATAGAATCAAAAAATCCTAAAGACGTAATTAAGTTGCTAGAAGACGGCGATTTTGAGAGGCTACTGTAATGTTCATGAGCCAAAGAGTATTTCTTAGTGATAGTGGTGCGTTTTCGGACCTGACCCTAAACACTAATGATTATAGATCAGGTAGCACCGTCATCCCAATGGAAGCGGCAGACTACTTATATATAGCTTCAGAGCGTCCATTTAATTCGCGATACATAAGCCTTTCGGTTCCCAATGATGTTGCAGTCACAATGAAGGTTGAGATTTGGAACGGTAGCTCATGGTTTGAACCTGTTGACCTGGTAGATGATACTAAGGGCTTTACTCAAAGTGGTTACATTAGATTTAATCTAGACCCCGATGGGAGCAATGCAACATGGAAGAGGGAAGCGAACTCGAAAGATGTTGTGGGCGTAGGAGCGCAGGCCGATGTTTTCAAAATGTATTGGATGAGAATCAGCTTCGACCTAGACCTACTATCAACTACTGCTTTGGCCCATATTGGCAGCCTCTTCAGCTCGGATGCAGACTTATTTGGTTACTACCCGGACTTGAGAAATACCGATTTAATGAACGCTTGGGAAACAGGGAAGAGCACCTGGACTGAGCAAGGATTGGCCGCGGCGTCTGAGATAATTCGAAAGCTTAGACAAGAAGGACAACTCAAAGACTTTGATGGTTTTGGCATTATGGAACCGGACTTATTCAACGAAGCGAGCATACATAAAACGGCCCAAATTATTTACGGCGGCATGGGTGTTCAAGCGTTTGGCGAAAGCGCATTGGCAGCCTTCAGAGAATACAAAGAAGCAATTGATATTGTGTTTAACGTGATTGATCTATCTGGCGACGGAACTATTCAAGACTCAGAGAAAAATCATATGACGGGGTTCTTTACTAGATGAGCAAAGTCTCAGACATTTTTGATGCTTTAGAGGTTGTTGTAGAAACGGCCCTGCCTGGTTATTCGGAACTACCAAACGCATATGTTCCCGAGCAAAACCCTAAGATATTTATGAACAAGGGCTATGCAATAGGTATTGGGGAAGGCGCAAACAGCGAACGGCTCCTATCCAATAAGGAAAGCATAGATCGAAGCTTTGAAATAGTTTTCGTTAATCAACTCAATGCCACAGAAACAAACAACACCCTAATCAAAACGCAGAGCAAGCAAATATTTGAAGACGCTTTTTTAGTCCTTAGCGCAATTGAAAAGGACAACGACCTTGGCCAACTATGTGTTAAGGCGAAATACGATTCGGACAGTGGACTTGGCTTCATGGACGAGGAAAAACAACGTTACTTCATTCTGACTATGGTTGTCAGTGTTGAATATTTTGAGACTTTATAGACGTCATAGGAGAAAACATGGCTTCAATTAACACAAGATCAAGCGTTTTGGCGGTGGTCGTTGAGGATACCGAAGGCGTACTCAAGGAACCAACAGTAGGCACCGAATTTATTGCGATTCAAGATGACCTTTCTATGGAAGGAGCTTTTGAAGACCTAGAGAACGCTGAATTAAAAAACAGCTTAGGAAAAGCAAAATCTATTCGCGGAATAGAGAATCCCACTTCTTCATATTCCCATTATTTAAGGGCGTCTTCTATAGAGGGCCAACCCCCAGGATATGGTGCTGTTCTTAAAGCTGGCTTTGGTTCTGAAAATGTAAAGACTACTGAAAGAGATACTGTCGGCGGTTCAACTGTCAGTGCTGTTAATGTTGATGCAGGTGAAGGCTTGGAATATCAACGCGGCATGGGAATGATGATAAAAGATTCTACTAATGGTTATTCGATGCGGCCTGTTGAATCAGTTGCAGGCGATGTTTTAACTCCCGGTTTCGACCTTCCTGCTGCGCCAGCCCTTGGTGTTGCCTTGGGGAAACCCGTCACATACATTCCGCTTGACTCTGGCCATCCCACGCTTTCAGTACATCACTATATCGGTAATGGAGGCGCTCGCCAGTCAATGGCAGGTGCAAGGGTTTCAGCAATCACAGCTTCTTTTGCGGCAGGTGAGCTAATCAACGCTAACTACTCGGTCGAAGGTATTGAATATTTCTTCAACCCAATGACTGCAACTGCAACAGATACCAAAATAGATTGGACAGACGACCAGGGAACGGCGGCGGCAACTATCACAGCTAAAAGCTACAAAGACCCGCATGATTTGGCGGCAGCTATTTCAACCGCAATGAACGGACAGACTTCAGAGACAATCACTGTTTCTTATTCTGACACCACAGGAAAATATTCTTTCTCGGCAACGGGCGCTGTTTTCTCAATGCTTTGGAACACCGGCGCAAACACCGCTAACACTCTCGGCGATTTAGTTGGGTTCGATGTTGCTTCCGATGATACGGCTGCACTTACCTACGAAGCTGACAACGCCATTGATTTTTCTACCAGCCCTTTAACTCCAACCTTTGATAATGCCGACCCAGTAGCTGCAAAATCTAACGAGCTATTAATTGGTGACGCTGACGACCTAGTTTGTATCGACGCTTCAACTGTTGAAGTTTCCATGACAACGCCTAAGAAAGATATTCTTTCAATTTGCGCGGCTTCTGGAAAATCTGGTTCTATCGTTAATGGTAGAGAAGTTGAAATTTCTGTAACTGCTTTGTTAGAAAAATACGATTCAGACAAGTTTAGACGCTTCAGAGAAAATGTTGATACTAAGGTTCTTTATAACTATGGAACTAAGTCAGGCGGGAACTGGGTTCCTGGTAAGTGCGGATTTGTTTTCGGCCCTACCATGACAATCACGGCGTTTAACATAACCGACGATGACGGCCTTGCTTCTTTGGAAATGACTCTTAAGTGCTTTGTAAATTCTGCTGGCGAAGGCGAAATCTACATGGGCAACCTATAACCCTTAAACTACTGAAGGAATAACCAATGGAAATTAAGTATGTACCGACTGCATGTCGTGGAAAAAAAGCAATATTTGAGGGGAGTGTCACAATTAAGGCACCCTCCTTTGATGAGCGTTATGGATACATTGACGAGAGTGGTTTTGAATTTAATGAAGACGGCGAAATGAGTGGAGGCATGAAGCAAATCAAGGCTATTAGAAACCTTGTAAAAAGCTCAGAGTCTCATTATACAAAAATCCAAATTAAGCACAAAGAAACGGGCAAAGAATTTAAGACCTTTAAAGCTATGTGTTACGATAACAGATGTGACCCTATTTTAACCGAGGTTGCAATGAACTTGCTGAATGGGTTTACGTTGGGAAACGACTAAGGCAGGAACTTAGAGAACAGGCTAAGGCGTCTTATAAAGGGTCAAAATTTAGAAACCCGGCGCTGCCTTTGCTCAGTGAATACATAACAAGGCAGAGACTTGCCAAGCTAGGGTTTACGAGTGACATGGGTTCATTGCCTTCACATAAGGTTGACGCTTTTTTGATAATTTCTCAGACATTGGATGGGGAAGAAAAAAAAGAGCTAAATAAGAAAGGGAAGTAATGGCAAACGAAGCAACATTAGTCATCAACGCCGAGATAAAACAGGCGCTCAATGATTTAAAGAAGTTTCAAAAGACCGCTACTACTTCTATGAAAGCATCCGAAAAAAGTGTCAGCGCCCTAGAAAAGGGGTTCGGTGGTTTAAAGACTACAATTTTAGCTGTTGGCGGCGCATTTGCGGCGTTCTCAGGGGTTAAAGCTGCTGTCGGACAACTGGGCGACTTTTCTAAGGGTCTATCCGAAATCAAGTCAATTGCTGACGACTCGGTTAAATCTAATAAAAATCTAGGCAAAGAACTTCTCAAGGTAGCTAATACTTTCGGAACGGGTGCAACTCAACAAACGTCAGCATTTTATTCTATTCTTTCTGCCGGTATTACCGATGCGAATAAGGCTAACAAGGCTCTAGTTGCTTCAAATAAACTGGCAATAGGTGGTTTAGCAAGCGTTGAACAATCAGTCGATATTTTAACAAGTTCATTGAACGTATATAAAAAAGAAGGATTAAGCGCAGAGAAAGCATCAGACATTCTTTTTGCTACGGTTAAAAAAGGTAAAACAACAGTCAGTGAGCTAGCAAGCTCTATGGGGACGGTTCTGCCACCTGCCCAGGCTCTAGGTGTTGGGTTCGATGAAGTCGGCGGCGCATTAGCAACGATGACGGCTGGTGGTATTGCAACAGCCCAAGCCACAACCGGACTAAAAGCTGTTTTTAATTCCGTAGTATTAGCCCAATCAAAATTAAAAGGCGAAAGTTCAGAAGTTGCAGAAGCGTTTGACCTAAACTCATTCAGAACAAAAGGCTTATCAGGCGCTTTAAAAGGTATGGTTGACTCAGTTGGTGGAAGCACTGTTGAATTAACAAGGTTGCTAGGCTCTTCTGAGGCAGTCATTGCCGTTCAATCATTGATGAGAAACGGGTTCAACGATCTTAATGATAGCCTTGACGCAACAAAAAATTCAACCGGTGCTGCTGACGCTGCCTTTAAAGAAATGCAAGAATCTTTAGGAAAGCAATTATCTGACGCTGTTCAAAACGTAAAAAACTTTGCTCTCGCTGTTTCTTTGAATTTTGAGGGTGTCATTGGTGAGGTTCTTAAAGGCTTTAACAAGGCAGTAAAAGAATCTGTAGATTTTATGTTAAGGCTATCCGATGCACTAGGCGCGACAGAAAAAATAAGCTTCAAAAAAATAGCTGGTGGCATAACTTCTATAGGTGTTGCAGTTGGCGGTCTGATAGCAATATTAAAAGGCAAGCAAGCATTAACAGCATTCAAAAGCTTGTCCGACTTTGCCAAGGCTAAGAAAATAGTCCAATTTAAAAAGCTGGCTCAATCATTAAAAACTACTGCACTGGCTGGGCTTAAGTTTACAGCAATGGCGGTTGCAATTGTCGCGGCGGCTATAGGCATAGATTTACTTGTTAGAAACTTTGGCAAGCTGACCAATATTGTTACAGGTGCTGTCTTAGGCGGCCTTGTGAACCTTCAGCAAAAATTTGTAGAGTTACAGGTGGGGGCTCTATCCCTGCTTGATTCATTTGGTTTATACGACAAGGCAGATGAAAAAATATTTAGCCTTTCAAAAGAACTTGACGCTTTAGATGATCAGCTAAAAGAAATTGATAATACTATAGCAACAGAAATTGAAGGCGGCTTTGACTTAGGACTGATAGGCCAAGTTATAGAGTTTAAGGACGCTATTACCGGAGCGCTTGAAGACCCTAAAGAACTAAATATCAACACTAAAAAAGTCACTGAAGACATAACAAAAGCGGTGTCATCCGTAAATATTGCGCTACCAACAGGGCCAGGTTCTCAAGGCCCAGAAATACCAAAAGAATTATTAGATAAAAGAAACAAAGAAGACTCAGACGCAGAAAAAAAAGAAGCTGACAGAGTTTCATCTATACAGACAGGCATAATTTCCGATGTTGCCCAGAGTGTATTGCAAGGCCCTGAAGGTGCTAAGAGCGCAATATCATCAACTTTAGGCGGCCTGGGTGACTTGGCAATACCTGGTTTCGGCGGTGCTATTGGCGGCATAGCTGGGGAACTAACTAAAGGCCCGGAACATGTTAAGGGAATGGTTGATGGTTTTGTTGATGCGCTTCCTGGTTTGTTAGATGCATTTATAGACGCTGTTCCGGTGCTGATTGATGCGTTAATTGATGCGCTCCCAACCGTGATTGATGCGATACTTGCTGCTATCCCTGCGCTGATTCGTGCCATAGTTGATGCGTTTCCAGACATCATTGATGCGTTAATTGATGCTATTCCATTGGTGATTGATGCGATAATTGACAACCTTCCAGCCATCATTGAAGCGATAATTGTAGCCATCCCACAGATAATATTTGCGTTAGTTAAAGCCGCTCCTAAATTGATAGCTACATTAATATCTCAGATTCCAAAAATAACCTTGGCCTTAGCGATTCAAGTGCCAAAGGCATTAGCGAAAGCCCTAGGCGGCCAACTGTTTAAATTAAACTTTGACGGTAAAAAACTAAACAAAATACTAAGTGATATCGGAGCAAAAATAAAAGGTTTCTTTACTGGGTTGCTTCAGCTTCCGGCTAAGTTTCTGTCTTTAATTGGTTCCGGTCTGAGAAAAATAATAGATAAATTAAACCCGGTAAGTGGTGCAAAGAAGGCTGGAAAAAAGACGGCTAATTTTGTTAATGATGTTTTTGGAACTGACTTTGCTGTTGGCGGAACTGTCCCTCAAGGCTTCCCTGACGACACATTCAATGCCAACCTTACATCCGGCGAGTTGGTTGTTCCTAGAGACGATGTTTCAAAACTTAGAAGTTTCTTAGATAACCAAAAACAAGAAAGCAATGACGGCGGAATAAATGCGGCTTTACTCTCACAGGTTGTTGAACTACTAGGGCAACCTATGCAGGTTCAAACAACAGCAGAAGTTGACGGAGAAGCACTGGCAAATATAATGCTAGACCTATCACGACAAAACGCAAGGGTTGCTTAATGGCTAGAAATAAATCAATCAGGTTCATGGACAATCAGTTTGCGAGAACGGGAAACACAACGTTTTCTAGCGAACAAGGCACCTTCCCATTTTCGAATGCGTTGAATGACAGGCGTTCAAAGTATTGGAGTCCTAACAACACGTTTATAATCGACGACACAAACAACAAAATATATATCAATACCGGCGCTATAATTGCAACCGTGACCAACGGAACATACACGGGAACAACCTTAGCCGCCGAAATCCAAACTCAACTGAACTCTGTTTCGGTAAACTGGACATGCACATATTCAACATCGACTTGGCGCTTTACCTTAGACAACTCAGCAACATTAGGAATAGCGTTTCAACTAACTACCAATGCAATTTGGGATACATTAGGCTTTTCAGTTGGCATAGAAGTGGCGGTTGGCCCAGCGTTTGACCCTGCGATATCTGACTTTCCTGTTGTTCATTCCGAAGAGTTTATCAAGATAGATAACGGCGTTCCTTTAGAAGTTACCTTTGTTGGCTTAATCGGCCCATTGGATGAGGTTTTTACTATATCCAAAAACGCAACCGTGACCATAGAAGCTAACAACATTGACGATTTTACAACCCCTGCATTTAGTACCACCGCAACCGTAACAGACGGCGGCATACTAGAGTTTATCGACACGGACGGCGGCGACACGACCTATAGATATTGGAAGCTAAAAATACAAGACCGATCGAACGCAACTATTGGCGGAACCGGCTTTAAGCTTGGTTATTTTTACCTAGGCGATGCAAAGACTTTTACCAGCACCAATGTTGCAAAGGGCTTTGGGAAGAAACTTAACGACCCTTCAAAGACGCTGACCTCTGAGAACGGACAAGAATTTTTCCAAGTTAAAGCCAAGTTTCATACCTATGATTCAATGTCGGTTGAGCTTATGGAACACGGCGAAAATATCGAGATGCAGGAAATGTTCAACAGGCTAGGGATAGCAACACCGTTTTTCTTCTCCCTTGACCCGACCCAATGCATATCGGCGACAGCAGACGAGAACACAAAGTATGTTAGGTTTGATAAAGAGCCAACATTAAAGCATACGTTCCTAAATTATTACAGTCTATCCATGGGCCTAAAGGAGGTTCTATAGTGGCATTTACTCAGTTCCCAAGCGTCATAAACTTTAAGCCTTTGGACAATTCTACCGATGTTAATAGCGCCTCTGAAATGGGTTCATTTACTTTGGCAGAAAACACCTACCTAGGCAATACGCGGATAGTGTTAATGAAACACGGAACGGCCGGCGGAACCGAAACTTTAAAGATGAAGCTTTCTCTATCCAATGACGTTACAAGGGCCTACATTGAGAGCGCCGAAATAAACCTCACAGACTTTTCAACAGACGAATATTTTCTAGGCTGGCTCACATTCACATTTGCCCAGGAAACTTTGGACAGCGATAATACACACTATGCTTTCCTTGAATATTCCAATTACACTAGAAACGAAAACACCTACTATCTAGCCTATGCAATGGACGGAGCTTTATTTGTCAACGACTTCAATGCTTCCGATGACTATGGGCCAGCGTTACCGGTGATGGGCTATAAATGACAATAGCTGACGAAAAATTAAAGAGTGCTTCAGCGAGACACATGCTTTTTAAGGTCACTCCTAAGAAACATTTGGCTTCGTCTTTGTCTGTTTATAGCACAAACTTTCCTTTTACCACGTATGTCATGGACCTTGTTCACCCAGTTGAAAAAATCTTATTGAGTGGCTTTGATATCCCTGAGACAATTGCAATACCAACGGCAGGTTCTCTTTACTATCATGACGAGGACCAAGGAAAACTATATATAAGCAACTCCGAAGACCTAACCGGCTCATCTTTTCATACGATACTTTACTTCAATCTGTTCTTTACGGGAGAGACTACAAGGTATGTAAACGAAGACCCACTAGATTCGGGGAGCGCAATAAGAGAATGGCAACCGAAAATAACCAAATACCCTTCTATAAATCAATCTGTTAAAAATATAACTGCCGGTGTTTTTTCAATATCAAGCATTAGTTTAGAGATAATAGATACAGACGACCTAATCAAAGACCTTTTAGACATAGATACAACACTCAATGGCTCAAGCGTGACGGGATGGCAATCAATAAATAATACCTATGAGAAAATATATCAAGGAAAAGTAAAATCAATAAAACCCAGAGACTCAAATGTGACTTTGAGCATACTAGATAACTTTTCAAACCTTAACTCAGAAGCTTCAATGGGAGACTCTGAAGACGAGATATTTGCAGATAGAGATACCTACCCGGACCTTGACAAAAACATAGATAAAACCCCAATACCTTTCTTCTTTGGAAAAACCACTCAAACCATAAACCACAGCAACGAAGACATAAATTTCAACGGATCTTATAGAGGGCTTGCATTAGGTTCCAATGAAGCAATCAACATAGCAAACGCTACGGACGGTGTTCAAGGCGGCGACGATGGACTTACGGACGGCATAAATAATTTATTCATATTGGGAAGGGTTGGCCCAGGCGGAATAGCTACTCAATTCGAGGGAACAATATCAGCAGTAAGCCACCCAATAGATTCGGAGTTCGTAACTGTAACGGCTTCAGGTCACAACTTTAAATATGGTGATGCTTTCGGTTTAAGCAGAAGTGGAGACTCTAACTTTGACGCATATGCTTATGTTGTAGAAGTATCTGTTGGATCGTACAAAATAATGACTGTGACGCCTTCATTTGATCTAAAATCTCCTTCAAACGCAAGTGAACAATTGACCGTTGGAAACATAAGTTTCGACGGCCTTCACAAATCAATACAAATTAGGTTCTATTTAGGGTCTCCGCAAACAAGCGGCACAAACTCTGCCCACTACACACCGCCGATGGGTTTCTTCCCCTTGGCAGGAACTTACATAGAAGAAACCCTTGCGAGCGGAAATAAACTTATAAAGCTAAATTTGGATAAACTTCAACTAGGTTTTTTACAGCCTTTTTTCGACCCTTCAAAGCATAAAATAATATTTTCAATGACGCCTGCTGACACTTCAACACACTCAGAAATAGTTGGAGACATTTGTTCGCTGGCAGGACTTGAGACTAATTCAGCTTCATTCACTCAAGCCCAGACAGATTTATCAGAATCTTGTTTGTTTCAAATACCGTTCAAAGGGCAATCCCAATATCCTACATATCACAAGGTCGTTGAAAAAATTCTTCAAAGCACATTCGGGATTTTATATTTAGATAATGAATTGGAAGTTAATTACCAGATTCTTTCCTTGCCGTCTTTAGGTGACGACACTAACGATTCATCAATACTTGCCAGAACATCAAGGGTGCTAATTGAGTACAACGATGTGCAAACAAAAATTGAAGGTAATAATAAGCACTATAACAACACGGTTTCTACCTCTTTTGGAGACACTCCATTTGCCAGCGAAGAAAACACCAAAGCCAAGTACCTCAATGGGTTCGACAAAAAACAAGTTATAGAGCACGTTCTTGAAAACTTCGACTCTCAGGCTGCAAAAATATTAGGCTTTCTAAGTAAGCGTAGGGTAGAATATAGTTTTGATATAGCTACTGAATTAGTTGATAAAATCATTGGCGACGACTTGAGCTTGTCGACGTTTGTTTTAATTGGCGGAAGCGTCACTGAAAATGTGAAAATAATCGGGCTTAAAAAATCTAATAATAAAACTACCGCATTAACTATCGACCTAAAGGGGTTATAAGATGACCGAAATTAAGAAGCTACAATTCTCAGAGGGTGTTGTAACAACAAAACCTGAAGACCTATTGCCAAACTCACCGGACGGACTTCAAACGCTATCTGTAACCGACTCCGACAGCCCACTAACCTTGATTGTAAACAGGCGCTACTTTGCTGATACTACCTCGGGCGTTATCGCAGCAACAACCCCTGCTGGCCCTTCAACTGGCGACCGGATACAAATCATAGATAATGGAAACGCATTTGATACGAACAATTTTACAGTCACGGCAGCAAGTGGAACTATTAACGGCGCGGCTTCGGATATTTTAAAGACTGAAGGAGAGGTTGTCGAGTATGTCTATGACGCTGCAAACACTAACTGGGCAAAGCTTGCTTTTGGCTCTGGCGGTGGGTTGTCCAATGATGGGGTTCAAAAAATTGCGGCCTTTACTGCTGATGCGAACAGAGAATATTTTATTAAAACAGATGCAGGGACTTTTGAAATTGAGCTACCTGTTTTGGCTGCCGGTGCTGCTGTTAGATTTGTAGATTCTACCGGGTTTTGGTCAACTAACCCTCCGACTGTTGTTGATAATGGCGATACTGGTTTTAATGGAGCTGTTGGCTCTCCTTTAGAACTTGATGTTGGCGGCTCATGGATTGAGTTCACAGCGAATGTTGACGATAGCACTTGGGAAACTAAAGGGCCTAATGCTGCTGACGGGTCTCAGGCTGCGACTAGTGTTGTGGCTGGGGTTGCACTTAAAAACAGAATCCAACAATTAAGTGTATCATCGGCAACAACAGCCGCAGACGTTGCCGGGTTACGGTTTACTTCTCTGGTTGTGGGAAGAGTTTATAAGGTTCACATGGGTTATCAAACAACCTTATGGGGTTCTGGGTCTGAACAGCTTCAAATAACTTGCAACCATGACGGCGGCGTTGTCTCTAGAATAAGGAAAGATAGAGCAACAGGGGTTGAGAGCAATGACTACATGTTGATGCCTGGTGTTTTTACTGCGACGGCCACATCAATGACGACAGACCTTTCAGTATCAAATATAACAGCAAATGAAATTACAGTCACACTTGAAGAATTAAACAACTATGAATTAACTGGCGACCTATCATAAGGAACATAAAAAATGGCAAATCAAAAACAAAGCGATTTATTTTGGGGTGGTGGTGCTGGGGCTATTGCGGTTCCAAAGTTAAATGAACCTGTCAGCTTTACCCCGACTATAGTAGGTTTTGGAACAGTAAATACGGTAGATATATTTTATCAAAGAGTAGGAAAGAAACTAGAAGTTTATGGAAGTTTTTTTGCTCCGTCCCTTGACGGGTCAGCTCCTTACTCTATATCACTGCCTACCGGTCTTAATATTGATTACACAAAATTAACAACCGAAACTAACAGGCAACGCATTGGGGAGTGGTCTACATTTACAGTAGCGTCACAATCTTTATCAGGCAACAAAGGCGATCTTTATGCGGACGGGTCAACTTCAGACAGGGTTTTTACCTCACGAACAGTTGAATCCGGCGACTACACAAATACGCATACAGGAACAGGCAACACGCCCATAACTTTTAAGTTTTCTGTTCCTATTGCAGAATGGCCGGTTGATGAGTTGGTTGGCAATGTTGTCGAGGCTACTAGTTCTGCGATTGGGTTGGTTAAGAAAAATAAGGTCCAAACTAAGGTTCTGGCTGCCAATGTTACAGCAACTCAGGCAGACAT
>Ga0255039_10000245_pt1 | contig 17862 bp, 14 predicted proteins | sample BC1_12_1_MG_FD_181713 | JGI IMG/M metagenome (GOLD analysis project Ga0255039, IMG submission 181713) | Seawater microbial communities from Strait of Georgia, British Columbia, Canada - BC1_12_1 | ecosystem: Environmental > Aquatic > Marine > Strait | place: Canada: British Columbia | collected... | reverse complement strand
CTTTTCCATCATCTCCCAGAGTGGTGGAGTGGGTGCAGCCTTGCTTAACACCCTCGCGACTGAACATCTTGGATTTAACAAGTTCGCCTCCGTCGGCAACAAATTGGACACTGATGAAAACGACCTTCTGGAGTACTTTCTGGAAGACAAGGGTACCGAGACGATATTTCTTTACCTGGAAGGTATTGCTGACGGCCGTCGTCTGATGGAAATAGCCTCTCGCTCTAAGAAACCAATTCTTGTGCATAAGTCGAACACCAGTGAGGCAAGTACTCGAATCGCCAGCTCTCACACCGGTTCTCTCTCGGCCTCAGAAGAGGTGGTCAATGCTGCATTTCGACAATGTGGCATCCAGCGGGTCACTGACATGGGCTCCACCATGCTAGCCCTCAAAGCCCACAGCCTACCTCCCATGCGCGGCAATCGACTGGCGGTTGTTTCCCGCTCAGGTGGCCACGCTGTCGTTGCCGCCGACTCTGCGACCAAACATGACTTTGTCCTCCAGCCTTTTCCGGAGGATTTTCTCCGCATGGTGGAAAAACGGCTGCGCGCCGGGGTGATTCGACTCGATAACCCTATGGACCTTGGTGACCTTTTTGATTTTGAACTGTTTCAGCAGATCGTCAGTGACACCCTGGCTCGTGCCGACATTGATGGGATGCTGGTTGTAGTTAACTACAACGGGGTATTTTTTCAAGATGACAGCCGAAGGCTCGTCAGCACCATCAAGGAGGCCTGTCTAGAACTCCAGAAACCCGTGGCTCTCTGCGTGGTAACTAGTGACGAGGAGTGGCGGTTGAACCGTCGTAATCACCCGGGCTTTCCCATGTTCACAGACCCAGAAGAGGCGGCACAGGCGCTGGCCATTTCCAGGGACTTTTCCAGCCGTCGACTCTCCACTTTTGCCGAGGCCGAAACCTTCGCGGTCGACAAACAAGAACCGCTGGCTATTCTGACCGCGGCCAAAGCCCGCCAGGCCCGGCAACTTACCACGGATGAGGCTTTGCAGATTCTTTCTTGCTACTCCATTCCCGTAGCCCCCTGGGCCAAAGTGAGTGGTGCTCGAGAAGCCTCGGCTCAAGCGGCAGCATTGGGCTTTCCTGTGGCCGTGAAAGTAATGGGGGAACAATTTGTCCACAAGTCCGACGTGGGCGGAGTACTGCTTGATCTCAAGTCCGAGGCTGAAGTGGGGGAGGCGTACGAACGGTTGACAACCCTGATAGAGAAAACTGATCCTGGACTAAAAGAACGGTCTATTTTGGTGCAAAGGATGATCTCGGAGGGACACGAAGTCTTAGTGGGCGGCAAGCAGGATTCCACTTTTGGCCCGATAGTTCTTGTAGGTCTTGGTGGCTTGTACGTGGAGGTCTTCGGAGATGTGGCACTCCGCGTCGCACCTGTGAGTGCAGTGGAGGCTCGAAAAATGTTTGCTGAAATTCGCGGTGGCAAGCTACTAGAGGGTGTAAGAGGACAGCCGCCAGCCGACCTCGAAACGCTCCTAGAAATAAGCCAGCGCATCTCTCAACTCATGTGCGATCTGCCTCAGATCCAGGAGTTGGATCTTAATCCCATCAAAATCTTACCACAGGGCCAGGGATGTTTCGCAGTTGATTGCCGGATGATCCTCGCCTAGCGCAGCAAAAAAGATTTTACCGCAGACCCACGCAGACGAATGCAGACATCTATTTGTGATCGATGATTTTTTTCTCGACACCCGTACGCTCCACATATTATTGAGGATCTTTCCTGAACCACAGAGCTCGCGGAGAACGCAGAGAGGATCTAAATTTGAACCACGAAGGGCACGAAGATCACGAAGAGAAGGATCGCTTAAAAGCAACCCGCGAAGCGGGTAGTCCCGATGGCATCACCATCGAGACTAATGGGGGCTCCTGGAGGGCAAAAATAAGTTAACTTATTTTTGCTCTCCAAGGGTCCCCATTCTCTTTTAAGCAATCATAACTACTTACTATACTTATTAATTCTGTGTTATATCTGTGGCTATCCGTGTGTCGCCGAAGGCGACCTGTGTCCAAAAAATACGTCTGTGTCTGTCTGCGTCCGTCTGCGGTAAATTTTGAGTTTAGCAGATGAGAAATGATAAATGTGGAATGCTAATCGACTTTGCGAAGTATCAGATCATCACCTTGCCGGAGGATCTGAAAAACATCACCCTTTTGGAAGCCCAGTTTCTCCAAGAGCAGTGAGCGGGTCAAGGTGATACTGCCACTTTGGCCAATACTTCTCCTATAGCCCATATCAACAACTTTGGCCGCTGTCCTATTCTTTGCCTTTGGCATCTCGAACTGTGGAATTTCACCAAGCTGTCGGAGGCCTCGCACATACAGGTCCTGTACCTGGCTTTTCGATTCGATCCCGAAGATTCGTTGGACTTCTTCCAGTGATTTTCCTTTCTGTACCTCCTGTGCTACCGTCTTGGGGTCCACAGGAGGGCTGCTACCAGCGGCCATAAATATATCCTCCGCAAATAGAGATGCCTCGGCAGTAATGCTGAAAAATAGATTCAGCCCGGATATTTCATGAATTGGTGTCGCGAGACCACGAAGATGGGTGTGCCACCGGGCAACCGTCCCGCGTTACCGCGGGATCCCGAGGCGTACCTGAACGGCACGTCGCAGGGAGAGCCTGTCCTGAGCGAAGCCGAAGGAACACCCGAGGACGCCAGGAAGAACGGCCATATCCGTGGTCGCAGCAAGTAATTCATGAAATATCCGGGCTAGAACTAGTTTTGAGGTAGGTGTGTAGCCTGCTCTCGTAAACTGTATACATTGTACTGGTATTTGATGTGAAGTCAATGGAGGAAAATACTGAGTCTTTCTTGTTACCGCAAAATTTGCTATGGTTGTTCAGTAATATCAAATCCATGTGGTACCATGGCTAATTTTCCACTGTCTTGATAGTGTCACCAACAGCCCATACAGGGAGAATAAGGATATGATCTCTTCACTCATCAGGGTAAACTCACGGCAATATCTTGGGCTACTGCTGGCTGTCTCATTCTGTTTCATCCCAGCGTGCGCTAATTGGCCATCGAAGAAATCTGACGATGTCAAGAAGTTGCAGCAGACCCTGGCAAAACGTGAAGACAACATTGCGAAACTTCAGTTGCAATTGCTGGAGCGGGATGCGCAAATCAAGCAATTCGAGGAGCGCTTGAACTCGCAGCAGGAAATGTTGGATGAGGCCATTCAGGAAGTGGTCAGGGCTAAAGCCAAGCTTCGCAGTTTAGAAAGCAAGGCAGAGGCTGCCTCAGAAATGGCGGAGGCTGAAATTGCCGTAAAGGCCTTGAAAGCTCAGTTGGCGGGCCAAACGCGAAATCCAGAACTTATCAAGGCTCAAGAACTATTGAAGATGAGTGCTCAGGAGTTCAAAAAAGAGAACTACGGGGGCGCCGTTTACCTTACCGATCAGGCCAAGGGTCACATCAAGGCCGGCCAGATACAACTTACGGACCGAGAAAAGGCGGCACCCATTAAGCGTCTACCACCCATTAAGGGCGAGGTATTTTTTTCCCTGCCGCTGCCGCTCCAAGTGCTAAAAACCAGTAATCTCAGGGAGCAACCCGATCTCGAGGGCAAAGTTATTACCACCTTGGAGAAAGGAACTCCGCTCATTGGCTATTCACATAAGGACAAGTGGGTGCGGGTGACCAGCGAGGATGGCGCCTATGGCTGGGTCTTCCAGACTCTCGTAGGTGGTCGTTAAGGGGTCTATTGAAGCTCCCTGCAGTCCGCCAGAGGCGGACTACGGGGAATGCGCTCGCTGGTGGATTTTCAACGGCCGCGAGTCAGAGCTCAACCTTTTGACTTCGACTTTTGCTTTTTTTTCTTCGGAGTTTGCCCGGCCAGAACCACCTGATTGCGTCCACTTTCCTTGGATTTGTAGAGAGCGGCATCAGCATGTCTAATGATGTCCTGAGGGTCGTCACCATCTTTGGGATATGAGGCAACGCCCACACTTACCGTAACCTCTCTTGGTTTCCCATCGCCAGCAAAATTTTCCTTGACCACTTTTTTTCGGATCCGCTCTGCCGCCTTCACTCCATCTTCCGGACCAATCTCCGGCAATACTAGGATGAATTCCTCTCCACCATAGCGCGCAACATAATCACAGCTGCGGACAGATTTCTTGAAAACTGAAGCCAGTCTGCTGAGTACTTCGTCACCCGCCAGATGACCATAGGTGTCGTTGTATTCCTTGAAATGATCGATATCGATGACCAGCACGGCAAAATCGTGTTTGTGCCGCTTGGAGCGGGCCACCTCATTGTCCAAAGTTTCCATCAAGTGCTTACGATTATACAGTCCAGTCAGACTATCGGTTATGGAGAGCTCGTGGAGTTCCTTGTTCTTCTTGCGAAGAGTCTTGTTGATGGCAGCCAGTTCTTCTCGGCCCTGACGCAACCGCGCTACCATGTCGTTGAAGACCTCAGTGAGATAGCCCACCTCACTGCGGCTGAGAACGGGAAGATCCACCTCTAAATCGCCCGCGGCCACCTTCGAAGCACCCCCGGTGAGACGGTCTAGGGGACGGACCAGAGTGAGGCCGAGGAGGTAGGCTCCGAGGCCAATGAAGAGCAGCAACCCCACTACCAGCACTAAGGTTACATTTCGAAGCCGGACGATTTGGGCATACGCTTTCGCTCTTTCCTTTTCAGCCACTACCCCCCAATCCAGCTCTGACATTCTCTTGAGGGCGCCCACCACCGGCTCGCCGTGGTAGCCATAATATCTCTGAGGATCCCCTTCTTCAAAAAAGAGTTTTCGGGTTGTCCTGCCAACCAGTTTTGTTTCCAGAAACTTAGCCGAAATGGTCCGGGAACTGACGAGCAACGTCCCTTCCCCTGTGATCAAATAGAGCTCTCCTATCTCGCCTTGGGAGTAGTTCTTCAAGGTCTTGCCGATAGTTCGAAAGTTGATCTTGGCGGCAAGAACGCCCAATAGCCGCTCGTTGGCGGTCCGGATGGGCTGCGTAACAACCACAACACCCGCTTGCAACGTCTCATCCCAATGGGGTTGTCCGATAGTGTGCTTGTTCGCTTGCGCTCGCGGAAGCCATTTATTAGGTAATTGCACGGTGGTGGCCTGCTTTGAGCTGGTGGCTACTATCTTCCCCTTTAGATCCAGAAGCATGAGCTCTTGATAGTCGACGATTTTTTCCCGCACAGACCTCAGGTAGTCCTTTAGGCGGCGGAGGGCCACAACGTTTTCTACGTGCGCGCCACCCTGGCCCACGATCTTGTCTAGATTCTCTAAGACAACGTATGATCTGGAAAAAACTCGTACATCGTAGAGTCGACCTTTGAGCCACAGATCAAGCTCTCGAGAAACTTGAGAAGTAACAACTCTTAATTCCTGCTTGATCTTTTGATTCAAGAATTTTTTGTTCTGGACATAGGAAAGCCACCCCATGCTCACCGAAGGAATAATGGTGGCGAGCAGGGCGAATACAATGATCCTGGTCTTAATGCTATTCAAGCGAGATACCTGCAAGAACTGTTTCTTGTCCTGTTTCTCGGCAGCCAAAAGATATCCCCCTCTCAAGGGTATTCTTAGTTTCAGTCCAACGGCAATTTAGCTAGTTTCCATCCGGAAATGGGGTATTGTCATTCTGAGCAAAGCGAAGAATCTGTTGCGAACCATGAAACTACGAGATTCTTCGTCGCTCCGCTCCTCAGAATGACACATGAAAGCCAGGTTTCCGGATGGCCACTAGCTAACCCCCGCCAGATAAGTAGTCTTTGAGTTTTCTTGCATCCGCTTCCGCCATGCCAGCATACTCAATCCCCACCATCGTCATTTCCTTTGCCGTTTGGGCAGACTTGACTCGGCGGATGGTTCCCAGAGTGCGAATCTCTCCCCAGGGTTCCGGAAGATCAATCTCCAACCTGACTTCACCCTGGACTAGGAATGTCTCTGGCGATGCTCCAGACACTCTGACCACAATACCTGACTCGGCAACGTCCACAGAAACACCTTTCCAGGAACTTGCTTTTGCTTCGCCAGTGGGTGTAGTTTGGGGTAAGACCACGAGCTTCACTGATACTCGGTCTTTCTGGCGAGAGTCACGCTTTCCTTCGTCCATTCCCTTTTCGGCACGTTTCTCCGCGGTATTCCCCGACCGCTCTTGGTAGTACTCCACCAATACCTTCTTAACGGTGGGATGTTCTTTGACCACCTTTCTCATGCTGGTGTAACTGAGTTCGACTATGACACTTGTATCCACGGCCGCCACCGAACCCGATCGCGGCTTGCCGGTCAAGAAGGACATTTCACCAAAAAACTGGCTTGCCCCTAAGACAGCAAGCTCCAGTTCTTCACCCTGATGATCTCTCGTGAACACCCGAATCTTACCGTCCAATATAACGTAGATCGAGCGTCCCGGATCTTCTTCACGGATGATCATCTCCCCAGCATTGAATACGTGGAGGGTCGCAGCATCGGCGAGTTTTTTCTTCTCATCGCCATCCAAAGGTGAGAAAAAAGGAATCGCAGCAACTGCTTCCTGAAGTCGTTGAGACCAGGGTATGCTCTGCTCTGCTGCTGCTTCCTTTGTCTCTTCAGCAACATGGAAATCCAAGTCGTCGCCTGCGGTTGCCAGGATTTGTACGGTCTCAAACAGTTGCTTACTTTTTCCCGAGATTTCCTTCTCTACGTAGCGAAAACTAACTCCACCGACTTCGAAGATATCTCCTGAGCTGAGAGCCACTCTTTCTACACGTTGCCCGCCGAAAATGATACCATTGGCGCTTCCCAAATCCTCCACCACCCATTTCCCATCGGCGATGACTAATCTGGCATGATTGCGCGAAGTCATGGGATCTGGCAGGGTGATAGTATTGTCCGCAGCCCGGCCAATGGTGGTTGGTCCCAACAACGGATAGATGGTCTTCTGCATGGATCCTATTTCGAAGGCCAGGTAACACTGCTTCATGGACACGGTCCTATACGGCTGCTGCGAAGATATGGCTGTGCCTGCTGCAGGCGGCCATCCACTCTGTACCGAATGCCAGTCTTCTGTTTTCTTTCAGGTTTAAAGAACTATGCATATTTCTTGCCAAATTTTGCGGAAGTCAATGAGGATGGCGACTAGATTTAAGGGTGAATGTCATTCTACGCAAAGCGAAGGATCTCCTGCGAACCAGATGGACATGAGATTCGTCGTCGCCGTCGCACTCCTCAGAATGACATCCATTTGTATAATTTCCGGATGGAAATTCGTTAGGTCTTTGTAAAATCAGAATAATTCATGTTATATTTGGCACGGCCTTTGGACTGATATGGCGAATTGAGTTATGAGACGGTAGCTGGAGCTCCACAGAGGAATCTATGCCGAAGAAAATGGGAAGAAACGACCCTTGCCCTTGTGGAAGTGGGCTGAAATACAAGAAATGTTGCTTGGGGAAGAGTAAGATCCAGCATCAAAGCGTCAAAAAAATATACGCCCAGAAATACAATATTAGGCTCAAAGAAAAAGGAGAAATCCAAAAGATAAAACGGGCTGGTCGATTAGTCCTTAAGACCCTTGATTTGGTGGAAACACAGATCAAACCAGGCATCAAAACTGATGAGATCAACACCCTCGCACATGAATTTACCATCAAAAATGGTGCTATCCCCGCACCGCTGAACTATAGGGGTTTTCCCAAATCTGTTTGTGTTTCCGTAAATGAAGAAATATGTCATGGGATCCCGGGAGAAAGAATATTGCAGGACGGAGACATAGCAAATGTGGATGTGACTTCCATCTTGGACGGATACTATGCCGATGCCAATAAGACCTTTTTTGTTGGCAGCCCCAGTCCAGAGGCCAGGAAAATAGTTAAGGTGGCCCGTGAGAGTCTCAAAGTGGCTTTGGCCATGGTGGGACCTGGAAATACAGTAGGGGATATTGGCTGGGCAATTCAAAAATATGCTGAAGGGGAAGGTTGTTCGGTGGTGGAGGAATTTACCGGTCATGGAATAGGTTTTACTTTTCATGAACCCCCGCAGGTGCCACATTTCGGCAGAAAGGGGGAAGGCATTCGCTTGGTTCCTGGGATGGTCTTCACTGTTGAGCCCATGGTTAATCTGGGAAGCAAGGAGCTCCTTATTTTGGCTGACAACTGGACGGTGGTAACGAAAGACGGATCGCTTTCTGCCCAGTTTGAGCAAACTGTACTTGTTACCGACAATGGTTACGAAAGTTTGACGCCGTTCGATTTATAGCCATTGTCCTGTCTGCCCGTTCGTAAGATTAACAACCACCAGAAATCTAAAATCCAAAATCTGAGCTTGATGTTTTCAGAGTCCCAAGCAACGAGGTGAACGGTAATGCCCGACATGATACCGGATGCAGAAACATACTTTCGAGGCTTCATCCCACCCAGAGACGAATTGCTTATCGAACTCGAACAGGAAGCGCAACAGGAGCACATTCCCATAATTGGTCCTGTAGTGGGTGAGTTCCTATACATCCTTGCTAAAGCCATGAATTGCAGGGCTATCCTGGAGCTGGGAACGGCCACAGGATATTCGGCCATCTACCTGGCTCGAGGGATCAGTAATTCGGGGGGAATACTGACTACCATTGAACGTGATGAGGCCATGGCAGCCAGAGCCAGAGAAAACATTTCCAGGGCTGGGTTTGCGGATCGGGTTGAGGTCAGGGTGGGAGAGGTCTCGGAAATTTTAGAGACACTAGAGGGTCCCTATGATCTAATCTTCATGGATATTGAAAAGGCAGATTACCAGAAAGCTCTATCGGGGTGCCATTCACTGCTCAGACTGGGCGGTCTTCTGGTTGTAGACAACGTTGCCTTCTTGGGAGCCAGTGAGTTCAACCAAACAATCTTCGCCGACAATCATTGGCGCTGCGTACATTTGTACTCCCTTCTGCCCAACCATTCACCAGAAAAAGACGGACTAACCTTGGCTGTTCGTGTTGAATGAGAGTAAAGAATCCGGGCTCTTATGGGCTTTGAACCACCCCTATAGGGGGTTTCAATGGTCTTTTTTTCATGCGGCAGTCTGCTGGAATAAAGGAGTACCAGAAATTCCAAATCACAAACCACAAATATCAAACAAATCACAATGACCAAAATTCGAAATTCCAAACCTGTTTTGGTCATTGAATATTGGAATTTGAGATTTGTTTGTAATTTGGTGCTTGGAATTTGATATTTTGCAATGCGCCAGTACTCCAAAACCGCTCGTCATCTGCTTCGCGCTATGCTCTATGCGCTTGGCGCTTTTTTTCAACGGACAACTGACCACTGACAACGGACAATTCGGTGAAAAGTATTCCTATCACAAGAGTAGTTTTATGTTGACACTGTCACTGAATCGGTCTTAAGCTAATCCTAGACTGTCTTTTTTGGCCACCGCCAGCTTGTTGGAGATTCGCAAATGTTATGCAAAATGGGCCCATAGCGCTTCCAACAGAGCACCATCTGATCTGTTGGAAGCTAAAGTTATCAGACACTTGGAGCTGGAATGCTTGCTTAAGCCTCGGGTAAAGTAGCCTCACCACCCTCTGCTCCCCGCGCTCCATGCCGCCCCTGGTCACCTCGGAATCCTGAGAAATACATCTTCCTTCACTTATTTCTCCCTTTAATTTTTGGCACTGGGTAAACCACCATCACCGTACGACCAAACTTGATGACCTGGAAAGAGGCTGCCAAGGAGGTTACAATTTTTCTAGCCTGCATTATTCACGAATCCCGGGGATTCGTGAATCAGCACCTGCAAGAAAGCTGTTTGCTTTCATGCAGGTTTCGACTCGGTGTTTCACACCTTGCTCAAGGCTAGCCCTGAGCGGAGACCTCAAATGGTCGAAGTCGAAGCCCGTAGGGCGGATTGTTCATGAATCCATTGCGATTCATGAATAATCCGGGCGAGCCCGGTCTGTTGAGGTGGGAAAGATTTTTTGAGACGTAACAATTGACTCAGCAAATTTTTGCTCTTGGGGAATGTCCGGCTTTGACTTGAGGACAGAGAGGGGGGATCATGTTTATCCAACAGACAGATCTATTTCGAGGAATGGATAAGGATTTCGTCAAAGAAACATATGACCTCACAGTAAAGCAATCTCTTGAAGAAGGAGAAGTTCTCTTTAGTGAAGGGGATCAGGCCAGCCATTTCTATATCTTACTAAAAGGACGCGTTAGGCTGGGCACTCGAGATACTGGGCAGGTGGTTCACACAGTCAGTCGTGCAGGCGAGGCTTTCGGCTGGTCCAGCCTTGTCGGTCGTGATTTTTACTCCGCCTCCGCAGAGTGTGTACAACCCACAAAGCTGCTCAAGATAGATAGAAAGGATTTCCAGGAGATCTTAAAAAAGGATCCAATCAATGGTCTTTCTTTCTTTAGACGACTGGCAGGGGCTCTTGGCGAGAGGCTGATCAACAGCTATGGTTCGCTCGGCTTAGCGCAGACCAGCGAGGAGCACCGTACCTATGGAAGTTCCTTGACCTTGCAACAACAATCTGGCAGCGAAATCCCCTAAAGGGGCATAGGGCCATAAAAAAAAGGACCTGGCATTGTGAGCCAAGTCCCTGAGACAAGTAGTTAACTTGTGGTGCCGAGGCCCAGAATCGAACTGGGGACACGAGGATTTTCAGTCCACTGCTCTACCGACTGAGCTACCTCGGCATTGTCTTATACAATTTTGATTGTATATATGGGGTAGAGGATTGTGCAGCAGCTATGGTACTCGGTTGGTACTTTGTAAGTACTTGATATTACTATATCTGACCTTAGCGCCTTCCACCGCCAGTCTTATACGCCCCACTCGTGATTTTGTCAAGGAAAAAAGAATTATCTCAGAACGCAAAACAGGTATGCTATTTTTCTAGCCCGGATATTTTATGTATTGCTGTCGCGAGACCATGAAGATGGGCGTGCCACCTGGCAACCGTCCCGCGGTACCGCGGGATTGGTTCCGAGGCGTACCTGAACGGTACGTCGCAGGGAGAGCCTGTCCTGAGCGAAGCCGAAGGAACACCCGAGGACGCCAGGAAGGACAGCCACATCCGTGGTCGCAGCAAGTAATTCATGAAATATCCGGGCTAAAATCTGGCGGTTTTCTCTATGATCAAAGGTGGGCTACAAGAGGATAAAACTCTCTGAATTCAGGTACATTCATACCGCGGTTTGTTCTTCCCCGGCTGATATTTTTTCACTATCTTTTTTGTTTAGTCGTCCTCCAAATCCAATTCCAGCTCATCGACGGCCCCTTTTTTCTTGCCACCCTCCTCAGAATCCAGCTGACCTTCGAGTTCCTTGGCAAGTGCGGAGAGGTCATCTTCGTTGAGGTCCAGTTCAAGAGCATCTCCTTGATCAGCCGATGCAGGCTCCGAAGTCAAAACCTCTTCGAGATCGGCAAAATCGTCGGCAGACTCATCCTCCTCAAATTCCAGCCCCAAAAATCCATCATCTTCTTCAGCCGGGCCCGCATCCTCACCGCTCAACTCCGCGAGATCACCCAGTTGCAACTCTTCAACTGCCGCATCTCCCAAGGCCGACGCCTCGATGGTCTCCAGGTCGTCCAAGGCAATCTCACTCAGACTTAGTTCATCAGAAGAGCCTGCGCCGGTTACTCCCGCCTCCTCTAGCATATCGATAGATCCCTCTGGGGCAAGGGGCGCACCCATATCCAATCCCCCCAACTCTATCTCAGTCTCTTGAGTAAAGCTGAGATCTTGTTGGACACCACCGCCTTGCATCTCCCCTACCAAACTGCCGAGGAGAAAAGGCACTTCTGGCCTGAAATCCATTAGATTAAGTTCATTTCGATCCGCCGAAAGGTCTCTGCTGCATTTCATACAGTTATCCAGGTGATCAAAACTGACGTTGCCGCACTTAGGGCATTTCATGGCACCCTCCTTATACATCCCCCCCCGCCTGCCGGGGAACAACGGCTTGGTGGAGTGGGAGTATGTTTTGTCTCAGCCTTTGTGAGGCAGTATAGCCGAAGCGGACCACAGGTCAAGGCAAAAGACCCAAGTCACCCAGCTCGTATTGTAGCAGGCTAATTACTGTAATTGCAGCAGTTTCCGTCCTCAGTACACGCTGGCCCAAGGAAACACACCGGAAACCAGCAGCAGTAGCCCGCTCAACCTCGTTTGCTGAAAATCCTCCTTCTGGACCTATAAGTACACAAGCCTGCCGGCTTCCCGCTTGCTCTGCAAGGGCCGTTCTCAGGCTGCCACTCTCCTCCTCTTCCCAGCAAATTAGCTTCAGCTCTGTTTCTTTCTGGTTCGCAAGTAACCGGGAAAAATCCGCCGGTGGCGATATGTGGGGAACCAGGTTGCGGCCGCTCTGTCTCGCCGCTTCCTGAGCTATGCGTTCCCACCTTTTGAGACGGGAAGCCCCTCTCTCACCAGCGGACCACCTCTGCGCTCTTTCGGTCTTTACCGGTATTATCGCCTTCACTCCGAGCTCAGTGACTTTCTGAATAATAAGGTCCATGATGCTCGGTCGGGACAGTCCCAGTGCCAGCACTAGGTCAAGGGACGACTCCCGGTCTATCCTTGTGCCAGCCGCCACTTTGAACCGAACGAGCTGTCGCCCCACCTCCAAGATTTCTGCTGGATATTCGGTGCCACTGCCGTCGAAAAGCACAACAGCTTCGCCGACTCCCAAGCGCAAAACCCGAGTTAGGTGACGAGCCCTTTTACCCGTGACTAGCCGTTCTCCCGGGCCAAGGGCCTCACCCTCAACGAAGAAACGGCGCGGTTTCATGGAAACACGTCCATTCAACTGAGAGCACCAATGGTTGTGGTAACCGCCATCCAGCAATCAGTTAGAGACACTAGCAAGCAAGATAAGTGCCTAAATTGAACGAAAGCGAGCTAAAATGGCTCACGTTATACGAGAGGCAAGCCCATGGCAATGGACTTTGCCTCCAGAAGTTACCCCGTTTTTCAGCCAAAATCCACAAATACCCAAAGCCACGTGCGAGGCTGTTAAACAACGAGCACCTGAGCCACCTCTATTTCAGCTATCTCAGCCCAGGTTTTACCCCCTCAGGCTATAAAAATACCATTGAATAAGTGCCGGGCCCCAAAAAACGTAACTCATGGCACCCAGGGCCAAAAAAGGTCCAAAGGGAATCCTGGTGCCTCCCCCGCTCTTGTCTTTGAACATAAGCAGAAGCCCTACTAAAGAACCTGCCAAAGAACTAGCAAATAAGGTATAGAGTACGCCCGGCAACCCCAGGAAGGCACCGATCATTGCCAGCAGCTTGATATCTCCACCGCCCATGCCCTCACGCTTTCTAAAGATTCGATAGCCTACCGCCACCAAGAAAAGCACTCCGCCTCCCACCAGCAGGCCGAGCAGCGATTGCCACACATTAAAACGAGGCAGCAAGAAAGAGGCTGCCACGCCTGCAACAATTCCGGGCAGGGTAATTACATCGGGTATCGTCAAAGTATCCAGATCTATGAAAATCACGGCTAGCAGTGCTGAGAAGAAAATGAAGTAAACCCCCAGTTCCGGACTCAGTCCAAAAGTCCGAAAAAGGGCAAGGCCCATAAGGCCACTCAGTCCTTCCACCAGAAAGTATCGCGGTGAAATACGCGTCTTGCAGCGGCGACACTTGCCTCGCAGAATCAAGTAGCTGAGCAGGGGTATATTGTCATAGAACCGAATAGCGCTTTGGCATTGGGGACAGTGAGAACCGGGCTTGATGAGCGAGGCTCCTTTGGGCAGTCTCACGATGCACACATTGAGGAAACTACCCACCGCCGCACCCACAGCAAAGACCCAAAATCCGAGAATCGTACTCGCCACATTCATACCTTCGTCTACTCCATCCAGTGGACTCCAAGAATATTGTCTGGATCACTTTAAAGCATGAATCGTACCAAGGTTACGATTACGTCAGTGGTCAGTTGTTGTGGCTAACCCGGATATTTCATGAATTGCTGTCGCGAGACCGCGAAGATGGGCGTGCCACCGGGAAACCGTCCCGCGGTACCGCGGGATTGGTCCGAGGCGTACCTGAACGGTACGTCGCAGGGGCCGGCACCCGAGGACGCACGGAAGGACGGCCATATCCGTGGTCGCAGCAAGTGATTCATGAAATATCCGGGTTAATCATTTGTAGAGGGGTTTTCTTTATATCCACACGTTTTCTCCGGACAAGCCAGGTATTCTTCCCCCTTGCTGCTCCGGACCACCAGGTAAGCATTGCCGCAGGTGGGACAACCTTTGTCAACCGGTCGTGACCAGGAGATAAATCGGCACTTGGGATAACGAGTGCAGCCGTAAAATCTTTTCCCACGTTTGGACGCTCGTTCCGCCAATTCCCCGTCGCACTCCGTTTGCGGACAGGCAACCCCAGTACCGATGGGTCGAGTGTTGCGGCAACGCGGATAGTTTTCGCAGGCCAGGAAAGAGATACCCTGGCGACTTTTACGGATTACGAACCGCCCGTCGCACTTATCGCAAGCTTCGTCCGTGTATTGGACAGTTTTTTCTTTCTCCTCTCCCTTTTCGTTTTGCAGCGAGCGTGTATTCTTGCACTCGGGGTACCCGGTGCAGGCCAAGAAAGGCCCAAACCGTCCATTTTTAGCTACCATGTCCCGACTGCACAATTCACATGTGCCCCGAACATCTCCTTCCGCCGCCGCCTGAATCTTGCCCTTGCTGTCTCGGGCGAAGTTCTTACTGTTCTTGCACGTTGGATATCCGGAGCAGGAAAGAAACAATCCGTTTTTGCCCCAACGAATATGCATCTTTTTGCCGCACTTTTCACAGTCGAGCTCTGTTGGTAGCCCCTCCCTCTTCACATCAATCATTTCTGTTTGGGCCCGTTCCACCGCCTGGTGAAACTGCTGATAGAAGTCTTCAATCACCTGGAGCCAGCCCTGATTGCCGGTCTCCACCTGATCCAGCTTTGCCTCCATCTGGGCTGTAAAAGCCACATTCAGAACCTCTGGAAAGTTGGCAACCAGCAGGTCATTCACCAGCATCCCCAGCTCTGTTGGCTTGAATCGTCTCTTTTCCTTGATGGTATATTCCTTTTTCTGAATAACCTGCATAATACTGGCATAGGTGCTTGGCCGGCCAATACCTTTCTCTTCCAGTTCTCTTATCAGCGAGGCTTCCGTGAAGCGCGGTGGCGGCTGGGTGAAGTGTTGTTTGGGTTCCACCTTCACCAATTTCAAAGACTTTCCCTCCTCCAGGTCTGGGAGTTTCGACTCTTCTTCTAACCCACCCTCACCGTTGTCCGAACCTTCAATGTAAATCTGCATGAATCCGGGAAAGCGGAGCACAGTCCCGCTGGCTCGCAGCATTAGCTCACCTGCAGCAATGTGCATGATCGTCTGATCCAACTGCGCCGGGCTCATTTGACTGGCCACGAACCGTTTCCATATCAGTTCATAAAGTGCCAGTTCATCTTTCTTGAGAGAAGCCGCCATCTGTTCGGGGGTCCGAGTCACCGAGGTTGGCCGAATGGCCTCATGGGCATCCTGGGTACCTTTGCGGCTCCGGTACACAGGGGCCTTTTTGGGGACATACTCTGTCCCCAAATTGTCCCGTATCCAGGTCCGAGCCGCCGTCACCGCCTCCTTGGCAAGCCTGGGAGAATCTGTCCGCATATAAGTTATGAGACCCACAGCACCCTCTTTGCCCAGCTCAACTCCTTCATATAAACGCTGGGCGATGGCCATGGTCCGCTGCGCGGTGTACCTCAGCTTGCGTGCTGCCTCTTGTTGCAGGGTACTGGTAATAAACGGCGGTGCAGGGCTGCGGGTCCGTTTCTTTTTCTCAACTTTTTCTATCTGGTAGCTGGCTTGCTCGAGGACCGTCACCAACGCCGACGCCTGTTCTTGGTTGACTATTTTTACTTTCTTGCCAGCTTTTCCCCACAACCGCGCCTCAAATTGCGGCTTTACCTCCCCTTCCAACAGGGCGGTGATTGTCCAGTACTCCTCACTATCGAAAGCCAGGATTTCATGTTCCCGTTCGCATATGAGCCTGAGGGTCACTGATTGAACGCGACCGGCGCTTAGACCACGACTGATCTTGTCCCAGAGAATGGGGGAAATCTGATAGCCCACCAGCCGATCCAACAGCCTCCTGGCCAGTTGGGCCTCGAATTTCTGCTGGTGAAGTTCCCCAGGTTGCTTCAAGGCGTTCTCAATGGCATTGCGGGTTAGTTCGTTGAAAAGAACTCGGTAAATCTCCTTTTTAGAAGAACGCAGTTCCTCGGCAATGTGCCAGGCGATGGCCTCACCCTCCCGATCAGGATCCGGGGCCAGGTAAATGCTGTCAGCTTGCGCAGCCGCTTTTCTCAGTTCGCGAATGACTTTTTCCTTGCCTTTGATTACTTGATAGTGCGGCTCGAATTTGTTCTCGATATTGATTCCCAACTCATTCGCGGGAAGATCTTTAACGTGTCCCACGGAAGCTCTAATATCGAAACGATCGCCAAGATAGCGACTGAGAGTCCGCGCTTTGGTGGGAGATTCAACGATCAGTAGTGACTTGCCCATTCATTATCCTCGATACTTTCTCTTGTTATGAGTCCGCTGGAGTAATGGAGTGTTGGAGTACTGGAGTAGTGCAATAAATGCTACCTCTATATGTCCCAATACTCCATTACTCCAACACACCACTACTCCATTTCCACTGTGATCCTAAATATAACAACTAAAATGAAACTGGCCAGCTAACTGTGAAAATCTCGGGTAAAAAAAGTACCCGGGAGCTGTTTGACGAGCCCTCTGATCTCCAAACGCAACAGCAGTTCAGCTGTTTGGGAAACGCTAAATTCTAATTGACGAGCAATGGCATCGATATGCACAGGATCCATGCCCAGTAACTCCCAGAGCTGCTTTTCTCTTTCACTCAGCTCGGGATGTAAACTCGTCGGGGAACCTTTTCTCACCACCGCCTCAACCGGAGACCTGGCAGCGACCATGGGCAGGAGCTCTTCAATAATATCCTCTGCTCTCTCCACCAACTTGGCCCCCTCTTTTATCAAACGGTGAGTCCCCTCAACTCCTGGCCGGTCAATGGGACCAGGTACTGCGAAAACTTGACGGCCCTGTTCCAATGCCATTCTGGCAGTAATGAGTGATCCGCTTTTTGCTGCGGCTTCCACTACCACCACACCCAAAGAGAGGCCGCTGATGATCCGGTTTCGTACTGGAAAATTCCCTGGTTCTGGTGGGGTACCCAGCGGGAATTCACTGATAATTGCTCCTGAGGCAGCAATTTGCTGCGACAACTTTAGATTTTCCGCCGGATAAACCACGTCCAGTCCGCTCCCCAATACGGCTAGGGTTCTGCCGCCCCCTTTTAAGGCTCCCAGGTGGGCAGCACTATCGATCCCACGTGCCATTCCGCTCACCACGGTCCACCCTTGCCATGCCAACTCACGACAGAGTTTTTTGCAAACGTTCAGACCGTAAGCTGAGGCTTGCCGCGACCCTACCACCGCCACTGACCGCTCATCTTCCTGCAACAGCTTGCCTTTCACAAAAAAAAGAGGTGGCGGGTCCGCAATGTTCGACAAAAAGGGAGGATATTCCTCTGTGCCCCATTGAATCATGCGAATGCCTAGGGAACGCAGACGAAGCATTTCCTTTTCGGCAGTCTCTATGAGCGCTCGGGATCCAATGGCATCAATGGACCCCTTCTTCAATCCCGGAACCTGCTCCAGATGGCTCCGGCGAGCGGTGAATACTCGATCAGGGCTACCAAAACGCTGAATCAACCGGTGAAATGTCCTGGCACCTACACCAGGCACGAGAGTCAACGCCAGCCAGCCCAGATCTGCATCCATACCAAATTACCTGCAAGCTCCAGAGCTTCCCTTTTGGATTAGGGATAATGAACCTGCATTA
>Ga0255039_10000242_pt1 | contig 17919 bp, 14 predicted proteins | sample BC1_12_1_MG_FD_181713 | JGI IMG/M metagenome (GOLD analysis project Ga0255039, IMG submission 181713) | Seawater microbial communities from Strait of Georgia, British Columbia, Canada - BC1_12_1 | ecosystem: Environmental > Aquatic > Marine > Strait | place: Canada: British Columbia | collected... | reverse complement strand
GTTGGGGGAAGGGGACAAAATGAAACTGAATTAAAGACGATAGAATTGTATGACCCTGTCACCGACAGTTTTTATCTCTTGGGAAAAATGAAATATGGACGAAGGCAACCCAAATTAAATTTTATTTCAGCCAATAAAATTCTTATTACTGGTGGTTCAAGACGTGGCGAAGTTATTGAGGGTATTCAAAAAAATGATCATGGTCAATGGGTAGCAACAGTACGCGTGGTTCAACAAAAAACAAACGCCGTGCATAGTGAACATGCAACAGTTACTTTGGCAGACGGTCGTGTTGTATTGATTTCAGGGCGTTCTACTACGATTGAGATATTTAATCCTAGCGATGAAACTTTTACGATGTGTAGGGCAAGAATGCCAAAAGTGCTTGATGATCAATGCGCAGTGTTATTATATGATGGTCAGATTTTAATAGGCGGTGGTCAGTCTGTTTATACAAATAAGAGTGTATCTAATTTATGGCGGCTTGATCTCGTAAATGATACTTTAAAAACGGTAGCGACCTTAGGGGCGTATTCAAAAGAAAAAACCTTTGACGGCGCAGCTGATATGGTATGTATCGATTTGTTTGCGCATAATCCTAAAAAAACTGGACAATACATTTTTTATTGTGGTGGAGAATATGATCCCGGTAAGGGTAGTGGGCGCAGTGACGTTGTTTTAGATAGCGCCTATATATACGATGCCATGACAAGTAAGCTTTTTGATGTAGGGCCAATGGTGGCAGGGCATGATGATTTTGCAGGTGTCTTATTACGTGATAAAACATCGGTTGAGATATTGTTATGTGGTGGTTATGGGTATCAAGAAGTACTTAGTGGCTTTACCGAAATTTTCACCATAGCAACTGATCAACTACCGGCCTCTCGGTAATATGACAAGCAAGCATAATCACGACAAACAAGTTAGCCACTAAAAGCGCTGAAGGGGTGATGCATACAGTATTTTTAGTGGTTAAAAAAATGGCTTGTCTTAGTTTCGTTTGAGTACGATGTATCTTTCGATATCTCGCTTTTGAAATTTATATGTGGCAAATAGTAAAAGATTTTTTTTGTTTTTCTTTAGGGCATTTTTAAATTCGGAAATGCTATTTACTTTATATTCATTCACTTCTTTAATGATCATGCCCGCAAAGAGGCCTTCTTTTTCGGCAAGGCTGCCTGCATCAACCTCGGTAATAAGGACACCTTCAATGGTGTCGTCGTAATTGGGGTAATTTGTTTCGTCGAGATTGTCGATGGTAAAGCCGAGCGTTTTTGTCTCTGATTTTATTTTATTCACGGTAATACCGGGAGACAATTCTGCAAGGGTAACGGTTATTTTTTTCTTGGTACCCTTGCGGTAGATAGACAATACCACGTCTGTACCTGGTGGTGTAAGTGAAACGGTTCTGCGCAAGTCTTCATCATTTTTTAAATCCCTGTCGTCAATGGCCACAATAATATCGTTATGCCTTAACCCTGCCTTTTCAGCGGGAGAATCTTCAAGCACTTCAACGACAATTGCGCCGTGTGTATCTTTGAGGTCATAATATTGAGCGAGTTTTCTATCGAACTTGCCAATACGGACCCCAAGTTGTGCACGTGTGACTTTGCCGTGAGCAATTAATTGAGATGTTATTTTTTGTGCAAGATTAATAGGGATGGCGAAACCTATCCCCATATTACCCCCGTTTTGGCTAAAAATAGCAGCATTAATGCCAATGACTTCGCCATTCAAATTGATTAACGGGCCTCCAGAGTTGCCAGGGTTTATTGCGGCGTCTGTTTGGATGAAGTTTTGATATGTTGTTTCACCCATGCCACCTAAACGATGCCGCCCTAATGCGCTGACGATTCCAGAGCTAACCGAAGCGGTTAACCCATATGGGGCCCCGATTGCGATAACCCATTCTGCCAGTTTGAGTTCATCAGAGTTGCCAAGCGTAATATGGCTAATATTTGTGGTCTCAATTTTTATAACGGCAATATCTGTTTTTGGGTCAGTGCCAACAAGGGTTGCTTCAACTTGGCGTCCGTCGTTTAATGTGACTGTGATTTCGTCTGCATCTCCAGCAACATGATGGTTGGTTATGATGTAGCCGTCATCTGTAAAGATAAAACCAGAGCCTTGTCCGTGCACCGCTCTACGTCGCTCTTCTTGTTGTTGAGGTCTCCTGTATGGGTTTCCAAAAAAATGTTCATACAATCTTTCTTCGTTGGTTTGTTCATATGCCGGCGCTTTTTTGGACACCTCTAGGTAAACAACTGCAGGGACAGCCTTTTCGGTCACTTCAGAAAAAGCTTGTGAGGTTGCTTTTAGTCTTAAAAGCCCATCGCTATCTCCCTTAGCAGATAGTGTTGGTGTGGTAGTAGCGGCGATGGTGATGAGTGCCAAAGCGATGAGCTGTTTGCGACGGTAAATCATTGCAGGTCTCCTAATTACTTTATTTTTACATCCAATATTAACATATTATCTTTTATACGTACGTCAAAAATGAATGGTTTGTTCAAGCGGTATTGGCCTCATGCTGGTTGCCCGATACCAAGTTTGCGGTTATACTACGTTTTGGGTAATAAATAATAGAAAAAACAGGTATATGTGCAAGGCAACCTGAGTAAGGTGATAGCTGTTCAATTGACTTTGTAGGGTATCGTTATTACAATAGTCCGGCAATGCACAGATACGGTGTAGCCAGATAGCTGGTTTAATGGTTTTGCTTCAAATCAGTTATTTCATGAAAATTCAATCAGATGAAAGAGAAGTTTAGGTTTTAATCATGGCTGTGATTCGTTTTGAAGTATATAAGCAAGGGCAAGCTGTTAAGCATTTCTCGATCGATGGCGTGCATGTTTTTGGACCTGATGAGGTGCCTATTAGGGGGGAACTTAAAAATGAGCCAGGTCAATTGGTCGTTGTGCGTCACGGTGAAGGCGCCATTGGGCTTTCATGCCCGTGGGAGGTTTCAGGTTGTGGCAAATTTAAGATGCAAACAACCCGGCTGCAAGTTCGCGAAAAACCATATAATTTAAATGTCGAATTGGCAAGAGCCCGATTATTACGTATTACACAAAAGCGTGAAGAGTGGGGCATGAATGATTTAAATTTAACCCTTGAACAACATGAAAAGATTGATCAGGCAGTTGAAAAATTTCTTGAAGCGCTTTGTTCTTTGGAAGATGGTGCTAAAGCTTCAGTTTTTGCTGATGAGTCATTACGGCTTTCTGTAGAGGTTGGCGAATCGTTAGCGATGTTGCATGCCAATATGTTTTTAGAGCGCCGTATAGACACGCGCGGTTTGAAGCGGCATTGCATAGGGTGTGTATTTGACTTAAAGCGCCTTGATGATAAGGTATATCTTGATTATATTAAATCAACATTTCAATTTGTAACAGTGAATGTGAGTTGGCATGATATCGAACCCAAAGAGGGTGAGATGTATTACGATGCATTGGATGCAGCGATAGACTGGTTAGCAGAAAATCGTATATCGATAAAAATAAGTCCACTACTCAATTTTCAACCAGAACATTTACCTAACTGGTTGTTTATTTGGGAAAACGATTTTGAACAGGTACGCGAACTTGCATTTGAATATATTACAGCAATGGTTACGCGTTATCAAGGTAAGGTGCAAGCATGGGATATTATCAGTGGTTTAAATGCCAACAATTGTTTCAAGCTTTCATTTGATCAAATTTTAGAAATGACGCGCAGTTGTTGTTTGGCTGCAAAAAAAGTATCTAATCGTTCATTGGTGTTGATTGAGCTAACGGAGCCTTGGGGTGAATACTATGCGTATAATCATCAAGCGATCCCGCCATTTATTTATGCAGACACTATTTATCAAAGTGGTATAGCATTTGATGGGTATTCAATAAAAATGGCATTTGGCGCTTCAACACATGGTATGCGTACTCGGGATTTGTTAGAAATTTCAGTTTTACTTGATCGTTTCGCCGCTTTCGGTAAGCCGATTCATTTGTCAAGTGTTTCTGTGCCGAGTAATAGTGATAATTGTGATGGTGGGTATTGGCATGCACCATGGACGCAAGATGTGCAGTCAGCATGGGTGGGTAAGTTTTATCCAATCGCTTTGAGTAAACCGTATGTAGAAACAGTTACATGGGGTTCTGTTACAGATAGTCCTAATGGTGTTTTACCTTATAGTGGTTTGTTGAGTACAAAATGTAAGGTAAAACCCGCATTTGATTTGTTGATAAATTTAAAAAAGAAAATGGTTAAGTAACCAAGTTATAATTAATTCGCTTATGCTCAATGGAAAATTTATCGTTATTGATGGGCCAGATGGTGCAGGAAAAAGTACGCAAATAAAATTACTTGCCGCGTTTGTAGAAAAGAGCGGGGTTGAGGTAACGGTGGTGCGTGATCCAGGCGGCACAGATATCGGCGAACAAGTACGAGATATTTTACTAAGTAATAAGAATGAGGCAATGGGGGTTAACTGTGAGGTGTTATTATTTATGGCATCACGGGCACAGTTATATAGTCAAATAATAAAACCAGCGCTTGAGGCAGGTCATTGTGTTATCTGTGACCGGTGGGTCTCTAGTACGATTGCGTATCAAGCAGTCGCGGGTAAAATGGGTGAAGAAAAAGTGAATCGCATAGCCCAAGAATGCTTAGAACGTCCTTGGCCAAACCTAACAATGATTATCGATGTACCATATGATATAGGTATGGCGCGTGTTGGCGAAACGAAAGATAGAATGGAAAACAAGGGCGCCCAATATCATCAAGCGGTACGCGATGCGTTTGTGGGTCAGCTTGTAGGGCGAGCCGACTTTAAGCGAATTGATGGGAAGGGTGCTGTAGAAGATGTTCATCAAGCTATAGTTGAGGTCATACTTGATTATGTCGATGCATGATTGTCAACATCAAGAAAGCGCCAAATGGCGTCTGCAAAAAATGGCAGCAAGTGGCCGAATTGGCCATGGCATGGTATTTCATGGCCCAGTTGGGGTAGGTAAACATCTTTTGGCACTTCGTTGGGCCAAGTATTTACTGTGTGAAAATCAGATTAAAGGTGATCACGTTGATAGTTGTGGGCAATGTGGATCATGTAAATTAGTCGAAGCAGAGAATCATCCCGATCTACATTTAGTGAATAAGCAGTTGTTTCGGTATACAAAACAATGGACCAGTAGTGCATCAATTCTCTCTTTAAGTATTCATGTCATTAGAAAATTTGTAATTGAGGTAGTGGGTCAACGTTCGGTCTATGGGCGTGGTAAGGTTTTTGTGATTGATGGGGCAGATGAAATGTTGAGCAATGCACAAAATGCGTTACTTAAAACATTAGAAGAACCACCCGCTGGCGTATCATTGATATTGATTTCATCCAATAAGGTTAAATTGCTACCGACTATCCGTTCTAGAGTACAGGAAGTAAGTTTTAAGGGTTTACCTACGTCGTTTATAGAATCACATTTGCTTACATTGGGCATCGAAAATGGAGAAGCAAAATACTGGAGTGATTTTTGCGATGGCTCCTTAGGTGGTGCGATTGACCAAGCAGGCAAGCAGTTGTATTCAATTAAAAATACTTTAATTGAAAAGTTAGCACAGCTGAGCCGAACCAGTGTTATTGAATTTGCAAAATGGATCATTGATCAGGTGAAGGCCGAGTCTAAAAAATATCAAAAAGAAGATAAAGGCCTTACTGCAAGTGCCGCAACACGGGCCGCCTACAAAAGCATCATCGCTATTTTTTCACATACGTTAAAGGTGGCAATAAGGATGCAGGCGGTGTTGCAAAAAGGCGGCTTTGAGCTATCTGGAGAAAGTAATGGTATCTTTTTGGCATTATCTCAAACAGACCAGCGCGTTTTGATTGAACAAATTGCACTTAAATTTGGCGTAAGTGGTTGTGCTGAAGCAGTTTATGTAACACACCGAGCCAGTAGCGAATTAGATGCGAATACGAATCCAAGTTTGCTTTTTGAGTCACTTCTGCTACAATATTTAGATTGTATGTCGTCAAGTCGCTATAATGCGACTGCTAGCTGATGCGTGGCCATCTCAAAAGCGTTTGATTTTTCTTTTTTAGGGGAACATCAGTGAGGTGGTTGACGACAACTTGCCCAACCGTGGCAAAGAATAGTAAATATAACCGCTGATTTCTAATGAATCATAGGTTTGTAATATGTCGGAGTGACAATATGATTCAAGAGAATGAACCGGCAAGTGAAACACTTGATGATGTCGAAACTAAAGACGACAAACAATCTCAAGAAAAAAAAGATAAGAAAAAGGGGCAACAATCATATCAGCCACCTAAGCGGACGGTGTTGGTCCGGTATGGTCGCATTCGTTTGACTGGGCAGTTTAGACATAGTGAACGTAAGTTGCCAAGTGTTTATACAAAAGTAGTGATTCAAACTGACCGTGGTTTGGAAATAGGTGAAATTATATCTCCCTCCGCGGCGCATTCGGGGTGTAGCTGTACAATTCCTCAGCCTCATTTAGATAGTTTTGTCAAACGTAGTGGGCCTGATTATCCATTTTTACGGACTGGTCGCATGGTGCGATTGGCGACGGTGCAAGATTTAAACGAACACCGCCATATCGAAGAGCAGGCTATACGTGAAGGTGAGCGCTTTAAAGAGCTTTCGAAGCAGCAGAAGCTAAAATTGAAATTGGTTGATGTTGAGCATTTGTTTGGCGGTGATCGAATTATTTATTATTTCATGGCTGAAGGACGTGTTGATTTTCGTCAGTTAGTGAAACAGCTTGCGCAGGAATATTCAACACGTATTGAAATGCGCCAAGTTGGCGCCCGAGATGAAGCAAAAATTGTTGGCGATTACGATACATGTGGCTTGGAACTTTGTTGCAAAAGCTTCTTAAAGGTACTTCAGCCAGTGAGTATGCGTATGGCGAAGTTGCAACGTACCAGCATGGATCCTGCAAAAATTTCAGGGCGGTGTGGTCGCTTAAAGTGTTGTCTTCGTTATGAAAATTATGGCTATCAAGAGCTCAAAAAATTATTACCTAAATATGGCACAGAAGTAGATACTGAACATGGTAAAGGTCAAGTTGTTGATCAGTTAATATTAACACAATTGGTCAAAGTGAAATTGCATGATAACAATCGGTATATTGCGGTAAACGTTGAAGAGTTGCTTTATAGAGCAGATAAACCAGATTGGAAACCTGAGAAAAAGAAGGACATCTTTCCTGAAATTAAGGAAGACAACAATGCGATTGCCAAGCAGATAGAAAAAATGCAACAAGCGCTTGGTGAAGAAACAAAAACAAATGATAAGAAAAAACGTAAACGTCGCAGGCGTAAACGTTCAGGTCAGGGGAAAAAAGATGGTCAAGGTGATGCTCAAAATCAAGGTAGTGGTGGCGGTCAAGGGCAAGGAAAATCTAAGGACAATGCCACTAAGAAAAAGGTGAGCGGGCAATCTAAGCCTACGCAATCAGATGGTGGAAATAATACACAAGGCAGTGCTGCCCAAGGCGAAGGTGGCGCACCTAAAAAGCGTCGTCGCAGAAGGCGTCGGCGTAAAAGTGGTGGCCAAGAAGGCGGCAATAATGCCAGTGGCGGCAACAGCGGCAGTAATCCTGGCGGTGGCGGTCCCAACAAATCTGAATAATCTTTTTTGTCATGACATATCGTTAAAAAAAGACGATGCCATTATGACATCGTCTTTTTTTGTAAAAGGAAACATGTGTGTGTCATGTGGTTTTAGTTCTTTTTATGTTCCAGATCATACCCTAATTGGTTTAGGATTTCGGTTAAATCTTTAGGACCTGATTCAGGGTAAAGGAACATGCCTGTAACGAAATTTCGTTTAAAGCGTATTCTTTCCTGCGGCGTAGCAGCTCGTCTTATTTTGACGGGCAACTTGGTTGCTGGGTCGATCCATATTTGTTGTACAAGCGTTTTTTGACCATTACTGTTTGTATTATGCATATCGATGCGTTGCCACTGATTGTCTTTTTCAGACAAAGCACCAGCGGTGCCTCTTCCAAATATATCGTTTGCGTAAGCGACTTGCTGCGCTGGCGCATTATAGATACCAGGCTGTTTGTTTTCTTTTGTAGGGATGGCATTGTATATAAGATGTGTATTTGACTTATTATCGTCGTAACGAACGCGCCCATCACCGTAGCGCACAAATTGCTTTTGTGCATTGGGGTTTTTCCATACTTCTATACCATTATCCCAACGGACATGTGTCCATGGTTGCGCAGCGCTAGCGACTTGTACCTCGTTTAGGTTTACAGGTTTGGCGTTATTGTATGTCATAGTGATACTTGCCACAATACAAGCAACAGCAGCGTATTGTAATAATCGATATCCGATACGGCTTTCGGCGGCGCGTTGCCAAATAGGTACATATGGCTTAATTTCTAAATGTTCGACTTCAAGTAGAACATGTTCTTCAATGCGGTCAATGATTTCATCTGAATGTATAAAGTGGGTGTCGAGATGTTTTTCATCTAAGTTAATCGCGTTTGAATACGATTTACATTGTGTGCATTGATCTAAATGTGCTTGCAATGCATTGTTATCAGCAGTGGGTAATGCCGTATCGACAGCTAATACAATTTGATCTTGATATGTTTGGCATTGATTACTCATAAAGCACCTCGTCCTTATTTAAAATTAATCGTAGTTGTTTTCTCGCTCGACTTAATCGTGTACCAACCCCTGCGGGTGATATTTCTAATATATTTGCGATTTCCTTTGTTTCTTTTTGCTCTAAATAATACAAAATTAATGGTAATTTGTAGTCGTCACTTAATTGGCTTAATGCGCTATGTAATGCATCGTTCTCTGATTTTGGTTCTTTTGTTTCTGGCATATGAATATCCAAGAGTTCATCATTTGCAATTTCTTTTTTACGGCTCTGCTTTCTGATAAGATCTAAACATGAATTTCTGGTAATTTGTCCCAGCCATGATTTAAACTGTTTTTTCTCCTTAAGCTTGGCAATGCGGGTAAACCCTTTTACCAATGATTCCTGAGCAACATCTTCGGCATCATGACCGTTTTTTAAAATACCGTAGCAAATCGCATAAACATACCTGCTATAAGTAGTTACGAGCTTTCCGTAAGCGTCTTTGTCACCTTTTTGACTTTGGGCAACTAAATTCAATTCAATATCTGAGTTCATGCACATTCCTGAGGGTTTTTAAATTATATTTGCTACATTATAAAAGACGGCAAATGCGCGATAGATCTGTCATTTAATTATGAATTATTGGTATTTTATCGGAATATCTTGATGGTTACTGATTCTAAAATCGTTAAAATCACTTTTATCAGACCAAAAACGATGTTATAATAAAGCATTTAGCGTGATTATCGCATTTATAAAGTATTTTGTGAACGCTATTTAGATTTTTTAAGAGACTGTTAGTAAGGAAAACGATGCCTAGAAAAATTTTAGTGACTGCCGCGTTACCATATGCCAATGGCGCGATCCATATTGGCCATCTGGTGGAGTATTTGCAAACAGATATATGGGCTAGATTTCAAAGATTGTCAGGTAACGAATGTGTCTTTTGTTGCGCAGATGATGCGCATGGTACACCAATTATGTTGAGTGCGCGGCAAAAAGGAATCACCCCTGAGAAGCTAATTGCCACAATGCAAAAGGAGCATCAGCAAGATTTTGCGGCATTTGGTATTCACTTTGATAGTTATTATTCAACACATAGTGAAGAGAATAAGTCGCAGGCGCGTAAAATATATCTTAAACTTAAAGCTGGTGATCATGTTAGCAGGCGCAAGATAGAACAAGCATACGATGAAAAAGAACAAATGTTTTTGCCCGATCGTTTTGTAAAAGGCACTTGTCCCAAATGTAAAACTGAAGATCAATATGGCGATAGTTGCGACGCTTGTTCTGCGACGTATTCACCGCTTGAAATGATAGCGCCGATTAGTGTGGTGAGTGGCGAAACACCTGTGGTTAAGGAAAGCGAACATCTTTTCTTTAAATTGTCAAATTTTGAAGAACAACTTGTTTCTTGGATTAAAGATGGACATGTTCACGAGACAGTCAAAAACAAATTATTAGAATGGTTTAATGAAGGATTGCAAGATTGGTGCATTTCTCGTGATAAGCCATATTTTGGTTTTGAAATTCCCGATGAAAAAGATAAATTCTTTTATGTTTGGCTCGATGCCCCTATTGGGTATATGGCCAGCGCTACCAAGTATTGTCAAAGCAATGGTTTAGATTTTGACACGTTTTGGAATGACCCAGAACGTGAAGTGTATCATTTTATTGGAAAAGATATTATCAATTTTCATGCACTTTTTTGGCCTGCGATGTTAATGGGGTCTGGTTATCAAACGCCTAAGCAACTGGCGGTACATGGGTTTTTAACGGTTGATGGTCAAAAGATGAGTAAATCGCGTGGCACTTTTATTAACGCATCGACATATTTAAAGCATTTGGACCCACAGTTTTTGCGTTATTATTATTGTTGTAAGTTAAGTAATGGTGTTGAAGATATTGATTTGAGTGTTGACGATTTTGTGTCGCGTGTAAATAGCGATCTTGTTGGCAAGTTAGCAAATCTTGTATCGCGTTCTGTACCGATGTTAAATAAAAAGTGCGAAGGTGTATTGGGCACACTCTCAGACGAAGCCAAGGCGTTGGTTGATGAGGTAGCTGCTGGTGCGCCAGCTATAGCCGCTTTTTATGAATCACGTCAGTTTTCGCACGCGACGCGTACGATTACGGCGTTGGCAGATAAAGTAAACCAATATTTTGATCACCGTAAACCTTGGGCAGCTATCAAGGAAGACGTTGCCCATGCCCATGAAACATTAACGGCTACGTTAAATGCCGCTAGAATATTGACACTGTATTTAAAACCGATATTACCGGAGTATGCTGCTAAAGTAGAATCAATTTTGAGTATTGCGCCTTTAAATTGGCAAGATAGTCAGGCAGTATTAGAAAATCATAAAATAGGCGAATTTGTTCGCTTAATAGAACGTATAGAAATAGAGAAAGTTGAAGCCATGATCGAAGATAGTAAAGCGTCATTAGAAACATCATCAGAAGAAGTAGCGGTATCAAGCTCGCCTGAGCTAGCAAAAGAACCGGTTGCTGACGAAATTAATATCGATACATTTTTTAAAGTCGATATGCGTATAGCTGAGGTTTTAGAGGCGAATCATATTGAAGGTGCCGATAAATTGATCGGTTTAAAGCTCGGTCTCGGTGGCGATGAAGTACGTCAGGTGTTTGCAGGTATCAAGCAATTTTATGATCCTGAAAATCTCGTTGGCAGAAAAATGATTTTTGTAGCAAATCTTAAACCTCGAAAAATGAAATTTGGTGTATCTGAGGGTATGATTGTTTGCGCAAGTGGTAAGGCAGATGGTGTATATGCTTTAACGGTAGATGATGGTGCAGAGCCAGGGATGCGTGTTGGATAGATTTCTTTAGCCGAAACAAACGCGTGCGTATTTAGCATAACGTTATAGGTGTTACTATTATGAAGCAGCAACCAGAAAAAACGATTGAAGAAGTAATCGCAGAAGATGGTCGATATTGTCTTGAGGCGGTACAGTTTGTCCGTGAGGGTTTAAGCTATGCGGTAGAAATGTATCATCCACAAAAACAAAGCAACGAGCGGCAGCATGTCGGGGGTGCACAACTTTGTGAAGGGATGCGACTCTTAGCGTTAAAACGATGGGGTTTTTTGGCCTTTTCAGTGTTGGCCAGTTGGAACATCCATGCCACTAGAGATTTTGGCGAAATTGTTTTTTTACTGGTTAACAGTGGGTGGATGCAAAAAGAACACGATGACGAATTAAATGACTTCGATAACGTATTTGATTTTGCAGATTCTTTGAAAAAACAATTCCATATCGATATGAATTAGTTAATTTAGTTATATACTTTATACGTAAGATTTTACTTAAGCATAGCGATGCTATGTTGTGTACATAGCAAAATGTTTATATCGCGATTCAGATTTATTAGCATCATTAAATATCACATCTCTGTGCACCCTGTGATAATGTTACGTGATTATATAAAATGAATGTCGATACGCCAGCTAAAGTGATATTCTAAAAAAGATCATGCGTTCCTGTTTTGGTATAATTAAAACTTATTTCAATGATGGTTATTGTGCTTTTGTCCGATATGGATTATTGGCGATTTATTTATACCACAGCACTATTTGGAGAATGATTTATGACTAAGATATATACTTCCTTTTTTATGGTTATTTTACTTACAGGGCAATGTGCTTTTGGGCGTCCTTACCTAAGTAACCCTGGTGAAATAAAGCCAGATATTATTGCGCATTTTCATCTTTCAGGCATGATGCAAGAGTCGCCCGAGCAAGATGCGATAAGTGCGCTTGAAGGCCCCGTTTTGACGTTGCACCGAATTCTTTCTCGTATCGATCGCGCGGCGAAGGATGAGCGGGTTAAAGGGGTCATTGTTTCAATAAGTTATATCGGCATGGGCATAGGGCAATTAGAAGAAATTAGAGGTGCACTTTCTCGTTGTAGGGATGCCGGTAAGAAAGTGTTCGTATATACTGAACATCTTAGCACTGGTTTGTATGCGCTGCTCTCTGTCGCAACACATTTTTCAATAGCGCCAGAATCTACTTTAGACTTAACTGGTTTATATGGTGAGTCGTTATATATAAAGGGTTTATTAGATATCCTTGGATTGCAAGCTGATTTTATTGCCGCTGGCGATTATAAGTCTGCACCTGAAATGTATTTGCGCAGCGGGCCAAGTGAAAAAGCACAGGAGAATATCGATTGGCTTTTTGATAGTATATACGATACCATCGTAGGTCAAATCGGCACATCGCGAAAGTTATCAATACCACAAGTGAAAACATTGATCGACAACGGTCCATATAATGCGAAGGCGGCATTGGCAGCGGGGCTATGTGATAAGATTGAACATTTGGATGATTTTATTGCATCGATTCGTAGGCAGATGGGCCCTAAGAGTATGATTAGTAATCATTACGGGGTGAAAGCAGGACAAGCAATAGATTTCACATCTCCATTAGCGTTGCTATCACTTTTCTCGACAACGGATAAAGCACCTAAAAGTCCGAGTGCCGTGGCGTTGATTTATGTTGATGGCACTATTTTACCTGGTTATCAATATTCAAATATTTTTGGTCAAGCTGAAGGGGCTTTCTCTGGGAACATTCGGGCAGCGCTTGAAAGCGCGCTGCACGATCCTACGATACGTGCTGTGGTTTTACGTGTGAATTCGCCTGGGGGTTCTGCAGAGGCAAGTGAAGTTATTTTGCACGCGGTCAATATGGTTAAAAAGCACAAGCCAATTATTGTATCAATGGGAAATGTCGCCGCAAGTGGTGGTTATTACGTTGCCGCAGAGGCCGACTATATTTTTGCAGATGCAATGACGATTACCGGTTCAATTGGTGTATTTAGTGGTAAGTTAGTGACAACAGGGTTATGGAATAGAACAGGCCTTACTTTTGTTGCCAATAAACGTGGTAAAAATGCAGACCTCTATTCATCAAGTCATCGATTCACTGCAGATCAACGTGAAAAATTATTATTACAAATAGATGAAGTGTACACAACGTTTAAGAATCATGTGGTGGCAGGGCGTAAAGGTAAGCTTACCAAGCCGATAGATGAAATAGTTGGCGGACGGGTATTTACTGGCAAACAGGCACTTGCTTTAGGTTTGGTTGATGAGATCGGTGGTCTATCAGCTGCGCTAAACCATGCGGTACGTGCGGCTGGTTTAGGTGATGTAAATGTGAGAGTGTTGCCAGAACCTAAAGATCCGCTACAGCAAATTTTCGAAGCGATATCTGGTCAATTTGGTGATCGGCCATCAGATATTGCACCCAATGCGCGTCTCTCCGTAAATGCATTACCTGGCGCACCATCGTTGTTTGAAGCAATCTTACCACAGTTAGGTAAACTAGATCCCAAACGGATGCAGTTGGTAAAACAGTGTATGACGCGTATAGAATTGCTCAATCAAAATAGCGTGATAATGATGACACCCATAGACATGATTATTCATGGTCTATAAATGGGTAACAACGTATTGGGCTCATCTTGCCTATTTGTGTCGCCCCCGTCAATTAGATATGAATATGCGCAGGGTGAGTCTTTTTTTTGATTATGATAAAGAAGGTGTTGTATGAAAATTTGGGTCGATGGGGATGCCTGTCCTGGGGTGATCAAAGAAATATTATTTAAGGCCGCCAGGCGTAGTGGTGTGCAACTTGCAATGGTAGCGAATCAACCGATGCGTGTGCCGACTGCAGATAATTTTGAGATGATTTTGGTCAAAGCAGGCGCAGATGTCGCAGACGACGAAATCGTAAGTCGGTTAAATGCAGGCGACCTGGTTATTACTGCCGATATTCCCTTGGCCGCAAATGTGATCGCCAAAGGCGGTTATGCGCTCGATCCAAGGGGGGAGCTCTATTTAGAAGAAAATATAGGGGGACGACTGAGTACTAGAGATTTCATGGACTCACTTAGATCCAGCGGCGTAGATACCGGTGGCCCACCTCCTTTAGGGCCGCGAGATCGACAATTATTTTCAAATAACCTCGACAAACTCATCACCAAGTTTTTGCGCAGTAAATAGGCATTATTTGTGTAATGTTCACTATTTGAAGGATTTCTAAGTTGTATTAAAAGTGTAATATAAGATATGAATAGAATTCCGGTAGGCGGCATGCGCCGCTGTCTAGTTTTAACTCAGAAACAGGGTCTGTTGTTTCACTGCTGCTATCGTGGTGTTAAAGTAGAGGCGCTTGCAAGTTGTTTTCAATAATATATTCATGTGATTAAAAAAAATGTCCCCGCCCACCCCCTTTTATGTTCGTGATATTGTATAATTAGTGTTTCAAATATTTTCATATTGTTTTCGTAGCGACAATTAAATATTACATGGTTAAAAATTCGTAAAAGTATGCATATATACATGTATATGACCAAGTATGGCTCCATTGCTCTGAAGCTGCCGGTACGATTACTTTTCAGGTAGATCCTGTTACCGCCAATGGCGCCGATACGGTGAGTGTGACGGCTGATATCAGTACCGCTGGCGAGTGGCAATACATCGAAGCGATCTACGATGGCATCGAAATGCAGTTAATCACCGAAGTAGAAACCGTGACCGCCGCCGGCAACGGGGTGATCGTCCCTGATCGCCGTAACATTTTCGTCGGTAGCCGCAAAAACAAAAATCGGTTTGTCGGCTTGATGGACGAAGTAAAACTTTCAACGCCGTAATAGCTGAACAGGTTTTACCCACTTTCCGAGGCTCAGGAGCGCCACTACAGGCGCTATAAAAGAGTGATATCGCTGTTATGCAGGTCTCCGCAACAGTAACTAGTTATACAGTGCGTTGTTTATTTGAGTCATCATCATGGTATGGCGCCTTTGTGCCCTTGTGTCTCTTCACGTCTTTGCGAGCGTATGGATGGAAAAATTGTTTTTATTGAAAAGCGTTTTATTTGGTCTGTTAATAAAGAATAAAAATGGCTGTTCAGCCAAGGCGTAGATCGTGAATACATTGCGTAGAAATGGCTATAAATAGAACGCCCTTCAGTGTCGCCCGAAGGGCGTTCTGTGTTTTCGGTGGCTAAATGCTTTTACTAGACCCAACGCACGTAGGGGCGTTAAAAAGGCTTCCACCATCAGCTTTTCTTTAGAAGATTATATAAATCACCATAAATATATTGAAGAACCGCTTGAGAGAGATGATAATGAACGCGCACTTGATTTTAATGCTACAAAGTAATATGAGTGTGTAAGTTATTTTTCTTATCACAGAAAGTGCTTTTATATTTTACGGATAACCCAAAGACATTATCGAAGCGAGCCACCAAAAGATTTATTCACCAAAAAGGAAACAAAAATGAAAACGATGTACGGAAAACAGTTATTATCTGCAATGGGTATTATCTTTGTTTTGTGCCTCAGTGGGTGTGCAGATACCGACACAGCGAACGATACCTATGCAGACAGACAAGTGCATGCATCTGCAAATAACAGTAATGAAATGGCTACCATAGAATCCGTTTTTACCAATCCCCCATCATCAGCGAAACCGTGGGTTTATTGGTACTGGATGCGGGCCAATGTGACCAGTGACGGGATCACCCGGGATCTTGAAGCGATGGCTGAAGTGGGTATAGGCGGCGCTTATCTGATGTCGATTGGGCAAGCGAATGAAACCACTCTAGTTGAAACGCCAGCTGATTCTCTATCTGAACCGTGGTGGGACTTGGTCGTTCATGCCACAAAGGAAGCCAAACGGCTAGGGCTGCAACTGGCAATGAATGCTTGTGATGGATGGGCGCTGGCGGGTGGTCCGTGGATTACGCCGGAGCTATCGATGCAGGAAATTGTGACAACGACGACCGTGATTGATGGTGGAAAACCTTTCGCGGGAAAACTTGCGCAACCTGAAACTAGAGAAAATTATTATCGTGATTTAATTACGCTTGCATGGCCCCAAATAGAAGCTGCAGATAAAAGTTCTATCCACCTTAATCCAATAGCGACCACCAACATTCCTGGATTCGACCCGCAAACATTGGTTCAACCGACCGACAAGCGCATTGAATTGTCGGCGGAAGGTTGGATTCAATACGCGTTCGCTGAACCTTTTACTTGTCGGTCGATCACGATAGCGGCAGGTCAAAGAGAGGGATATCAATTACACAGGGCTGAGATATTGGTGAGCGATGACGGCAAAGACTTTCGTTCCCTCGGACGGTTAAAGCCTACTGAATTTCACGGTTATCGCGAAGAGGGTGTTGGCTGCACACATGCCATTGAGGCAACAACTGCGCGTTTCTTCCGTTTTGTATTGAATCGTTCCGGTACACCCCCGCACAATGAGAATCATGCAGGGGGTAAAGCACGTAATCGTGAGCGCTTGCAGGCCAGTCATATTGCGCTCAGCTCGCAAGCAAAGATTTCACAATGGGAGGGTAAAGCAGGGTATCGATGGCGTCGTAGTGATTGGACTACTGAAAAACAGGTCCCCGATAACCAGTGCGTTTCGATTGATCAGATTTTAAATTTAACCGAAAAGATGGCGCCAGACGGCACGCTTGATTGGACACCGCCTGCTGGACGATGGACAATACAGAGAATAGGGTATACAACCACGGGTGCCCATAATGCACCGGCCGGCACAGGTGCCGGATTAGAAACGGATAAATTTAACCGTGCGGCTGCGCGTGCGCAGTTTAAAGGTTTTTTTGGTGAGGCGCTAAAGCGCGTTGGACCCACATTAGCAGGCGACACCTTGATCCGTAACCACACAGATAGCTGGGAATGTGAAAGCCAAAATTGGTCACCGAGCTATCAGCAAGCATTTATCGCGCGCCAGGGATATGATCCGTTGCCGTGGTTGCCGGCGATGAGCGGGGTGCCTATGGGATCAGCTGAACTTTCTGAGCGGTTCCTCTTTGACATGCGGCGCACTGGGGCAGATTTGATCTGTGACAATTTTTATGAACCGTTTGCAAAGATTGGACGAGAGCATGGCACCAGTTTCAGCGCAGAGTGTGTTGCACCGTCGATGAATTCTGATGGCATGCAACATTTTAAATATGTTGATTTGCCGATGGGGGAGTTTTGGATCCATTCTGTCAATCAGGACAAACCTAATGATATCAAAGATGCTGTTTCTGCCGGCCACATTTATGGTAAGCAGGTGATCGGTGCCGAAGCGTTCACCTCATTTGGTATTAAGTGGACTGAAGATCCGTACTACTTTAAACCGATGGGCGATTATAATTTTGCCGTGGGCATCAATAAATTTATGTTGCACGTTTGGTGTCATCAAGCTTTTAATAAAGAACCAGGTGTGACCTTGAATGCAACGTATGGTTCGGTATTTTCTGGCACCCAGACCTGGC
>Ga0255039_10000238_pt1 | contig 18151 bp, 18 predicted proteins | sample BC1_12_1_MG_FD_181713 | JGI IMG/M metagenome (GOLD analysis project Ga0255039, IMG submission 181713) | Seawater microbial communities from Strait of Georgia, British Columbia, Canada - BC1_12_1 | ecosystem: Environmental > Aquatic > Marine > Strait | place: Canada: British Columbia | collected... | reverse complement strand
GGCCTTAAAGGCGGGTGTTTCGATCCTGCAACCGGATATTGGTCGCAGTGGCGGCATCTGGGAAACTAAAAAAATTGCGGTTATTGCCGAGTTGTTCAATGCACAGATAGCACCGCATATATACTGTGGACCAATAGCACATGCGGCTGCCGCGCATGTGTCATTCAGTAGTCCAAATTTTTTAATCCTGGAGACCATCCAGACAGAGTTCCACGATGCAATCCTGAAAAAGCCCCTGGCCTGGGAACAGGGCTATCAACTGGCACCGACCGAGCCTGGGCTTGGTATAGAACTGAATGAAAAAATGCTGGAGCAAAACCCTTATACCAGCGGTGGTCGCTTGCACCTGGAAATGTGTCAGGAACCATTAAGCTCTGCCAACAACAAAATTATTACCGATATCGAATAGACCCATTGTAGAAACCATGATTCAACGACCCGATTTACTTAATCTTTCTAACTGGCGTCAGTCACCATACAGCCAATGGTCTTTTCATCACGTTCGGGAAGTGATTCCGACTGAAGCGATTACAGCTGAGCCTACTGCGGCATTCGAATGGCCAATTGCCGACCACCGACTCGACCAGCTCACATTTGAAGGTGTAAACGGTGAAACCTGGTCGCTGGATCAACTACACCAGTCAACCCACACAGATGCGTTACTGGTTGCACACCAGGGCAAGCTGGTACACGAATGGTACGCGCATCACGACATTTTGCAGAAACCACACATCGTGTTTTCGGTGAGTAAATCTATAACCGCGACACTAGCCGGCATATTGATAGAGCAGGGTTTACTCGACCCGGGTAAACCTGTACTTGATTACCTGCCTGAACTGGATCAATCGGCCTATGCAGATTGCAGTGTGCAGCAGGTACTCGATATGACGGTCAGCCTGGATTTTGATGAGTTGTACACTGCCACCGATGGTAAGTTTGTCGAGTACCGTGTTGCCACCGGCTGGCACCCGGGAGCGGTGGATCAAATCGATCTGGGTCTGCACGATTTTTTAGTAGCGCTGGGGCGTGGCAGGAATCCACACGGTGAAGTGTTTGAATATAAATCACCGAATTCCGATTTGCTCGGTTGGATACTGGAAACGGTCGCTGGAGAAAGATTAGCCAGCATGTTTTCCCGTTACCTCTGGCAGCCTATGGGTGCTGAAGCCGATGCCTGTATCACGGTCGATCGTAAGGGTGCACCACGCAGTGCAGGTGGATTTTGTGCGGTACCGCGTGATTTACTTAGATTCGGTGAATTAATGCGAAACCAGGGACGCGTGGGCGAGCGGCAGGTAATACCAGCCGCCTGGATCGATGATTGTCGTGAAGGCGGTGACCCAAAGGCCTGGCAGCAATCGATATCGTCAGAAAAGTTTCCCGAAGGTAGCTATCGTAACAAGTGGTATCAGACGGGTAACGCGCATCGCGCCTTTTGTGCGATTGGTATTCATAGTCAATGGATTTTTATTGATCCAGTGGCTGAAGTTGTAATCGTAAAACTATCATGTCAGCCTGACCCGCTTAATATGCAGTTGGGCCCCGTTAACCTGCGTGCTTTTGAGGCGATCTGTGAAACGTTTTAATTTCTGGAGAAAACAGTAAAGCCTGGTGGCCTTTAAGGGCAAGGCTGCCATATTTTGTGGTTAACAGGTAAATTTTCATTTAGGAGCATAATGATGAAACGTATGCATATTCACATTGCTGTCGATGAGTTAAGCAAAAGCATTGATTTTTACTCGACCATGTTTGGTGAAAAACCCACAGTTGAGCATGATGACTACGCGAAATGGAAACTAAGTGATCCGGCCGTGAATTTTGCTATTTCGAGTCGGGGTCAGAGTAGCGGGCTTAACCACCTCGGAATCCAGGTCGACACCGAAACTGAACTGGAAGAATTGTCTCAGCGTCTGGATGCGGCAGAAATGGCGGCAGAAAAACAACAGGCTGCAGCCTGTTGCTATGCGAAATCAGATAAACACTGGGTGCTTGATCCCCAGGGTATCGCCTGGGAGTCATTTTATACCCTCAATAATATTCCAACTTTTGGAGACGATACCATTACTACTCCTGGGAGTGAGCGCGATGCCTGTTGTACGCCAGCCGAGGGTGTAACTTCGGGTTGTTGTTCGTAGTTTTCAGCCGGCAAATGGGGCTGTATTGACCCATTTGCTTTAGGATATGTTTTTAGATAACAGGAGCACTCACTAGTGAACGGTTGGGTTAACCAGGCAATTTCTATTATAGAAGCCGATTTTAAACGATCTTCAGACACGCATTTGTTGAAGCTGGAGCTACCCTCGAGTAGTAAGGTATCGCTTTATCTCAAAGACGAGTCCACGCATCCTACCGGAAGTCTCAAGCATCGACTGGCCCGATCATTATTCTTATATGGTTTATGTAATGGCCATATTCAAGAAAATACCACGATCGTAGAATCCTCCTCAGGCAATACTGCCATTTCCGAAGCTTATTTTGCTAAATTGCTTGGCCTGGCTTTCATTGCTGTGGTGCCAAAAGCAACTTCTCAGGATAAGATCGATAAAATTGGTTTTTACGATGGTCAATGTCATTTCGTTGAGCCTGGAGATATTTATTCTGAAGCTGCGCGGTTGGCCCACGAGCTGAAAGGCCATTACATGGACCAGTTTACCTTTGCCGAACGGGCTACAGATTGGCGAGGCAACAATAACATTGCCGAATCCATTTATTCACAAATGAGTTCAGAAACTTCACCAGTTCCGGACTGGATTGTCACCAGCGCAGGCACCGGGGGTACCTCGGCTACCATTGGCCGGTATATTCGATATAAATGCCACCCCACCAAACTCTGTGTTGCGGACCCGGATAATTCGGTATTTTACGATTACTATGAAACAGGAAACAAGGACCTGGTTTTAAAAAACAGTTCCAATGTCGAGGGTATTGGTCGACCTAGAGTAGAGCCGTCATTTTTATCATCCGTTGTAGATAGAATGATAAAAGTGCCCGACCAGGCAAGCTACGCAACCATACATTTTCTCGAAAAAATATTGAATCGACGTTGTGGTGGCTCAACCGGCACAAACCTGTATGCCGTATTCCAGATCATTTCAGAATTAAATTTACAGGAACGGGAAGTCAGTGTTGTATCGATGATATGCGATGGCGGAGAGAGGTATGCCGATACCTACTACAATGACGACTGGCTTCGAGACAAAGGCTTTAAATTGCAACCTTATATAGAGCGACTGGAGAAATTTTATGAAACAGGAGTCCTGGCATCAAGTAGTTAACTCTTTAAGGCAGCGTTCGAGGTGTGCAAAAAAAATTTTAAAGGGTCAGAGTAAAGTTACTGTGGCGAAATATATAGTTGCCAGTCATTGTTTCATTACTTCACCTTTACCTTAATAATTTCTTCACCATCGGGATCAGTTAAATGTACCGCGCAGGCAAGACATGGGTCAAAGCTGTGAATGGTGCGCAGAATTTCTACCGGTTGTTTGACATCATGTAATGTGTGGTTGTCCTCAAGTGCAGCTTCATAAGCACCGGGCTTGCCTTCGCTGTCTCTTGGGCCGGCATTCCAGGTGCTGGGCACAACGGCCTGATAGTTTTTGATGGTTTCGTCTTCGATAACGATCCAGTGTGCAAGAGCTCCACGGGGGGCTTCCATAAATCCAACACCCTGGGCACTGTCAGGCCATGAAGAAGGCTCCCATAAGACTTCATTAAAGGTTCTGGTCTCACCGGCTTTAATATTGATGATCAGCTCATCAAACCAGCCTTGCATAGCATCGGCAAAAATCTTGGTTTCAAGTGTTCTGGCAGCGGTCCGTCCGAGTGTGGAGAACAGAGCACCGACAGGAACATCGAGTTTGTTCAGCGTCATGGTGACAAGTTCTTTTGTTTGCACGTGTCCTGTTGCATATAACATCAGTACACGTGCCAGTGGGCCCACTTCCATGGCGTTACCTTTCCAGCGAGGTGATTTCAGCCACGAATAAGATTGCCCTACATCAAGGTGATCATAAGGTGGTTTAGGACCCGTATAATTTAAACTGGTTTCACCATCATAAGGATGAAGACCGGTATCTTTGCCATTTTCATAGTCATACCATGAGTGAGAAACATATTCTTTGATCTCATCTGCTGCGTTCATGTCAACATCACGTATGGTGCTAAGGTCGCGATTCAAAATTGCGCCGGGTGGAATCATGAAGCCTGATACATCATCCATACCGTTAGATGGGAAGTCGCCATAAGTCAGGAAATTGCCCAGACCTTCGCCGCGGCCGGCCCAGTCTTTATAAAAACTGGCGATAGCCAAAGTGTCCGGTACATAAACCTGGTCAACAAACGTTTTCATCTGATTGATGATGTCCTGAACCTGCGACAGTTTTTTCATGTTAATAGCGGAATCCGAATTCAGATCGATGGCACAGGGAACACCGCCAACAACAAAATTAGGATGCGGATTCTTGCCGCCGAATATCGTGTGCAAGCGTGCTACCTCACGCTGCCATGAAAGTGCTTCCAGGTAATGTGATACGGCCATCAGGTTCGCTTCAGGCGGCAATTTATAGGCTGGGTGTCCCCAGTAAGCTTTGGCAAATATGCCTAACTGGCCGGACTCAACAAAACCTTTCAGTTTCTTTTTCATGTCGGCGAAGTAACCGGGAGAAGATTTTGGATAATTACTTAATGATTGTGCAAGTTCTGATGTAGCTTTGGGATCAGCACTTAAAGCAGAGACAACATCAACCCAGTCGAGTGCATGAAGATGATAAAAATGCATTACATGATCATGGATATATTGTGCACCACTCATCAGGTTTCGAATCAAATCGGCATTTTTCGGGATCTTATAATCCAGTGCATTTTCTACCGAGCGGATAGAAGCGAGCCCGTGCACCAATGTGCAGACACCGCATATACGTTGTGCAAATGCCCAGGCGTCACGCGGGTCCCGTCCTTTCAGGATAGTTTCGATGCCGCGCACCATGGTGCCAGACGAATAGGCTTTGTCGATCTTGTTGCCATCCATCTGTGCCTCGATGCGCAGGTGGCCCTCGATCCGGGTAATCGGGTCAACTACAATTCTTTCGTTTCCACCTGATTCGCTCATGTTTATTCTCTCTTCCTATATATTCTGTTTATCGATGTGGCACGTGACGGTCGATTAAAAGTTTTGCTTACGCGCTTAGTAAGTTGTTAGTAAATCTGGTCTGTTAGTCAGCCAGGTGTTCAGCCAGTGTTTCTGTCAGACTCAATAGCGGAATGTCCATATGGTATGCCTCAAGCCCATCTTCCAGATGAATCCGGCAATTTGAGCAGGCACTAATGATCGCATCGGGTTTTATTTCATCGAGTTGATCTTTTTTGCGTTGGAAAACTTTGAGCCTGATTTCATTAGCACGTTCATTTGAACTAACGCCTCCGCCAGCACCACAGCACCAGTTCATTTTTCCGGTATCGGGCATTTCAACAAAGTTGTCTGAGAACAGGTTGATCAGATTGCGTGGTTGATCAATAACCCCGCCGCGCCGTGCGATCTGGCAGGGGTCGTGGTAAGTAAGACGCTGTTCTTCTTTACCGCTGATTTTCAGGCGACCATCCTTACGGAATTCATCGAGGACTTCGAGGATATGTCTTACCTTGAAGTTAAAGGCTTTTCCGACCAGATTAGGTCCTTCCCAGCGAATAGCTGTATAAGCATGACCGCATTCAGGGCTGATCACGGTTTTAACTTTCAGTTTTTCAGCGGCATCGACAATACGCTGTACCAGTTCGGCGGCGATATCGCTAACACCAATCTGGATACCGCTGTTGGTGGCTTCAAATGCCTCGCTCGAAATGGTCCAGCTGACACTGGCTTTGTCAAATATCTTTGCTGTCGCTTCGATGAACTCGGGGAAGTTCATGATCTCCATCGAAGATAATAGCAGCATGTATTCTGCGCCGACAACATCGACCGGTATCTTCATACCGGTGTCTTTTTCAACGTGACCGATCTGCGCCATCAAAGCTGGCAGTTTCACGCCCATAGGACTGCCGATGGTGACTGCGCGTTTAGTGGCGCCGATCAACCCTTCAGGGGCATGTCCGGCAGCCGCCATGCCTTCACGTGTTTTTCGAATCATCAAGGTGATGTCGTTACCTACCGGGCAGACCATGGAGCAGCGTCCGCACATTGTGCAGCTGTCGTAGACGATGGTTTCCCAGTCGCTCAATAACTTCTCATCGACTTTTTTATTCAGGCCGAATATTTTTCCTAAGCGCCCCAGTAAAGTGTATTCCGATTTCCAGATACGGCGTAACGGTTCGGTTTTATTTATAGGTGTTTTTGCCGGGTCGCCGGTCTCCGTATAGAACAGACAGGCATCGGCGCACATGCCGCAATGTACGCAGCTGCTGAAGAATGCAGCCACGCTGGAATCAACCTGTTCTTTTAGCGCATTAATGCCTTTTTCTAATGATGCACTCATGATTCGACTCCTCTGTATCCTGAAATAGCACCGCCATACCAACGTGACAGGACAATCGTGAAACTGTGCATCAGTTTGGTAAATGGAAATACGATTAGTAAAAGTTCGACACTTAAAATATGAATGGCAAGCAGTGTTGGTGCTGTCATGCCGATACGGTGAAAGGCGATATAACCGGTGATCAGTGGCAGTATGGTCACCATCCAGGCAAGGTAATCTTCGGTGTTTGTCAGAAATCTGAGTACCGTATTACGCATACGATGTACAAGTACAGCCAGCAAAGCAATGATGGTGACGACGGCTATGGCATCGACCACGGGGGTTGGTAGTGACGGCCAGCCAAAACCGATAACATCTTTAAACATCAGGATGTGAGGTGCGAATAAAAATATTGTGACAAATAATCCTATATGAAAAACATAACCGGCAACGATAGTAAACGTCGAACGCTGGAATGTGCTCTTATCCGGTATTGACCTTGTGACGATAGTGCGCAGGCCGCTGCTCATCTCCGAACCCTTTGCTTCGGCAAGATTGGCTTTACGGCCTAGTAATAAAATTTCAGCGACGCGAATAATAACGCCGGCGATAAAAATGATAACGGCAATCTGAAAACCCTGTCCGCGTACCCAGTTCAGGAACTCTATCTCAGTCATGTGTCAGTCCTCATACGTTATTGTTTCTGTTTTTATCTCTATAGTTCGGGAGTCATTTTTCCAAATCATCAACGCCTGTTTTGCTGTGTGCGGCAAGGGCACTATTTTTTTTACCCTTATTCATCGCGCCTAAAGCCACACCGGCAGCTATCGCACCAGCAGCTGTATAGATAACTGTTTGCGTTATATTTTCAGTTGGCATCGACAGTGATTTGTAGAAACCGCCGCCATCCCAGAAATCAGGCTCAGAACAGCCCAGGCATGGATGGCCGGATTCGATAGGCCAGCTGGTACCATCGTTCCATTTGGTTGTGGCGCAGGCGTTGTAGGTCGTTGGCCCCTTGCAGCCGAGTTTGTATAAACACCAGCCTTTTTTAGCGCCTTCATCATCGAATGTTTCTGCGAACAGGCCTTTGTCATAAAAAGGCCGGCGGTAGCAGCGGTCATGGATGCTCTGTCCGTAAAAAACTTTTGGTCGGCCGATATGATCAAGTTCAGGAATCGCGCCGAAGGTCAGATAATGTGTCAACACTCCGGTAATGACCACGGGGATCGGTGGGCAGCCCGGCACGTTTATAATAGGTTTGTCTTTAATGATGTCGCTGACAGAAACGGCACCGGTTGGATTTGGATTTGCATGCGGAAGACCGCCATAGGTCGCACAGGTGCCGACGGCGACGATAGCGGCGGCGCCTTTGGCTGACTCGATCAGCATGTCATAGTTGCTAATACCGGCAATGGTCGAGAAACCGGGGTTGTCCAACGGGATCGAGCCGTCAACGATCAGTAGGTATTTACCGAAGTTTTCTTTCATGGCCTCTTCACGCGCTTCTTCTGCGGCATGACCGGAGGCAGCCTGTAAAGTATGGTGGTAGTCCAGTGAGATAGCATCAAATATCAGACTTTCGATGGTTGCCGTGTGCGCACGTGTCAGTGACTCGGTGCAACCGGTACACTCCTGAAAAGATAACCATATGACAGATGGTCTTTTCGCACTTTCCAGTGCGTGAGCGATCTTTGGGATCAGCGCGGGGGATAAGGCCATCATCGATGCCGTTGCTGCACAGTATTTTAGAAAACTACGACGTGAAACTCCCTGGTCGCGTAATATTTCGCCTAGAGTTTTATCTTTGTTGTTGGTCATTCTCAATTCTCCGACGGTGAGACATTAGTTTCTGTATCGTCACGTAAATCCAGGGTAAGACGGTTATAAGCATCCATTACATCCTCTGTCTGTGAACAAAGGATTTCAGGCATTATCGTAATTTCGATAAAACGGCTGGTGACATGCTGCTCATCGTTGTAATGAGTAACAATCCATACGCCGGTATATCGTGTTTCGATGATTTCGCTCAAACCCAGCGCATTAAGCTTTGCCTGAACTTCACCCTGACCCAGTGTGTTTAAAATCTTGTCTTCTTCGCCGGGAGCTAATGGAATACTTCGTAGATCAATAATCGTGGTCTGACCAGTCTCAATCAGGTTGTCCAGTGCATGTTTAATTTCATGCAGCAACGGTTTCACATTATGTGTCAGTTCGTTACCGATCTGAATGTTAAATTTCACTGCATCCGATAGATGCGTTGCTGTTTCTGTCATATCTATCTCTGTTAAGTAAGTACCGGACATTGCGGTTCAGCAGGCTCAGAGCCATCACCTGTATTAACTTTTTGCCATTGTTTTATTAATTTCACGGCTTCGGCTACGGCTTCATCTAATGCATCCTGAACCGCTGCTGTTGGTTTCATTCCCCAGACCATTTTGTCCGGCTGAATACCAATCAAGGCACGATTTTCAGGAAGGCTTTCGGTTAGGCGTGCGATATCCACTAAATCGATCAAACCGACTTCGTGTGCGCTGCGTTTGGTGGTGCGTAGAAACGTATCCATCTCAGAGCCGACAAAGGTTTTAACCGTTCCCGCAGGCTGGTGCAGTTCAGTTGCGTCAAAAACAATCAGATTGCTACAATCTTCGATCCATACGGCGAGGGTAAAACTAAGCGTGCCGCCATCGATGAAGTTGAGATTTGCTATGTCAGGCCATGTATCGGGAATGGCTGATTGAAGATGGTTGAGTGCGTGGATGCCCGCACCTTCATCTGTCAGTAAGGTGTTACCGATTCCAAGGATTAAGGTTTCATCAGCACACATCAAGGCTCCCTGATAGTTTGTAGGTAACTTTTAACAGAGTGTGGCGTTACACTTGTTGATATATGTCAAATGCTTGTGTTTTTTTTAAGCCAGAATGTAAGATAGTGAAATTAACTGATTCTGGATTGTTTTATGTGTCTAGGTATACCCATGCAAATTAAATTGATCGATGGCTTTACCGCACACTGTGAGGCTAAAGGTGTGACGCGCGATGTCAGCCTGTTTATGATGCAGGAAGACAAACTCGAAGTGGATGACTTCATCGTGGTTCATGTCGGTTATGCTATCCAGAAAATCTCTCAGCAGGAAGCACAAACTGCCTGGGAGCTGTATGACGAGATGCTGGCAGGTGAACCGGGTGAGGCGAGATAATAATCATGGAACATGGTCATGCATGAACTTGCTATCTGTCAGGCATTGATGGACCAGGTTGAAAGTATTGCTGTAGAACGCGAGGCACACTGTGTAACCGCTATCGTTGTCGGAATGGGACCGCTGTCTGGAGTGGAAGCGCAGTTATTACAAAATGCATATCCGATAGCCAGTGCCGGAACTATCGCAGAACACGCGGAACTGGTGATTGAGCAGTTGCCGATTAGAGTTAAATGCACGCAGTGCGGCAGTGAGTCAAATGCCCTGCCAAACAAACTAACCTGCAAAAAGTGCGGTGACTGGCGAACGACATTAGTCAGTGGTGATGAGCTGATGTTGATGACTGTGGAGCTTGAAAAACAGCAACGAGTAATGAATAGTTAATAATGAATAATGTAAAAACAAAACCTGGTTATTCTTCGCTACCGGTTATTGAAGTTTGTTTATTATTCATTGCCCGATTTAGTAGAAACCAGGTTATTTGGGGAACACATCATGTGCGATACATGCGGATGTAACATTACACACGGCAACGAGGACTTAATTCGCCCGGGCGGTAAACTGCAAAAAACAGGAAGCGGTAAAGAGGCAGTGACTGTTCTTCATAGCCTGTTGCATGAAAACGATCGCACCGCCAAACACAACCGTGATCACTTTGATCGGAACAATGTGCTTGCGATCAATTTGATGTCTTCACCCGGTGCCGGTAAAACCGCTTTACTTGAAGCAACGATACTACAGTTGGGCCTGAAACAGGACAGCAGTCTGCGAATAGCGGTGATCGAAGGTGACCTGGAAACAGAAAATGATGCAGAGCGCATTCGCAAACACGGTGTTAAGGCAATACAGATAGCCACTGGTAGTGCCTGCCACCTTGATGCACACATGATACATCAGGCTTTGCACAATCTTGATCTTGCCGAGTTTGATATAGTATTTATCGAAAATGTCGGCAACCTGGTCTGCCCCGCAAGCTTTGATCTGGGACAGCACTTAAATGTCACCTTGCTCTCTGTACCTGAAGGCGATGATAAACCGGCGAAATACCCCGTCATGTTTCGCGCATCGGACCTTGTGCTGATCAGTAAATGTGATCTGCTGCCTGTACTCGATGACTTTAGTCCCGACAGGGCGAAAAACTATTTACATGACATCGCCAGCACTGCGCCTGTTTTAGAGCTTTCATCCAAAGATAAATCAGGCATCGCGGAGTGGCTGAAATGGATTTCTATACAGAGAGAAGAGAGGTCCGCCTATGTTGATGCTCATCCACTCGATGCCAGTACTAGCGGTACCGGACATGTACATTACCATCATCATGAGGATCCTCACGAACACCGCCATAGTGATGACAGCAACTGACGATGACCGCCAGTGCAAAACAATGGCTTGAACGTATTCGCGCATTGCCTCACCGCAAAGACCGGGTGAAAATCATGAATGTCTGCGGTGGCCATGAACGTTCGATCACCATGGCGGGTTTACGTAAAGCATTGCCTGATTATATCGAACTGGTGCCCGGTCCTGGTTGTCCGGTATGTGTCTGTCCTGAAGAAGATGTATTTGAAGCGATTCAGCTTGCGCTCTACGAAGATATAATCCTGGTCGCCTTTGGCGATATGTTACGTGTCCCTGTCAACGTGCCCAAAGCCCGAGGTGAGAAAAAATCGGCGAGAACACTGGAGCAGGCAAAAGCTCAGGGTGCAGACATCCGTCCGATTGCGTCACCTACCGAAGCCGTAAGTATCGCAAAAGACAATCCGCATAAAGCCGTGGTGTTTTTTGCTGCGGGTTTTGAAACCACTACTGCGCCAGTGGCGGCGATGCTGGTAGAAGGTGTTCCTGAAAACCTGTCAGTATTACTATCGGGCCGATTGACCTGGCCGGCGGTTGCTATGTTGTTGGACTCCGGCACACCGGGGTTTGATGCACTCATTGCACCGGGGCACGTATCGACCGTGATGGGGCCGGAAGAGTGGGACTTTGTTGTTGAGAAGCACAACATACCTGCAGCGGTCGCTGGCTTCCAGCCGGAAAGTCTGCTGGCCGCGATGTATTCAACCTTGCGTCAATTTAATGACCAGCGTTACTTTTTAGATAACTGCTACCAGCAGTTGGTAAAACCCGGTGGTAATAAATCAGCACAGGCGCATCTAAATAAAGCGATGAATGTCTACGATGCCAACTGGCGTGGTGTCGGCATTATTCCAGCGTCGGGCTACAAACTGGATGATGCCTACAGTAAACACGATGCCGGAAAGTTGTATCCTTCTTACGCGGATGATGCCCGTAAACGTGCGGGACAGATGCCGCCGGGCTGTGACTGCGCGAAGGTCGTACTCGGAAAGATTTATCCCAATGAATGTAAACTGTTTGGTAAGGCGTGTCAGCCGAGAAACCCCATTGGTCCGTGCATGGTTTCAGATGAAGGTGCCTGTCGAATATGGTGGGCGGGTGGCTTGCGCGAAGTGGCTAGTGCCAAACAGAAAGTGGCCGGTTAGCCACAGGTAAAAAATCACGGTTTACAAAGCGCGAAACCAGAACAAAACAAGTTTAACCAGATATATAACTTCTCTCTTCATTGATTCAGCAAATAAGTACAAACAAACCAGGTTTGATATGTGGATACCTGCTTAAACAAACAACCATACACAGAGCAATCCGCCAGACAGATCGTATTATCCGGTCAAGTTCAAGGTGTTGGTTTCAGACCTTTTATTTATCGTCTGGCGATACAACATAATCTTTGTGGCTGGGTAAGAAACTGTGTAGGTATTGTTGAAATTCATGTTCAGGGTCAATCGGACAGTATAAAAAAATTCCTCAGTGATATCTTTGATAATAAACCGCCAATCGCAAGTCCCGTACTCGAGTCAGATTCAGCAACTGCCGTTGAAGAATTTGATACTTTCACTATTCTCGAAAGCCAGCGTCAGGGAAAGTCACCGATCAGTGTTCCCAGCGATCTTTTTTGTTGTGATGACTGTCTCACAGAATTAAATGATCCTGCAGACCGTCGTTACCATTATCCCTTTATAAACTGCACCCAGTGCGGACCGCGTTTCACCTTGATAAACAAGCTGCCGTATGATCGGGCGAATACCACGATGGCGGCTTTTGATCTGTGCCCACAGTGTCTTGCCGAATATGAAGATCCTTCAAACAGGCGTTTTCATGCAGAACCCGTGGCATGTCCCGAGTGCGGGCCGTCACTTAGCTTTCATAAAAAAGAAATCTGTATTGTTGATAATAATGCCGCTGCAATAAAACATGCTGTAGCGGCTTTGCATAAAGGAGAGGTTGTTGCTGTGAAAGGCATCGGGGGTTACCACTTGATGTGTGACGCTTGTGATACGCAAGCGGTGATACGATTACGAACAAATAAACCTCGTCCGCACAAACCGCTGGCTATTTTATTTCCGGTGCCCGTGAATAATCCATTTGAAATAGCCGATCGCCATGTCACTTTAAGCGAAGATAATAAAAAGTTTTTATTGCAGCCAGGCAGGGCTATTTTTCTGGTAGAAAAAAGCAAAGAAAAACATATAAAACAGTCTGCATTATCGGAACAGATAGCCCCCGGGTTAAATGAGGTTGGCATTATGCTGCCATACAGTCCACTGCATCATTTATTGCTCAATGAGTTTGACGGGCCGCTGGTTGCTACCTCGGCAAATATCAGCGGTGAGCCGGTATTGATACAAAACCAGGATGTTGAAAAACGACTGTCTCATGTTGCCGATGCTTATCTGCATCATAATCGGCCAATTGCGCGGCCGGCTGATGACCCGGTCTACAGAACTATCGCGGGTAAAGTCAGGCCGATACGAACAGGTCGCGGTTCAGCTCCGATAGAACTGACCTTGCCATTTAAACTGCAGCAGCCAATACTTGCCGTTGGTGCGCAGATGAAAAATGTTATCGTGCTGGCATGGGAAAACCGTGCGGTTATCTCACCGCATATCGGTGAGATGGACTCATTACGTTCTCTTCAAGTTTTTGAAGAGTCGATTACTGATCTGCAAAAACTGTACGATGTTAAAGCCGAGCTTATCGTTTGTGACGCGCATCCGGGTTATTCAACGACAGGTTGGTCAAATAATCAAAAACTTCCTATATACAGTGTTTACCACCATCACGCGCATGCTTCTTCGGCCTATTATGAATATGCCTGTAGGCATGAAGCAAATACATCGAAACATGCACCGCTTATTGTTTTTACATGGGATGGCGTCGGTTATGGTGACGATGAAACGCTCTGGGGTGGTGAGACTTTTGTTGGTTTCCCAGGTGAGTGGTTGCATGCAGTGAGCATGCGACCGTTTAACCTGCCGGGTGGTGATAAAGCAGGGCGGCAGCCGTGGCGCAGTGCCGCGGCATTGTGCTGGCAGGTCGGACTAGGTTATGAGGAAATTCCCGAAAAAGACCCTTTATTGTTTCAGTCCTGGCAAGCCAGGATCAATGCACCGCAAACAACTTCGGTCGGTCGATTATTTGACGCGGCTGCCGCGTTAACAGGGGTCTGTGTAAACGCCAGTTTTGAAGGGCAGGGGCCGATGCTGTTTGAATCCTTGTGCGAAGATTTATGTGATCTACCGGAAAAAGTATCAGGTAAGACTAACAAGGATTATGTCGGCTTGCCGCTAGAGAAAACTGATGGCCTATGGCTTGCCGACTGGCAGGCCCTGGTGTCTGAAATGCTGAATAAAAAATTGACTGTTGTAGAACGGGCAACCTTATTTCATCGTTCGCTGGCTGAGCATATACTGCAACAGGCACGGGTTATCCGTAGTGAGCATGGTGTAGATACCGTTAGCTTTTCAGGTGGTGTATTTCAAAATCGCGTATTGACCGAGCTGGCAATTAAATTACTGGCCGATGATGGCTTTGATGTATTTATGCCTGAGTTGATACCGGTCAATGATGCCGGGATCAGTTTCGGGCAGGTTATGGAATATGCCTATAAAGATAAATGAAAAACAAATGAAAAAGATTAAAAGCTTTGAACCACAGAGATACAGAGTACTCTGAGAAAAACGTTCTAACATTTAAGAAGTTTAAGCAGGTAAATAAATGCAAGACACACACATCTCACTCGCGCATGGTAATGGCGGTCGCTATATGCGAGAACTTATCGAAGAAATATTTGCTCGCCACCTCGCCAACCCCGAGCTTGACGTGCATGCCGATGCAGTACCGATTGCTGTCGAAGGTGGTGAGGTATTATTTACTACCGACGGCTTTACTGTACAGCCATTAGAATTTCCTGGCGGCAATATCGGCTCGCTTGCGGTGCACGGTACTACTAATGATCTCGCTGTTGCAGGTGCTATACCAAAATATTTGAGTTTGAATGCCTTCATCGAAGAGGGGTTGGAGATTGCAACCCTGGAACGTATCGTTAAAACACTGGCCGAAACCGCGGCAGAGACTGGAGTTAAAGTTGTTGCTGGTGATACCAAGGTATTAAGACGTGGAGAAGGTGGTGGTTTGTATCTTGCGACAACCGGTGTTGGTATTCGTCAGGGCCACGTTATGTCGATGCAAAACATCAAAGACGGCGATACTATTATGATCAGCGGTCCGTTGGGTGATCACGGTATCGCTGTTATGCTGGCGCGTGAAGAATTCGGCTTGCGTGGTGATATACAATCAGACGCTGCCAGCGTATTAAACCTGACGACCCGTGCATTAGATCATAAAGGTTTACGTTTTATGCGTGACCCGACCCGTGGCGGAATCGCAACAGTATGTTCCGAGTTGCAGCGGGCAACCGGGTTTGGCGTACGGCTGAATGAAGAGTCTCTTCCGGTGAGAGAGCCGGTGCAGTCGGTGTGCGAGATGTTAGGATATGATCCTATGTACCTGGCATGCGAAGGCCGGGTCGTCGCTATCGTCGATACAGATGATGCACAGGCATTGCTGGCAACATGGCAAAGCCTTGAGGAAGGAAAAGGCGCTGCGATCATCGGTAGTATCGATTCAACCATACCTTATGTTCTGATGGAGACCGAAATTGGTGGCGAGCGTATACTCGAAGAACTTGAAGACGACCCCTTACCCAGAATCTGCTGATTATCCTGCTCGCGGCACGGTTGTTTGCAGGACCTGCTGTTCGCCAAGCCCGAAAGTACTCCAACTGTCTAACATCTCATGAAGTCTTCTTTGGTACATTCATACCAGTCCTTCATACGGGATTCGAGCCAGCTTCCCGGCGAGATAGCCGAGAAATATTAAGCCGAACAGCGGTAGAACGAGATCGATAACAGTTATCACTAGACTATCTACAGAATAATAAAGGGGTAGGGAGCGGCTTGTTAGAGTAAAAAATAATGAATCGTAACAAGCATAACCACTTTAACTAAAAGACGATTGACTATCCTCGCCTATGTTGACGTTGACGTTTGTTGGCGACGCCATTCCGGCTAATCACTTCGAGATCTGGCTCACCAGGGTTAAATCGTCCCTTTTGGCCAGAGCGCTGGAAATCGTGTTCCAGTGATTGTCTGGCGATATCTGCTGATACATCCATCTGTTCAATAAGAACCCTGTAAAGCAGTTCAAATACACGTCTTAACGAGATCTTCCAGCTGCTACCGGTAATCGCATATAGAGCGTCGCTGAGTTGTAGAAAACGCTCAAAAGCCGAGTCACCGAGAATGATTGGCAGGGTCTCGCGAAAACGCCCCGAATTGCCGATCATGTCCCAGAATCGGGCAAAACGATTCACACGCTGCAGGGTATTAAAATCGATATCACGGCTGCTCAATATATTGTATGGCGCTTCAGGATTGTAGCGTAATCGGTACTGGTCATTGTGACGATTGATTGGAGCGCCCCGGAGTCGCTTGAGGATACCGACTTGAATTTCCTGTGGCCTCAGAGCGACGAGTTGATCAAAGCTGTTGGCAAAGTTTTCCAGGCTGTCGCCGGGTAGACCAAAGATCAAATCAGCATGAATATGAGCCCCGGTATTCTCGCGCAACCAGGTTAAATTCTCACAGGTTTTCTGGTTATTTTGCCTACGGCTAATGAGGCCCTGGATTTCCGGGTCGAAGGTTTGGACTCCTATCTCGAACTGCAGCGAATGCTCAGGAAATTTGACTAGCACCTGTTTCAATTTGTCGGCAAGATTGTCGGGAATAACTTCAAAGTGGAGATACAGATCATCACGCATACGCTGCAGAAAAAACTCCAGAATAGCGACGCTGGTACTTACCTTGAGGTTGAATGTGCGATCGATAAATTTAAAATTCCTGGCGCCGCGTTGAAACAGCTTATCCATAGCAGCGAGGAAGCTTTCGAGATTGAAGGGAACGGCTGTTTTATCCAGAGATGAGAGGCAAAACTCGCATTTAAAGGGGCAGCCGCGCGAGGCTTCGACATAAATTAGCCGATTGCGAATATCTTCATCGGTATAATACCGGTAAGGCAGCTCAAGATTATCGAGAGCTGCCACTTCACCGGCAATCACTTTTTCCTCAACCGTTTCATCGGCCAGCAGGCGTTTACATAGCTTGGCGAAACTTATTTCCCCCGGGCCGGTAATGACATGATCGGCCAGCTCGCAGAGCGGTGGTAAATCGTTAGTGAAACTAACCTCGGGCCCCCCGACAATTATTTTAATTTTGGGTGATATTGTTCGGATCAATGCGATGACCTTGTGCGTTTCGGTAACATTCCATATGTAAATACTGAAGCCTATAATCCTGGGCTGTAGCTGCAATAGTTTTTCTGCAATTTCGAGCGGACGCTCCTGAATGGTAAATTCCATCAATCGTGCTTGTGATTGGCTTTCCCCCAAATTCGCGTAGAGATAGCGCAATCCAAACGCAGAGTGCATGTATCTTGCATTCAGAGTGGTAAGCAGTAAATCTGTCGTCACAAGCGGTGCGGCCGGGGGTAGCTGAAGGTTCGGGTCAAGCATAGGCGAAAATTAAAAGCGAAGGTACCTATTCCTGGCAGTAGATTATCTTTCCGCTGGATCGAAATGATAGAATCAGTTTAAGATTCTATCACGGAAAATAAATCATGCCCCGTATACCTCCAGGTGAAGGGGTGAACTGGATTACCAAACTCGACAGGTAGTTTCGTCAGTCAGGATGCCTGCTTTAACCCTGGACCGGACAGACTCTAATAATCGGGTTTTAATGCACCACCGCGAATCACGCTATCGGGTAAAATATCGGGGCGAGGATTCACCTGCAGGTACTTGATATTGTTCATTGGTATGACGAAAAATTCATCACCTATCTCGATCGCGAGTTGATTGGCGTCTAGCGCTTTTTGTACTCTGCTTGCTATCTGATAATTTTCATCAGTCTGCTTTGGGAAAGTCACAGACAGTTTGCTGCCGTCTGTAAAATGAATTGTTAAGAATCTTTTATCCGCCATTTGTTTACTCCGTAGCTGGGTATTTAATCTAGTCGTAATTCTAGCTTATGTTGGCCATTCTTCACCATCCGTGTAACGAGTGCCACGATGTCCGCGCTTTGGTACTGGGCTT
>Ga0255039_10000237_pt1 | contig 18193 bp, 13 predicted proteins | sample BC1_12_1_MG_FD_181713 | JGI IMG/M metagenome (GOLD analysis project Ga0255039, IMG submission 181713) | Seawater microbial communities from Strait of Georgia, British Columbia, Canada - BC1_12_1 | ecosystem: Environmental > Aquatic > Marine > Strait | place: Canada: British Columbia | collected... | reverse complement strand
AACGACTTAGGTAAATACACCCGACAGGGGTCGAACCTGTAACCTTCGGTTTCGTAGACCGACGCTCTATCCAGTTGAGCTACGGGTGCTAATTTTAGATATTTTCATATCTTTTACTTGTTTAACGCCACCCTAGTGTGAGGGTAAATGCCAAACGAGCCCCTAAATATAGTAATAGGTTGCTGATTATGCAAGCGAATACCCGCTATTTTGCCATAAATTGCCCTCTTGCTCGATAATCGTGGTTAAAAATTAGGATAATGATGGTTTGGCTGTTAGAATGTTTCATTCAAATTTAGTAACATGCTTAAACGCTTAACGAGACCTTATATATATGCTTACCATTGGCAACGTAAAATTACCACAACCCTTTTTCCAAACGGCACTCAGCGGCTATTCTGATCGGGCCATGCGCGAGATCGCCCGCGAATTTGGGTCGCCACTCACTGTACCTGGGGTAATGCTCGATACTTCAGTGATCCATATGGCGTCGAAACCCAAAAAACGGAAGTTGATCGCTTGCGAAAACGAAGCGCACCCGATCGCAGCGCAAATCATGGGGGCAACTGCCGAGAACATGGTTACCGCTGCAAAGATTATGGAAGAACTCAACTACGATATCATCGATCTCAACTTTGCTTGCCCTGTCCCCAAAGTACTACGCCGTGAACGTGGCGGCTACATGATGAGCCAACCTGATTTGCTGGTCGATATATTTAAACAAATCAAAGATGCCGTCAATGTGCCTGTAACGATGAAAATTCGTGCTGGGTATGATGAAACACCTGAATCTATTGAAAAATTTTGGGAAATATGCGAACGAACCGTTGCTCATAATATCGACGCCTTAATGATCCATGGCAGAAACGTAGTACAAAGGTACCGTGGCTTTCCGGACTGGCAAATATTAGCAGATGTCAAAGTAAAGTTTCCCAACACAACCCTGCTTACCAGTGGTAATTTGTTTACCGCAAAAACAGTTGTCAAACGACTTGCCGAAACGAAGTGTGACGGCGCACTCATCGCACGCGGTTGCATTGGTAACCCTTGGATCTTTAAGGAAATCATTTCGCGCTTAGATGGTACACCATACACAGACCCAACCGTTACCGAACAAGGTGAAGTGATATTGCGCCACTTCAATACGATACTTCAAGATTACCCAGAAGTAACCTCTGTATTTATGTTCAGAAAGTTCACCGCAAAATATACACGCCGACACCCTGACAAAAATGATGTACATATGGCGATGATGAAAGCGACCACAAAGGATGAACTATATGCGACAATTAAAGAATACTACGGGGTAACCAATCGCTGATTATTCTGTGTTGTATTTTCACCTATTCAGGAAATACAATCGTACGATTTTTGTAAACGATAATTTGATCTTGGGCATATGCCTTTATCGCAGTCGCTAAGACTTGCTTTTCGACGTCTCGCCCCATTGCTAACATTGATTCGACACTATGGGTATGATCTACCCTGATCGTTTCTTGATCAATGATCGGGCCCATATCGAGTTCTGCTGTGGCAAAGTGACTTGTGGCACCAATAATCTTCACACCACCTTCATGGGCTTGATGGTAAGGACGCGCACCCTTAAATGCTGGCAAAAAGCCGTGATGCACATTGATGATACGATACGCATATGCATCTAAAATTTTTGGAGATAAAATCTGCATGTAACGTGCCATCGCTATAAAATCGATGTTGTGTTGCTGAAAGATCTCTATTTGTTTGCCTTCAGCTTCTACTTTGGTTTCTTTTGTCACTGGTATGTAAAAGAATGGAATTTTAAAAGCCTTGGCGACATGTTCCAAATCTCTATGGTTACTCACAATAAGGGAAAGGTCTGCGTTGATTTCACCATACTGATGACGTAATAACAAATCATATAAACAATGATCATATTTTGAAACCATCACTGCCATTTTTTTACGATTAGATGAAAAAGAAAGCACGGTTTCCATTTTATAATCTGATGCCGTTGCGGCAAGATCATCTTCAAAATTCTTATTTGTAAGCTTCAATTTTTCTGTATCGAAATGAACGCGCATAAAAAACTGATTGTTCAACTCATCAGAATGATGATGCGAAGTAATAATATTACCTCCACGCTCAAAAATAAAATTTGAGATATGTGCGACAATGCCAGGGGCATCTTTACAATGTAGGGTAAGTGTTGCTGTTTTTTTACGCGGCATTTTTTTTCCATATGTAAGCTAATTTAATCGATAAAACATATTTGTATCACGATCGTAAATCCAATTGCGTATTATAGTAAAACGCGCTTTAAAACACAATCTCATTCAAATGTAAAATTTTCAATATAAGAACTGGCGCTACGCAACCGCACGCCTCTTTTTGAGCTCAATATCTACACTTTATAAGTGCAGCTACTGCAAGGCGCTAATAAAGTACGGTCGTAGCACCAAATGAATATGATACGGCTTCTCGTAAGCTTGATTGGGTAAATGGTTTTGCGAGGGTCCCTGTAATATGTGTGCCTTCATGATTTAAGGTATCTGTTTCTAAACCTGGGTTTGTTAACAACAATACCTTCACATCTCTCATCTCTGGTAGATAAATAAGGTGCCCGGCGAGTTCAGCACCTGAGAGACCTGGCAATTGGCTACTGGCAATGATTAAATCTGGTAACTCGGCCTGAGCAACTTTTAAGGCGGTATTCCCATTTGATTGCGAAATGACATCATACCCTAATGAAACCAGTTTATATATAATCATATGTTTTATCGCAATATCACTTTCAACGACCATTATCTTTTGTTTCGGCATGATGATTATACTCTCTTGAAATCTATTTTGATGATAGTTATTATAAACGCCTTCCATACGGCGCGCGCACGGAACAGTGTAGTCAAGGTATCTATCGGAATCATTTTGGGCAAACTTTGGAGACAATTACAAAAGATTACCACGTAAAATAGAAGGGAAAATATCATAATGGCGCAAAGCGTTTAGACAAAACAACAGATTGTCAATCACGTGTAACATTACTAATAACACCGTTATAAAATATACACATTTTACCTGACCGTTAAAACCACCCCACCTATTACAACAACACGACACAAAAAAAGAAAGCGCACATCTTAGTTGGCTTCAACCCAATCGGTTACCGGACTTTGCACCATTAACTGTTTTAAAATCTCATCGTTATGGTGTTTAATCGTTTTAATAAAAGAGACATTAAAGCCAATTGGTTTTTCACTTTTAAAACAGGCAATGGTTCTAAATGGCTGCATATTACCATCACCATTTACAATAGAATATGCAATCTTTTCTGTTTTAAGATATTGCATCTTTAATCGCAACAATAAAGCTTCGCCATAAGATGATTGAATCACGTCGTCACTGCCTGTGACTAATAACATTCCATTCAATGATAATTGTGTATGGAAATGTAAAATTGTTTTTATATATTGGTCATTATTTTTTTGGTCAATGGATGTCGCATGTAAACGGGCATCTATACCATCATACTTTGATTGCACTACCGATTCCCACCAAGAGGGATGCAGAGATGTTAACGTAATAGGTACTTCTAAATTAGAAGATGCGCTCTGACATACTTTATTAATCATCGCATAAGGCGTATATGCCGATAACAAATACTCATTTTGTTGATAACTATTTTTCTTACAACTATAACTGAAGCGCGTTGACCATGAAGCAATTCGGGGTGGATCATTTATTTGATTGCCATAAAATAAGTCATGAAAACTTAACGATGACGTCACAATATCGCCTAGCTCATTCAGCTGGCCATTGCTCACATACGGTTTTATATAAATACCCGTTTGGTCATAATTTGCAACCCAGCCGGTGCCGTAGGTTTCAATCAAACGGTGATGTATATTTTCATAAGGGGCAGCCAACCACAATTGATTCATATTCATAAAAATGATGCAATTTGTTACAAACAATAGTGCGCCTGCGGTATTTGAATAAAGAACAAAGCGAAGTGGTAATTCTCGATGTACAACATTAACAATAATACCCCCAACTACACCTGAAAAGACCATCGCGACCAACGCTTGCAATGACCCGCCACGCGTTAACATAATTTGCCCAAAGAAATACCCCCCTATCAATACCCCACTACTACTTAAGACCAACCACCATGCCCACCCAAGCGCTTTACTTACCAACACTTGCTGCGTAAATCGCTTACCAAATCGAACCCAAACACCTAACAATAACATCAAAACACCAACAACTGCTATCAACACAAATTCAATTAAAACAACCGCCCAAGATGGCCAATGATAATTAAACTTGGCTTGCCATGCGAAATAATATAACACAATAAATATTAAACAATTAAGCGGCCAAAATAAATAGAGCAAAAGTTCAGCTTGTTTTAACAACGCATCACCACCCCGAACAAATTTCATACCACCAAAAGTACCCGCTGCAATACAAATCGTAAAAAACAGTGCCGTTATTTTCAGTAACATATGATCGATGGCAAGTAAATTAAAGAGATGAATAACGATTATCGCCAAACCACCAACAATGGTCGCGCAATAAAATACTTTGCCCAATACAAACATTTGTTGAGATTGCACTTCATCGAGTTCTACTGGGGTTGCTTTGTAAATAAGCTGCTTTTGATATGTAAGTCGCTCGGGCATTTGATAAAACAAATACAACACTACAATCAAGATAAAAATTTGATGTGTCAAAATCAAATAATAGCCATTACCCCCTAAGGGGAAAATGTAATGCCACAATAACATCCCTAGAATAAACGGAACAAACAACCACCCAGGCAATCGCCCTTCTAACTGATATATACTTCGCGTGCTTTGATCTACAGAAATGGCTAGGCGATAAAATAAGGCAAGAATTAAGCCGCCAATAATCCATGATGGGCCCAAAAAAGTAATCAGTAATAGAAAGTCTATGCCCCTATGTAATATCGGCCCTATGATAAAGCCACCATGTATCTCTTTAAAAAACAAAAACAAACGATCATAATATAGTGATGAAACAATCGATAATATTGAAAAAAGTAACAAACACCCAGAAAACAACGATGCAACCCATCGGGTTTCCGCTCGGCCGCCCGCAAACCAAAAATGGGCTGAAATTTGGTGTTCACCTGTAAACCAATATTCCCCCGAAGATGAAAACCAATTAAATATACCGATGGCAAACTGCGGCAATAATATACCAAAGCAAACACAACCTAATGCCACGGCATAAAATTGTAGAGATGTGTCCAATGACGTTCCTAAAGATGTATGTACGATATCTTTAAAACCGTAAAGTGTACTACCGCCACAGAAAGAAATCAGCAAACATGCCCCTAACATGTGCCTTAAATTTTTCTCTCGTGCTACTGGCGCCATCGCTAAAACTTTCTATAGGGTGATATACCACAAAAATAGTATTGACATTTGTACCCCAGAAAAAACCAAGGCTTAAAACACGTTGTCGCTGCGTGACGAAAAATGAATCTCAGATGATACCTTACAAATGACTATTGGTACTACTGCATATCCAAGCCGATATCTAAGCTCTTTACAGAATGTGTTAAACAGCCTAACGAAATGCGTTCGACACCTGTTTGCGCAATTTTTACCAGCGTATCAAGTGTTACATTCCCAGAGGCTTCCAATTGAATTACCCCTGAAAAGCCCATTTCATTACGCATGACTACAGCTTGCGCCATCTCTTGACACGACATATTGTCAAGCAATATCACCGTTATCCCAACATGTTGTTTTGAAAATACAAGGATAGCTTTTAGCTGTTCAAGGGTATCGACTTCAATTTCAACCATACGTAATGGTAATTGTTTAGATTCGATTTGTTTTAAAAGCATCGTGAGGCCAGTATTCATTTCACTTGCCCCAATAGCGACCCAATGATTGTCCTTGACCATCACGCCGTCATAAAGCCCCATGCGATGATTTACACCCCCCCCACATCTAACACTATATTTTTCTAAGTGGCGATAACCAGGCGTGGTTTTTCGTGTATCACAAATATCACAATTAGATGCCGCAACCAAAGCAACACAGTGTGCTGTCATTGTGGCAATACCTGAAAGGCGTTGTAAAAAGTTAAGCACAACACGCTCGCTGGTAACCAACGCGCGTAACGGGCCAGATATGTTTCCGATAGATTGCCCTGCAGTTACTGCTGTGCCATCGGTAATTGCTGCTGTCAAAACGAGATCACTATTATACGCCGCTAATATATCAGGGACCATTGTCATGCCACAAATAACACCATCTGTACGTACCACAATATTTGCTGCACCTACAGCATCGGCATCAATCGTAAAGGTAGCACTCCAATCGCCATCGCCTACATCTTCGGCCATGGCTAAGGCAATCAATTGTTCATAATGGTGCTTGGGTAATGGTGTCATCATGATTTCTTTTTCGTTCTAATATTTGTTTTTAACATACGCGCTTTAAACTGTTTACGCGTCTGTGTCGCTGGTGCTTTGACCGCTTTACCAACAGTTGGTGCTGCAGATAATTCTTCTATTTGATCGCGTAATGCTGCTGCCTTTTCAAAATCTAGCGCTTCAGCAGCTTCAAGCATTTCTTTTTCGAGCATACCAATCAATTCATCCGTTTGCAACACCTCAGTATCACCAAGTACACCAGATTCATGATGTTTGCGTTGCTTGGCTGCAATTTTATCTAATCCAGAACGAATCGCCTTCTTGATCGTTATAGGGGTAATGTTATGTGTTTCATTATATGCCGTTTGTATCACTCGGCGACGTTCGGTTTCATCCATCGCCGTCTGCATTGAATGCGTCACTTTGTCTGCATATAAAAATACACGTGAATCTACATTACGGGCAGCACGACCAATCGTTTGGATCAACGACGTTGTACTACGCAAAAAGCCTTCTTTATCTGCATCTAAAATGGCCACCAAAGAGACCTCTGGCAAATCAAGCCCCTCTCTTAATAAATTCACACCGACAACCACGTCATATTCTCCCATACGTAGGTGTCTTAATATTTCAACACGCTCGATCGTCAAAATATCAGAATGCAAATATGCACATTTAATACCTTCTTCTTTGATAAAGTGACTCAGATCTTCTGCCAACCGCTTCGTTAATGCGGTTACCAATACACGTTGTCCTTTTGCAACTGTAACCTTGATCTCTTTGAGCAAATGTGGTACTTGCCCTACAGCTGGCTCAATAATGATCACTGGATCAACCAAACCCGTGGGGCGAATCACCTGCTCTACGATTTCACCACCGGTTTGTTCAAGTTCATAATCTGCAGGTGTTGCTGAAACAAAAATAATTGAGCGCCACAGTTTTTCTACTTCTTCAAAGCGAAGCGGCCTATTATCTAAGGCACTAGGCAATCGAAAACCGTGACTAACCAATACCCCTTTGCGGCTTTGGTCTCCGGCATACATTGCCCTAATCTGTGGTAAAGTCACGTGCGATTCATCTACGACCATTAAAAAATCATCTGGAAAATAATCAATTAACGTATACGGTCGTGACCCCGGCGCCAATCCACCCAAGTGTTTCGAATAGTTTTCGATACCACTGCAGTAACCGACCTCTTGAATCATTTCCATATCATATCGGGTACGTGCGTTGAGGCGTTGTGCTTCCAACAACTTCCCCTCACTACGCAATGCGATAAGTTGCCCCTCAAGCTCTTGGGTAATCTGTTTAATCGCTTCTTCAACTTTTTCGTCTGGCATCACATAATGTTGGGCGGGATATATAAAAATCTCATCAAGTTGCTCGATCACTTCGCCACTAACAGGATGAATACGTGAGATCCGTTCGATTTCATCACCAAACATCTCGATACGAATGGCCATTTCATCGTACGCTGGCCAAATTTCAACCACATCACCGCGTACGCGAAACTTACCACGTAAAAATTCTACATCATGTCGCTCGTAATGGATATGCGAAAAACGGAGCAACATTTCATTCCGTTCAATTTCTTCACCTTCAGTGACGCGCACCATCATTTTTTGATATTCTTTTGGGGAACCTAAGCCGAAAATACAAGAGACCGACGCAATTATAATCGTATCAGGCCGACTCATTAATGACGTTGTTGCATGTAGACGCAATCGTTCTAAATCATCATTACGGGATGCATCTTTTTCGATATAAATATCACGGGCAGGAATATATGCTTCAGGTTGGTAATAATCAAAATAACTTACAAAGTAACCTACAGCATTTTCAGGGAAAATCTCTTTGAATTCTTCATACAACTGTGCAGCGAGGGTTTTATTATGACATACAACCAAAGTCGGCTTTTGTACGCGGGCAACAGTATTTGCAATAGTAAATGTTTTACCAGAGCCCGTTACCCCCATTAGCACCTGACATCGCTTACCGCTATCGATCCCCTCAACGAGTTGCTCAATTGCAGCTGGCTGATCTCCAGCGGGCTTAAAGTCACTAGTTACTTTAAACTTAGCCATAGCATTAGTAAGCGAGAACTACTCGCCTGGCACTTCGATCACATTGGTAACATAAATAAGGCGCATCTTGCCAAAAGAATCGTAACCTGTTTTACCGACGAGTCGAACTTCTTTGCCAACCCAGTGTGTTAGGTCTAACCCCGCCCTTGCTGATATAGCATAAAATGATATATTATTATTCATTTTATCAAACACAACAAAACGTTGGTTTACTTTACGTGTTTTAAAGACCGCAGAAGTCGCCAACCGTCCTTTTACAACAACTTCTTCAGTATCTTTAAACGTTGGGGATGATTGTGATACAACTTGTGCTACTTTTTTATTGATATTATCCAATGTCATTTTCAACATTTGATCTTGTTCACGAGAAAGTTTCACCGCCTCAACAGCCAGCGCAGCACTACTCGCTTGACGTTGTAATATATCTAATGACACTTTCATCGTACTAGAAATGTTTGATTTCGCCAGCGCTTTATTTAAAGCGGCAATAATCACTGAAAAATCACGATCAATGACTGCTTTATCCATCTCTGCTTTATAAAGCAATATTGAAGTATCATAAACCTTGGTATCAATTTCTTCTTGATTTAAAACGGGCTCAACAGGTTTCGCTACTTTTTTAATCTGCGAAGCTTGTTTTGCACCACCTGCGGCAGGCGCTTTAGGCGTTTTAGCAACCGTACGCTCATTTACCTTTTGAACGACAGCTCCAGACTTTACTACCGGTACACTACCAAGTTTATCGATAAACTTTTTTGATACCCAAAAATAAGCGCCTTTAGGTGGCACTATTTTATAATAATCGCCGCTTTCGCCGATTACTTTAACATTATCATTGGTATTCACCTTCAGCTGAACTTCATCTGCATGACTAGGTGGTACAACAGCAGCATCACTACCAGCACGAACGTTTACAAAATCACCCGTTATGCGACCTTCTACAAATTGTTGTACCCCGTTAGCGGCACCTGAAACTTGTGTTGGCAAACTTTTTCCGCCGAGGTCGACAAATTGCTTAGCTACCCAACTATAACAAACAGATGTTGGCTTAATTTTTGCCCAACCAAACATCACACTTTCTACGACAACTTCGTCTCCCTGAGAAAGCTTATTTACGTGATAATATACTTTTGCTGGCCCAGAACGGACATAAACATCTGGTGCATTAATTTTGCCTAAATATGCCGACGCGCTGCTCTTTTCTGCAACCGTTACGGATGCAAAGCCAACGACGACCGAAATGATTAAAGCGACCAATATACTATACGATTTTTGCTGTGATTTAAATACGGTGTTCATGAACCCATTCTCACCTTTTGTGGCGTTAAATTTAAAAACTCAACGATTAGCATGTTACTAAAAGTCACTAATTTACTGCATATACGGTATCACAGGGGTGATTCTTTGTCAATAACAATAAACCAAAGCCCCCCCCTTTTTAATACCATGTGCGGGATTTGTTAATGCGCTAACACCGTCGAGATGCTAACCATCTCTATAAGGCTTATTATTTTTCAGCCCATCTGTTTGACAAAATCGTTTCAATATAGTCGTCTTATAATATACCAAATAGCGCTACTAAAGAACGCTTGCAACGATAACAGCAATCGCTACAATACAGAGATTAAAATAAGACACTGTAAACAATGAAGTTAGAAACCAAAGCGACATACGCTACCCACGTCGACAACATTTTATCGCGCTATCTCTTTGACAACAACCAAACCTTTGCCCCTATTTCAAGCTAAGCCTTTTGATATGTTATTAACATAAAAATATACACCACACCCAAATGAACATACAAAGAAACTTCCCGGCATACTAAACAAATATGATCCCAATCAGTACCAACAATCAACTTAGTGCCCGCCCCACAGCAAACTATATATTTATTATCCTCAATGTCGTTGCTTACATCATACAACATTCGAGCCATTTTACCGATGCGCAAATCAGGGTGTACTTTTTACAACCTGCATACCCACAACTATTTCAATTTATCACCTATGCATTCCTTCATGCCAACCTCAGCCATATTTTGGGCAACATGTTCTTCTTATTTATTTTTGGCAATAATGTCAATGACCGCCTTGGCAATACTGGATACGCGCTGCTTTATATTGCAGGTGCTATTTTTAGTGGCGTGGGTCACATGGTATCAGAAGGTGTAGGCGCCCCCCCAGTACTTGGCGCCTCTGGTGCCGTTGCTGCAATCACCGGCGCATATATGGTGCTTTACCCTAAAACGACTATTACCGTACTGAACCTCTTTATCATTATTATGACTTTCAATATCCCTGCAGTGTGGTTTATTGCACTCAAACTCATAGTGATTGACAATATCATTACCCCAAATACTGGCAGCGGCAGTAACGTTGCCTACGGCGCGCATTTAGCTGGCTATATTTTTGGCTTTGCTGTGCCATTCGCATTACTCGCTTTAAAGTTACTACCGCACAGTCATTTTGATTTATGGAACCTCTTTAAACGATGGAACAAACGACAATCTTATACCAATATAAACAACGCCAGGCCAACCTACAATCACACTTATAGTGATGACGGCCGTACTATGGTGCAATCTAAAGTAAGAGACGCTTCACCTACCCCAAGCAATGCGCCCCAAGAGCGTCGTAATACATCACAGATCGCAGCCCTTAAAAGCGACATCGCCGAAGCGTTTTATGCCAACGATCTCAACAAAGCATCTGAGCACTATCAAGTATTGCTACGCATAGACGACAAAGCTGTCTTACCGCAACAACAACAACTAGATATCAGCAACACACTAATGCAACAACAATCATACGCCGCTGCCGCCTTGGCATATGAAGCATACATCTCACAATACAACCAATACACCTTCATTGAACAAGTTTACTTAATGCTCGGATTGATTTACAGTCGCTACTTACCAGAGCCTACCCGCGCTAAAGAACTCTTAATACTGGCACACGACAAACTCACCGAAACAAAACAAAAAGAACTGTGCCAAGCAGAACTCCATAAACTTGGTCATCAATTTTAATCATCTGGTTTTACACTATATATAGAAAACACATGCCATGGAAAAGCTAATCCCTTTTGAACATATCGCCACTTATGGCACCGTCGGTGTTTTTGCATTATTAGGGATCATGGCCGTATCCTTAGTTACGTTATGCAAAGGGGCCGATTGGCTCGTTGATGGCGCTGCAAATTTGGCATACAAAATTGGCATGCCTAAAATCATCGTGGGCGCCACAGTGATCTCACTAGGCACTACAAGCCCAGAAGTCGCCGTCTCTGTGATGAGCGCCATAGATGGAAAAGCCGGGATCGCCATCGGTAACGCATTAGGGTCTGTTATTTGTGACACTGGATTAATCTTTGGCCTTGCTTGTTGTTTAACAGCGCTCCCTTTAGATAAATATATTTTGAACCGGCATGGGTGGTTACAATTTGGGTCTGGATGTTTGTTTTTGTGCCTGGCGCTCTACGCAAAGTTTTTCGGTGGCAACCCGCCATTGATTACCGGTGTTATGGGGGTAGGTTTGCTGGCGTTGCTTGTCGGTTACTTACTTATCTCTGTTAAATGGGCCAAAGGGCATACCGGCCATGGCGAAAGTGAAGTAGACGAAACAATTCATTCAACCACGATAACATTATGCGCAATATTGATTTTAGCAGGCTTGGCAATTGTGATTGCTAGCGCCGAAACATTGGTAGGCGCAGCCGAGCAAATATGCCTTTACTACGAAATCCCCGAAGCCGTTATCGCCGCAACAGTAATCGCATTTGGAACATCGTTACCCGAACTTGTTACCGCCATGACCAGTATTAAAAAAGGACACACCGACTTGCTCGTGGGCAATATACTCGGCGCAGACATCCTCAATATCCTTTTTGTCATCGGCGCATCAGCTGCAGCATCATTTCTACCAGGCAATCCAGACTTTATTGGCTTACCGATTTCAAGCGACATCTTCGTCGTACAAATCCCTGCGATGATTTTTATCTTAATCCTCTTCAGAATCGCTATCATAACAGGCAAAGACAACCACTTCCGCCGCGCATGGGGATACCCGCTATTGGCTGTATACTTCATCTTTATGATTGTTTCGTATTTGTATTCGGCTTGAGTGTACGATTTCGGGTTAGATTACATTCCTTGTTGAATGGTAATCACCACGACGGTATGCGTTTTAGCAAACATACAAATTGTGAAGCGTACGTAAGTCCGCCGTGGCGGACCACGCCTGCTTAGGTGCCGAAGCTTTATAATTGAGTAAAAACAGACAGCCTTCTCAACGGGACTATCGCGCCGTTATTATAGGACTCACCCCATTGTCTCACCTATTTTTGCCCTATTCTTTACCAATTAAGTCCGTCTAACCGATGTTGGTACTATGTTGGTCTGTTATGCAGAACCGTACAATATATAAACGACAAAGACGGATACAACCATTAACAATGCTTGACTTACTCTTAAAAATACAGGCTGCTTCGGCTGACCTACCTGCTTCTATGTTGGTTATTCCCGGCATTATCTCATTTGCTTTAGGGGTTTTCCTATGGCTTGGCGGTGCGCGGTTTGCCACTTTTGTAACAGGTACCGTCGGCGCAATGATTGGCGCTGGGGCAGGCTTGTGGTTACATACGATCATTGATCAAGATATTCTATTCACCGTCGCTGGCACCGGATGCGCTTTTGCTATTATTGGGTTCATTTTTGAACGGGTCATTATTATTTTGATGGCCGGCGCGATATTTGCGTTTAGCGGGGGTACCACTTACCTCACTGTCGCCATGAATGAAGCCGATGGGTGGCAAAATATGGTTGATTCAAACTTTGCCCAAACAGTGCAAAAGGAATTGGATTACGATTCCGCCGCCTCGGCAGCTGCTATCGCGTTGATAAACGGAAACAAGTCAGATAGTGCAGAAAATTCTGACCATGCAAATGACACCGATACCCTAGGCAACCCAAACTACGCAGAAATTTCAGAGGCATCCACGTCGCAACAAACAGCGGCAGATGCCGCTACAGCGCGGGCTAAAAACAAAATTATTCATGCACTTAAAACCGTCGGTGCTATCGTCGTAAAAGCAGCGTCAAAAAACCTGCCCATGACTTTACTATGCACCCTTGCTTGCGCAATCGTCGGATTGTTTCTTGCTTACAAACTCAAACAATTCATGATGGCTGTCAGCTGTAGTATCGTTGGTAGCACCGCAGTCATCTTGGGTGCCTTTACTGTAATGCTCTCCAAACAAGATGCTGACTACAATTTATTGGCCTCCTTAGAACAAAACCCACAATTTATGTCAATACTATTTACGAGCATGGTTTTTATCGGATGTGTTATGCAATTAATTATTTCCCGTAAACCGAGTAAACCACAAGAAGCTGAGGATAATTAACATGTTTCCAACACTATCTATTCTAGCGCAGGGTGCCCCGCAAAATGTTACCCAAGAAAATTTACCGCTTTGGCATCAACTCAAGTTAAACTTGCTATGGGATGCATCGCAATCATTACAACTAAGTGAAGCCATGATCATTATTGCATTCGGTATTATCTATATGCTATATGGTTGGCGTATTTTTAAGGCGGTCGTTTTTATCAACTTTGCCTTATTGGGATCATTCATCGGACTCTTCATTTGTGACCTTTGTGGTTTTACCGCCAAAAGTAATGTGGCTATGATTATTCCCTTTTTTTTAGCGGCGGTTGTGGCACTCTTTCCGCTTAAATTTATGCGACCTGCAATTATGATACTCGCCTCAATAGCCGGCGGTGCCATTTCAATGTTATTTTTGCATATGGCTGTCGGTAAAATTATAAATATTTCCAGCTTGCTTATCATTCTGATCGGTTTGGGCGCAGGCCTCTGCGCCACGTTTCTCTCCTATCGTGTATCGATCATGCTCTTTACAAGTTTGCAAGGCTCTGCATTTATTGTGGCTGGTTTTTTAGGTTTTCTTAAGGGTGCCCAATGGGATGAATCATTTAATACCGCCCTAACGAGCGCCTATATGGTGCCTATATTATGTATTTTACCTACAATGTTAGGGATTATTTGCCAGAAGCAGCTCTATCTTAGGAAGAGTGAATGGGCAATTCCTGAGTAAATTAAGCATTTAAACACCATAACCGGCGCATTTGTTACCCCCTGAAGCTTGACAATCAACCGCAACAAACTATACTAACGCTTATGAATTATAAATGCACAATATATACGTTTCTGGGCATGCTCACGCTATTACTGCTTCCTTTTGGGTGTAATGACGCCCAAAAATCAAAAGATGTGACCAATATTGAAGATGAATATTGGTACGTCGGCCAAGAGCACCAGCAAGCAATAGCACACTATGCAGATGCCTTATCTTTACAATCTACTAAATCATATGATGATGCTATTCTTGAGTTACAACAAGCAATCGAATTTGACGACGAATTTTCCTTAGCACATTCTCTAATGGGCAATGTCTATCGTAAGCTGGGTAAAAACGAAAATGCTGCAGAAGCTTACGAAAAGGCTGTGGAATTCGACATGTGGTCATTCGTTGACCACCTTAATTTGGGCCAAGTATATAATGTATTATCTAAATATAGTGAAGCCATTAAAGTTTTAAAATGGGCCGTAATGCTTGAACCCAAAAATGCACCAGCGCATCACACGCTAAGTGTCAGTTATTACGAAACCAAAGATTACGGCGCCGCCAAAGTACACGCACTAAAAGCAACTGAAATTGCCCCAGAGGATGAACGCTTTATCTCTATGCTAGGCAACACATATGCAAAATCAGGTGACCACTATGAAGCGATCACTGCATATAAAAAAGCATTAGAACTCAATGGCAATCAACCGACTATTTTAACTCAACTTGGGAATGTCTACACCAAACTCAAGCGATATGCCCCAGCACACCTGGTATTTGAAAAAGCATTAGAACTAGATCCTGACAACGCAAACACCTACCTTGCGTATGGCTATTGCATGTTTATGGAAGGGAATTATACCGAAACCATCAATCGGTATAACCAAGCGCTGGCAATAGAACCACAAAACGCAAAGGGGCTTAACGGGCTCGGCGCTACCTACATGATGCTCTACCTTGGGAATAAAGAAGATGTGCAAATGGGTATAGATGCACTTACGAAGTGGCGCGAATCTCTAGAAATCGACCCACAACAACCAAAGATTAAATCATTAGAAAAAAAATGGACCAAAATCATCAATCCAACTGTTAAAGAATAACAGCACAGATCAATAATGTCGCCTTTTAGGATAGATTACTGTTGATCAGATTTTTTCTCAACAACTTCATAACCTAAAAAGTCAAGAATAGCCCCAAGTGTTTCTGAATGCATTGATTTTGTAATGCCTTTTAGAAAACGATAAATAGAATCCCTGCTTTGGCCAGTCTTTACAGACAACTGATTAATATTGATATTCTCTGCTGCAAGTTTTTCGTTAATCAACTTGATAAAATCTATTTTAGACTCAGATGCAGCAGGCTCAGTTACGTTGGTTTGAGGTATATTGTACTCAGACACATTTATTTCCTTTTTGTAGGTTACTGATAGCGCTTAATAACATAGCTCAGATTATACAGCTTATGCGAGTAAATTCAAAAGAATAATGTAATTAAATAGATAATTAGCGTTTTATTTTTCATAAACATCACCTTACCGCTTTAAACCGCCATTCATTGCGTAATTAAGGCGTATAACCGTCGCTAATAATCTTTATCGCTTAACATCAAGCCACTTGACTTATGGGCAAAGATTAGCTCTAATTATAGATTAATAATTGATTTGGAGTCAAATAAATGGCGTTATACAATTTAGCCAATTTTAAAATTCGTTTAGCGCGTCGTTGGCAATGTTGGCAACAATAGTAGCCCCCTTTTCGTTTAAATTTGAGACAAAACAGATCAATCAACAAACTTTAACGCCGCGGGCATGACGTAATAATCATCGCTAGCGGCTTTTTTAATAGGTACAAATACAATGAAACCCCCTGAAAATAAAACATTTAAGACAGCTGGCGGTATTACCGTCTTTCGAAAAGAAACTGCACAACCGTTCTCTCAAGGCCTAAAAAGCATATACGAGCATATCGACGAAGCCAAAGGTTGTATTTTTGCCAGCGACTACGAATACCCTGGTAGATATTCCAAATGGGATATTGGCTTTATTGACCCACCAATCGAAATGATCAGCCGAGGACGACAGTTTTTAATTCGCGCACTGAGCGACAAAGGCAAAATTATTTTACCAATGCTTATTGGCGCCATTAAAGGCAATGATCATATTGAATCGTACAAACTTACCGCTACCGAAATAAACGGTACAATTATTGAAATGCCAAAACAGTTCCCCGAAGAACAACGGAGTAAACAGCCTAGTATTTTTTCGGTTTTACGCGGATTAACAGCCCTACTTAAGTGCGAAGATGAATACCTCAGTATGTTTGGTGCTTTTGGATACGATTTGGTATTTCAATTTGAGCCCATTACATTTAAACACGACAGGGCAAACGTTGGCGCAGATTGTCATTTATTTTTCCCTGATTCAATCTATGCGATCAACCATCAAAAAGAAGTCGCGTTCAATATTTCATATGATTTTAAATTTAATGACCAAACAACAGTCGGTATTGCAAACAACGTCACACGCACCCCTTTTACCGCTACTAAAAATGGCACAGATGTGACATGTGATCATCAAAAAGGTGAATTTGCCACAAAAGTTGAAACAATACGGGAAGGGTGCCGTAAAGGGGATTACTTTGAAGTAGTACCGAGCCAGGCATTTTCGATTGCTTGTGGCGAAAGACCGTCATCACTATTCCAACGAATCAGAAAGCGTAATCCAAGTCCATATGAATTTTTGATTAATTTGGGTGATGAACAATTAGTTGGTGCTTCCCCTGAAATGTTTGTCAAAGCCAAAGGCGGTAAAATTGAAACCTGCCCTATAAGTGGTACCATCAAACGGGGTGAAAACCCAATGGAAGATGCTGCCCACATCCTTGAATTATTAAATTCTAAAAAAGATGAATCAGAACTTACCATGTGCACCGACGTTGACCGCAACGACAAATCACGCGTCTGTGTACCAGGCTCGGTGCAAGTCAAGGCACGTCGTTTGGTAGAAATCTATTCTAAATTGTTCCATACCGTTGACCACGTTAGCGGCACGCTATTAGATGATTGCGACATGTTCGACGGGTTTTTGTCACACATGTGGGCGTGCACCTTGACAGGATCGCCAAAACGGGCTGCAATGCAAACGATAGAGAACCTTGAAAACTCGCCGCGTAGATGGTATGGCGGTTGTGTTGGGTGGTTTAATTTTGACAACTACATTAATACCGGCATTACGATTCGCACCATCCATTTACAAAATGGAAAGGCCAACGTACGGGCTGGGGCAACATGCTTGTTTCATTCAGACCCCCAAGCTGAAGAAATTGAAACACGTATCAAAGCGGAAGCGTTTATCCAGGCAGTAACACATCCCCAAGAAACGGTCGTTAATAAATTTGACCCAACCCTTGGTATTGCCGACAAAAAAATATTGTTTGTAGATAACCAAGATAGTTTTGTACACACACTCGCGAACTACGTTCGACAAACAGGCGTTTCAGTAACAACCATGCGATGCGGCTTTGACATCGCTTTGCTTGACGAATTAAAACCAGACTTGGTCTTTATCTCACCAGG
>Ga0255039_10000236_pt1 | contig 18259 bp, 26 predicted proteins | sample BC1_12_1_MG_FD_181713 | JGI IMG/M metagenome (GOLD analysis project Ga0255039, IMG submission 181713) | Seawater microbial communities from Strait of Georgia, British Columbia, Canada - BC1_12_1 | ecosystem: Environmental > Aquatic > Marine > Strait | place: Canada: British Columbia | collected... | reverse complement strand
CTTCAAAGAATGCAGGAGTAGCTACAACCCAACGACCTTCTTCTGGTACGTTTTGGTCATCAAGAAGACGAGCCATACGTGCAAGTACATCAAGAGAATCAGTGTTATGTAAACCAATAGCACTTGTTCCATCATAAACACCAGCAGCTAAGCTAGCTGTAGTATTTGCACCAAGTACATGATCGGGCGTTGAAGCAGAAAGACCTGCTTGCATTATACCAAAAACACCTTCATCAAAAGCATCTCGCAGAGAGTAAGCAGCAGAAGAAGAAGCCACTTCTTTAAAATTAACGTGAGACATAGACGTTTCAATGTCATCAACAATAAATTTAAAAGCGTTAGCGGTATCTACAACCAAAGTTACTTCTTGGTCAGTTAGTTTAGTTTGCGTTACATCTTGACCACGTTCATACTGATAAACAGTAATCGTTGGTTCTTTGATGATTCTAACGCTGTCACCGAAAGCAGTAATTTCACCAGCGTAGTCAGTATTCGTTACTGCCTCTACTACAGATGCTTTGCGGAAAAAGTTAAGTACTTTTTTGGAGTAAACTTCAGGAAGAAAAAACTGATTAGTCTGTCCCGTTGTTGGTGCAAAGTTGGCATCTGTTGCTGTTGCCGGATCAAAGTTTGCGTCTGATACATTATAAGCCATGATATATATTCCTTAAAAAATTTTATGGAACTACTCTGCCTTCTACTATGGCCTGATCTATTTCTTGCTCATAGCGATCATACTGATCTATAGACAAAGCAGCTATTTCCCGTTGAGTCCAAACTTTAGGCTGACCTGCATCTACTGTTGTTGTTTTTGTAGAAACAAAGTCTGCTGCATTTTGTTTGGGGGTTTGCTTACTTGACTTTACAGAGCTTCCGTTTATTTTTAATCCCTTTTCCATTTTATAAAAATCAATAGCACGGCTTGCTAAATTTACATTATCTGGGTTATTATATATCCAACTTTGAATTTCTTCAGGTTGGGCTTTGGCCCATTCATGAAACGACTCATCTCCTCTGATATCCTCAAAGTCAGGATGTCTTTGTTTCAGTGCTGTTTCTGCTTCACGCCTAGATATTTGGGATTCACGTTCTTCAATTACTTGAAGTTTTTTTTGAATTCCTTCAACCTGTTCTTGGCTTCGCATATGTGCCACTGATTCAACTGTTTCATATAGATCAGGGTATTTTTCTTTAAACTTTTCAAGATCCTCAAGACTTCTAGGAGGCTGGTAACTAGGTTCATTAATTCTAGTCTCAGCCAACAGTTCTTGTTCTCTTTGTTTAAAGTCTGCTACTTTTTGATCATAGTGTTTTTTTAGATCGTCATACCTTTTTTTATAGTTTGTAGAAGATTTTTTAGGTGCCTCAGTTTTTTCACTTTGGGTGGCCTTATCTTCTTGCTGTTCATAAAAAATAGAATTTGCACTTTCTTTAGCTGGGCCATCAGGCTCATGCCATTCTTTACGTGCATTATACGGGTTAGCTTCTGCTTCAGTCATGTTTTAACTCCTTTACGGGGCTTGTTCTTCAAGGTGGCTATTAATACTGCGCTTATGTAAAAATAGGGTCTTGTTTTATACAAGGTAGCCTTAAGGTTATTTGATTGATAAGGGGCTAAGTTTAGGTAGCCTTATCGTATACTAGGTGAGCGATTAGCCGAAAGCATTACTTTATGGATATCGTCATCTAGTTTTGAAAAGTCATTTTCAGACTTTTTCATTAAACCGCCATCATAAGCTCTTTCAGCATCATCCATTAAAATTTGGAGGTTGTCTGTGCCTAATTGATCAACGGCCTTTTTGGTGAAAACAAATTCACCGTCAGAAAGACGGGCTGGAATATCATCAGATGTCCCATCACCCGGCCCTTCTACTTTACCCTCACCAGAAAATTCTGACGAGGCTAAAATTAGTTTATCGAAAAGTACGCTTAAACGGTCATCAGTAGCTAGTACAGAGTTAACATACTCTGTTTCTTCTGGTGACAATGTTTGTTCCATAACATAAGAAACGTAGTCTTCTTCCATCTCTTCGTCTGGTTTCTGTGAGGCCAGAACGCCTTCTATTTCATCTTCAGGTATATTAGGGTATGTATCCACAGGCATACCTTCGACGGGAACTAATAAAGGATCACCTCCTTGGTTTTTAATTACACGCGGCCCTAATTCTGGTAAGTTTAAAAACTCTTTAAAATCTTTTGCATCTTCTTCTGAAAGATTATCTCTAAAAGAACGAGCTTCATTAGGATTTAAATTTTCAATATATTCTTGAATGTCCTCTACACTTCTAAAAAGTTGCATGTTTTTAGCTACTTCTTCTGGCTCCATTTGTTGAATAATTTCATAAACATCTTCTAAAGGCTCATCCATTCTAGTAGCAGAAGAAGGTGACATACTTTCTACAAAATCTAAATAATCTTCATCTGACATCTCATCTAGTTCTTCTTTAGACATGCCAGCTGCTTTTTCATCTTGCTTTGCTTGAGACAATAAGCTCTCTTTTGCTTTTTTAGTTTTTTTAGGTAGTTCTTTTGCGTTCTTTTTCAAAAGCAAGGATATGATTTTACCACCAGCACTTTTTCCTCTACGGCTATATCCTCTTTGCATATCTTCATCCATTTGTTCTTCTTGAATTTGAATACGCATTAACTCTATATTTTCAGAAGTAGGTTCAATATTTTCTGCTTCTAATCTAACCCTAGACAATCTTTCTATTTCTTCTTTCATTTTTTTCTGCTGATCTTCATATAGGCTGCTTCTTTGATTTCTTAAAGCTGAGCCGCCTTCAGCATATTTAACTTTCATAGGATCATTTTTCATTGTTCTTCTTTCCTTGATTGATTAACTTCATCTTTAAGTTTTAAAAGATTATCCAGAGAATTCACTTTCCCCTGCTTGCGGAACACTTCCAGTTCCGATGTTGCCACCACCAGTCCCTGTAGCTCCAAGGTCTTGCGACGGTTGAGGTACACCTTCAGGGCTTCCCATAGCTCCGGGTTGTTCACCAGCGGCGAGAGCTTCTGGGCTAGTTGCTTGTCCAACATTATTTTGTAGTCCTATAATTTGTGCAGCAATTGCAGCTTCTTCTGGATCATTTAAGATTTCATCTGGATCAAGATCTAAACTATAAGCTAATTCAGAAATTAATTTAGACATCTTAACAAAAGGAGCTACTGCTGGGTTTTGTGCTGTTTGTAAGAACATTGTTAGTCTTTGGCTTCTTACTTCTTTTTGCATAAGACTGTTTGTTCCCATTGCTTTAATTTCTAAATCACCTTCTGTATTTAGATCACCCTCAAAGAATTGCATGTTCCATTGAAAATATGCTTGACCTAAAGGCTTTAGTAAGAAATCATCTAAGTTTTTTACAACTGTTTTAATATTTAAAGAAGCAGCACCTAGTAACATTGACATTCCTGAAGCTGTTCTAGTCATACTTTGAACACCTGTCATACCATGAGAGTAACTTGGAATACCTGTTTGTTCGTCTGCAAGCTGTCTAAACTTATCAAACATCATCATATTTTCTTGAGAAGTGTTAGGGAATTTAACGCCGTGTATAGATTGTCCGGGCATTCCGGCTTGTCTTCTAAATACTTTTCCGGGGTATATTTCCATCGACTGTCCGCCAGATAACATACTTTCGTCTACATCAAATACTAAACTTCCTGAAAGTGCTAAGTTATCTATAGCCATACGCGCATGACCATTCATAATCTGCTGAGAATCATTCATGTTTTCAGCAACGCCAATACCAAAAAAAGAATAAGGATTACGTTCGTATGAAAATGCGTTATAAGGAATACGTGCTGGTGTAAAGGGGTTTACAACTGAGCGAAGTACTCGCCCATTACAAACCCACGCATTAATTTGTATTTCTTCTAAGCTATCTACTTCTTCTGGTAATTCCATTCCTACTTGCTTGGCATAATCAGAATCCATAATGCCCCAGTACTCTAAAACCTCAAACTTGTTAAACTCAGTTTCGTCAGTTCTATTGTCATCTTTTAGCTCTAGTTCATAATCTTTTTCAGTATAATTAGGCCCAAGAGTTATACATTCTCTAATTTCTTCTTTATTAAAATAAGGAAGTTTACCAAGTGCTCTTAACTGAGAATGATTTAACTTATGTCTATGAACTATATACTCACACTCTTCTATGGTTGTTGCATTTGGATCTGGAAAAAAATCCCATATAGAAACAAATTCAATTCGCGGTACACGTATGCTAAGGGGGTCATAAAATCTTTCATCACCTTCTTTACTCCAGCGATGAAGAGTTTTATTAAAATTAAATGGCCCTTTAACAATACCTGTACCAAATAAAGTGGATTCAAATAAAGCATTTCGTAACTCACTAGAGCCGTTTGATTCTTCTATTTGATCATGGATTAGTTTTTCTAGCTCTCTTGCAGCGTCTTTAGCTGGAGCACGTTCTAGTACTTGAGGATCGGGATGGGCACCTACTTCAAAATCTTCTTCTTTTATAATAGTATCTAAGTACTTAGAAGATTGATAGGTTGCTCCCGGCTTTAATACTTTACCGTCTCCCTCAAAGCCAATATCAAAAGGATTACTTTCTGTTTTTTCTTGGGTACTTGTTTCTATTGTAGGGGTTGTTTCTTTAGATAAGTGGACGTACTCAGCAATCCCTTCAGGAATTTTTGTAGAGGTAACGCCAATAGGAAACTTGCCTGTTCCAAAAATAACATCAATTAACTGACCATAAGCCGCAAGTACTTTTGTTTTAGTTATCTTAATAAAAACTCTTGACTTTTCTGATTCACGAAATCTAACGTTCTTTGGATATAAACCTCTAAAGTTATGATAGGCTGTTATCCATCTGTTTTCATCTTGATCTCTAGCATCTTCTGCTGCTTGGTATCTAGCTTCAATAAGACCTGCAAGATTAGACCTAAGTTGTTCTTCTAGGTTCAACTGCAAACCATCTTCATTTTCTACTTCTTCAAAATAAAGATTGTTTGCAGTTTGAAATAAACCTATTTTTTCATTTGACATACTTTAATATCCAAAAGTTGAGTCGGCTGGTTGAAAGTGCTGTTGTCTTTGGTAGTCTCTCATTTGACTCAAGGGGTCTTGTATTCTAGGCCTTGACATTATTAAGTATCTTAATGCGTCATAAGCATGATCTGAAGCATGAGTATTAACATCTTCAGGGTTTGATTTATCCAGAGGAATACTTTGAAGCTCACGAATTAAATTCGGACAAGTATTAAATATTTGAAGTTTTGGTCTTCCGCTTTTTTGGAGCTTCAAGTATTCATGGATTTGTATTTTTCCTGCGATTCTATTTTTATCTGCTGGCCTTAGCTTATGGCCTGCTTTAATAAGAGTCTCCCCAACTGTTGGGCCTGTTTGTCCTGTGCGCGACCAACAAGCTGTATCTAAAACACCTCTTATTGACATTGGATCTCTAACTTCCATTTCTGTCATAAGGGCTGCTAGTTCTGTAGCTAATAATCCTTTGCGGTATAACTCTCGGTATATTATTAGTGTACCGTCTGAAGGATCTAAAGCACCCCATACACAAGCAGATTCAGAAGCATACCCATAGTCAATGCCTTTGAGCCTTTCCCAGTGTATAGGAATATCAAAGGGTATGAGCACATGTTCTGAAGGACTAAACTCTGTAAAGGCTGCACCTTCTGCTACATCCCAATTACCTTCTAAGAGTTGTTTACGCTGGGTAGCAGGTAAAGCCTTTAACATCTGTTCGTATCTACCATCTTCAGAAAGATACGGATTGTCTTCTAAACGCGCTGGTATAAACTTACGACTTAAACCATCACCCCCTATAAAACTTGTATTAGGAGGTGCCGGATTTATATATCTCTTTTTAACCCAGTGAGCACCTACACCTCCGGGGTTAGCTGTGCAACGCATATAAGGAATAATTTCTGAGTCTGTAGTTCTTAAGCGGGAAGCTAAGTAGTTCCAGCCAAACTCTGTTGCTTGATGGGTTATTTCATCAAACCCTATCCAAGAGTATGCTTGTCCTTGATAGCGATATACATCTGCATCACGTTCTAAAAAACCAAACTCTACTTTAGCTCCACTTGGGAAGTTCCAAAGTTTTTCTACTTCTCTATACTTACAACCCGGAAAAGCTTTAGGATATAGTTCTCGGCTTTTATCTATTAGTTCTCTAAGCTCAGGCATAGACCTTCTTAGTATTAATGCCCTGTGAGCGGCTCTGTGAGCGTATCTAAGAGGATCTACAAGCATAGCATAGGACTTACCACCCCCTGCTGCTCCTCCGTAGAGAACGTCAATCTCTGCTGCTGCTAAGAAGTCCTCTTGCGGCCCTTCGTTGGGGCTAAAGATTATATTTTCTTTTGCTTCAGCTTTTAGTTTTGGCGTTAAAGCTTCTAATGTTTCTTCTTCTATAACGTTAGAAGAGTTTTTATTTTCTAAAGACTTTAAAACTTTTTCTGTTTTCTCTACAGAATTTTTATAGTTATTTATTTTTGTTTGGGCTGCAGCTATTTTTCTTTTTTGTGCTCTTACTTTTTTTGCTGCTTCTAATTTTGCTTTAGTTTTAGAATGGTAGTTATAGCCTCTACTCTTACTTCCTTTTGCTCTTCCTGATTTCTTACGCGGAGTCCCATCCTTTTTAAGTAAAAAGTTTCCTTCTTCATCTTTAAGATAAAGGTCTGGATTTAACTCCCAATCATCCACGCGCTATAGAGGCCAAGCCTTGATGGGTTATAGAACGACCTGTGTTATGGCTTAACCATAAAGCACCTTCGCGCAGTGAAAGACTTTTAGAACGTACCATAGGAAGTATTTTTTCTAAAGCCTCTAATTCTTTTTCTACTGGCTCTAAGTATGTTTCGTCTATTAATTTATAACCAAAAGGTATTGTACTACTCGTCCTGCGTTTCATACTCAGCCTCTATTATTGTTTCTTTTTTAGCCGGTAGTATAAATATTCCACCATTTCCTTCGACTTTAACATCTAGTTTATCTGTTTTACTAATGCCTACACGGTCTAGGAGCGTCTGTGCTGCCTGTAGGCGGATGTTTGCCTGTGGTATAGGCTCTGCACTATCCATTATGTTAACTAGCTTCATAGCGGCTTTAGGAGCGTTAGAGGCTAGGATGCCTTGAGTCATGTCTAAGATTTCAGACTTAAGAGATTTAACTACAGCATAAGAAGACTTAGAAGAATAACCCGCTAGTTCTGCTGCTGCTTTAGAGTCGCCATTAGTTTTTAATAGGGCTTCTAAGAAGTTTTGCTGTTTTATTGTTAATTCTTTATTCGGCATGTATTCTATTATACATGTATATGAGGATTTGTCAAGTTTTTTTTTAAGTTTTTAATTAACTGTTGACAAAACTGTATATGAGTGTATAATATAGTAACACCCCCCGGTGTTATATAGTAATAAAATTAGTGTGGTTTGTAGTTGTTATAGGCTTTAACACTGCGAAGCTATCTAGTGGACAGTCCATTTCTCCCCGAATTGTAAGACTATTAGTATATATATACCCTACCCCCCATGGCCACCTGCCCGCCCACCTAGATCTAAAAAAATATTCTATTTTTTAAAGTCTAAGCAACTGGACAAACTACGTTTGAGCTTAAAAAGAGCTATAAAGTTTACTTTATATTCTAAAAACTACAGGTATTTCAAAAACTTGTAAGATAAAGATTTTTTTTAAAACTAAAACATTAAGATTATTCCCAGAAAAAAACTAACACGCATAACGCATGAAGCCACCAGTTTTTAAAAAAAAGTTCCCGAAGGGAAAAGTGGCTATTTGGCGGCAATTGAAAAAAAGTGTTTGCATTCCAAATCGAACTGTGGTGAAGTGGAAACCGATCAGCGGCATCCGGCCTCTGACTAACATGAGATTATACACATGAATAAAGTAGAACTTTACAACGTACCATCAAACAAAACTGCTAGCACCAAGCAAATCTATGCGGTGGCTAACCACTTTGCAAAGATCACTGATCCAAGCAAAGCTTGGCAGCTTAAAAAGGTTTATGGCGCAATTATGTTAAAATACAATGCAGAAAATTCTAAGACTCCTATCACTCATGGAGATATAAATATTTACTTTTCTGTTAAAGAAGTACCCGCAAAGTTTTTAGATAAAATTAAAGTTTCTAAAAATGTTAAGGCTGTAAAGCCTTCAACGCCCACTAAGGCTGTAAAGCCTTCAACGCCCACTAAGGCTGTAAAGCCTTCAGCACCTGTTAAGGCTGTAAAGCCTTCAACACCCACTAAGGCTGTAAAGCCTTCAGATGAATCCTTAAAGCAATTTACAGACAGGTTGGCTAAATTATCAGAGAAACAAGATAAGACAGATAAAAGAGTTTCTCTTCTTGAATCTAAGATTGATATTTTAATGGCCTTCCTTGAAACTGACCCAGATGCTTAAGCATTAATTCCCACTAACCGGACAATATCCTATAAGGAATATATATAGGATGTTGTCCCCTTAGTAGCCCAATAATTAAAAAAAGGATATTACTTATGAACTCATTTTTATTATTTATTATTATTTTTACTGCATTTTCTATTACTGTGTGGGGTGTTTTAACTGTGCAACCGCTCGGCTTAATAATAGCAATGTTAAGTGTATTAACTTGCTCTCTTGTTGGGTTCATCGAATAATATTAATTAACGCATGTGTACACATCATGCAGGAATCCGAAGGATTGAGGGGTTGACAGATTGCTTGCTGATCTGTTAACTTGAATGGCATCGTCAATTCACGAAAGGAAACAAATGTTGATAGCGCTCTTCTACTTGCTTGGTACTATAGCCATAATATTGGTGGCTTGTATTGGTGCTTGGGCTTGTGAAAAATTAACTAATGGTAACTTAAAAGATTAAGGTAATTAAAATGTATAAAAAACATGCAACAGAAATTCAAAAATTCGCACAACAATCTGCTAATAATTTAGAATCTGTAATTGTTATGGTGGTTTTAAGTATCCAACAAAGCTGGTCATCTGTAGGAGGTCAGTTAAAGGATGTTAAACAAAATGGTGAGGGAAGTAGATATTTGTGGGGTAATAAAGCTTTAACCTATAAGTACTTGCAGAAGCGTAAAGTTTTTATGTATTCGCAGTTCATGGCTACAATAAATTCTAATAAGGATGATCACGAAAAAGCTTTATCTCTTATGAAAATATTTCTTAGAGTACCCGGACTTGGTTTAGCCAAGGCTGGTTTTGTTTGCCAGTTAACTGCTGGATTGGTGGGGTGTATAGATACTCACAACATTAGAATGTATGGTATAGATGAGAAGTTATTAAAGCTTCCTACTAGTTTAAAATCAGAAACTTTAAAGAAAAATAGAATAGAAAAATATATAAACATTTGTCATAACTTAGGTACGGAGGCTTTATGGGATAAGTGGTGTACATATTTAGCAACTAAAAATACTCATTGGGTAGATGCTAATCATGTTTCTGAAGTTCATTTAACATATCTTAAGGGGTAAAGGTGAGGTATCTTAAAGATGAAAAATGCAAGATACATATTGCAGTTTTTCAAGCACTAAACACATCAGCATACCAGATTATGACTGATAGAAAATCAAAAGAATGGAATAAAAATTTAATAAAGTATTTAAATAAAACTAAATATAGTGTAGCATGGACAGCAGTTCATTGGGGAGTTTCCTCAACGTATATTAATAATTTAATTAAGGATGAGAAAAATGTATAGCGGCTATAAAGTTCATGGTGTTAGTTCTTATAAGATAGAAAAAAGAAAGTCCACAGGGTCACTGGCTTCAAAAGATTTTGAGTATGTTGATATTATTATATATGATAAGGAAGGTAGGCGTATTGGTGAAGTAACTTTATTTTTGAACGAACTATAAGAAATTTAAATTTAATTAAGGTAAAAAAAATGAATAATGTATCATCTATTTTTGGAAAAAATGCACATACTTTTGGAGGTTTCGGGCCTGCTGATTTTGATATTGAAACTAAGCCTTTAGTTTATAGTTATGGTGAAAAGTATCATGAGTCTTCTAAGTCTGTCATTTTGCGTAAGGATACCGGAGATGAGTTAGGTATACATAGCCATAAGTATAAGGCTATCGCCCCTAAGAAAGCAATACAGGCGGCTAGAGATATCATTTTGAGGTCTGACCTAGACACTACAGATATAATAGAAAGCATTAGGACCAGCCACGATGGAGCTAGAACATTTGTTAAGTATGATCTACCCGCACATACTTATAAAACAGCGGATGGTGACTCTGCATCTTTAAGTCTTTTAGCAACTACATCTTTTGATTCTTCATGGCCTTTTATGATTAGTGTAGCTGGTCACCAATGGGCTTGTTTAAATACACAAGTTTTTGTATCAGGTGCTGTGGCTATTTTTAAAGCTAAACATACTGCTGGACTTAACATTGATGAGGGTTCAAGAATAATTATTAAATGTTTAGACACTTTTAATAATGAAAGAAAGCTTTGGGATGAGTGGAACAATACTACTATAACACAGAATGAAGCCTTTGAAGCTATCGTTGATGCTGCCAATTGTAGGAAAGCGGTTAACAAATTAAGGATAGAAAACCCCGGAATAAATAATGTAAATCTTTTAATGAGCTTACCAAGAACTAATAGTAACTTAACCTATCTTGTTCAAGCATGGAGAAAATATTCTGTTAATCTAGGTAAGACTAGATGGGGATTGTATAATGCTTTAACTGACTGGTCAACTCACTGTCAGACTGTTAGTAAGAAACAAGAAAATAATATTTCTTCGGTTAAGAGCCAGCGACAAGAAGTAGTTAGGGCTGTAATTAAACATCACTTCTCGATAGCGGCTTAAAACCATGTGGTTTTTAGTGGTGATATGTGCTTCGGTATCTTGTGAAACAGATTTAATTGCTGTTCACTATGAACATACCGAAGCACTCTGTAAAGAATTAGGAGAGGAGGTATACAAAGAACAAAAAATAAGTTGGATGTGCGTTAAAGATTTAACAGTTCAATGGGAGTGGAATTCGTGGGAATAAATTTTGTATTTCTAAATAGGGTTTGGTCTATAGAAGAAAGGTTAGGTGTAGGTTTTGATATTGAGTTTATATTTTATAAGCCTGTTTTTATTAGAAAAGAAAACTCTTTAGATGTTGCATATGTAGATGGCCTTATGATACTATTGCCTTTCGTTAGCATATGTATTAGTAAAGGTATTTATGAATAAGTTAATTGAGAACTATGTAGTATATTATGTATATGAACTAGAGAATCCTGACTATACAGGACTATCTAATTCTTTATATAAACTAGGGTTAGGGTCTACAGAAATTTATAATATTATAAAGAAGACAATATGAATGTCGATGAATTAAAAGAAATACTAACAGTGATTGATGACTTGTTATATATAGTTATATGGCATACGGATATTGAAGATACTTATAACTTAAACAATGGCACTGTTCTTAGTTATGGTCACATGCTTAAAATTAGAAATGGGTTAGAAAACACAATCACCAATATGGAGAATGTTAATGAGACTGAATGATGCAACACCCCAACAATGGGATGAGATTAATAAGCCTAAACATTATAATGATAATGGTGTTGAGGCAATTGAATATATTAAGCAAAGGCTAGCTGATAACTTTAGTAGCTACTGCTATGGAAACGTAATGAAATATTTACATAGGCACCCATATAAAAATAGCCCCTTGTCTGACTTAAAGAAAGCAAGATTTTATTTAAATAAAATGATAGAGGAGATAGAAAGCTAATGGATTTTGAAGACTACCAGAATGAAGCATCAGCTACTGCAATATATCACTCTAAAATGTATCCTATTACATCTTTAATGATTGAAGCCGCTGAAGTTGCAGACATATTTACTAAGCCTTGGCTAAGGGGTGATGATCAAGTTATTGACAGAGAACATTTAGCCTCAGAGTTAGGAGATGTTTTATGGAACTTAAGTATGGTTGCATATGATAACAATATTTCTTTAGAGTATATAGCTTTAAAGAATATTGGTAAGTTAAAAGATAGACAAAATAGAAATGCTATAATGGGAATTGGTGATGACCGCTAGTGAATACTATATCTATGGCCTTGTTATTATATGGGCATTAGCAATAGTTGGATTAATTTTAACTAGGCCAAAGGATAAATAAAATGATTGAAATAATTTTATATAGTTTGTTAGGTTGGGGTTATCTTGTCATATGGTTTATGGCTATTGGATCATTTAATAGGATGAGAAAAAACTTGACAATAGTTTATATGCCTAAATCTATATACATAACACTATATGCTATGTTGATCCCCGGAATAGTTCTTGACTTTATATTTAATATAACTTATGGTACTATTCATTATGGAAGATTTCCTAAAGAATGGTTGTTCTCTACAACAACATCAAAGGTAATAGAAGAAGGAGAGCAATTAAATAGATGGGGCCAGCCGACTAAGAAATATCTTAGGGCTTTAAAATGGAAGAGTACACTTAACGCTGTTGATCCGGGGCATATTAAATGAAAATAATTCAAGCTGACTTTGGTAAATCTGCCAGAGAGAATAAATTAAATGCTAAAGTTACTAAAGCTTTAAAGAAAATAGGAGAAGATTATAGTGATAATGCTGAAGGTTCATATATATTACTGTGTGATATAGATGGTACTCTTGTAATATCATCTGACTTAGACTTAGCAGCTTTTAATTTTGTGCTTGACACGGTGAAAACAAACGTGCTATACTCAGCAACCTTTCCAGAGGACGTGTTATGAAGGAGGAATATGACAGTTTAGATATATTTATAGAGGATGTTTTTAGTTCATCTTTTGTATTAGGGCTAGGAGTTAAAAGACCTAATGAAAATGTAATTGAAAACTTTATAGCTTGGGTCAAGATACAAGGCCCGGAAGAAATGTTGACTGAAGATTTCATTAGAGATTTGATTCCAACATATATTAATTTTTTATATTTGAGGTAATTATATTATGGTATTAGAAGGTAAAGCATATTGGGCACACATCACAAAGCCAAACGAAAAGTATACTCCTGTGTACAGCATAAATCTTTTGGTTGATGACGCTATTGCAAAAGAGTATGGAGACCGTGGGTTCAGTGTTAAGCATTTGGAAGAAGGCCCAACACTTGTTATCAAACGAAAGGTAACAGGTAACTATGGCCCCAATACTCCACCTCTCCTTGTAGATAAAAACAAGAAGCCTTTTAGGGATGCGATAGGTAATGGTTCAACAGTACGTGTTCAGTGTGCAGAGTGGCAGAAAGATTGGAAGGGAACTATGTTCTACGGCCTAGATCTGCAAGCTGTTCAGGTCATTGATCTGATCCCTTACTCATCTGCTGATGGAGAAGAGTTGGGTATTTCAGAATTAGAAAATGAACTAGAAGAACTTTAAAGATGAGTAGTACATATACATTGGAGGGTGTTACTTATGATGTAGATAAGCTTTCGGGTGAAGGGCAAAAAGTCTTTCACCTGATTGCCTTGGCTGAAGCAGAAGCGTCTAGGGCAGGAGACAAAGCAATTATTGCTCAAGCTGGTGCCCTATCGCTTCATAATAAACTTAAAGAATATCTGATTGATGAGTCAATCATGGAGTAAAAATGGCTTTTGTAAAACAACATATTCCTTGTCCAGCCTGTGGTGGAAGTGACCCCGCTGGACTTAATGAAGATGGTTCTATTTATTGTTTTAGTTGTCGTGTTAGGACACCACCTGAGAAGTACACAGCAATTAAGAAATCAAATGAGTTTTACGGTGGGTCAGAAGGAGAATATAATTCTCTAACTGACAGAGGAATAAGTTTAGAGACTGCCAAGAAGTATGGAGTCCGTTCTATTAAAAATAGTATCGGCTCCATAGTTCAGCATTCATATCCTTATTATGATTCTGCGGGTAAGTATACTGGAGATAAGGTTAGAAAAAGTAACAAAGCTTTTACTTGGCGAGGTACCCCTACTAATGCCGGTCTTTTCGGACAGCAGTTATGTAAAGAGGGTGGTAAGTATCTTACTATTGTTGAAGGCGAGTGTGATGCTATGGCTGCTTTTGAACTGACTGGTTCTCAATGGCCTGTTGTTTCTTTAAAGAATGGTGCGGCTGGTGCAGAAAAAGATATAAAACAAAACTTAGAGTTTGTTGATTCTTTTGATTGTGTTATCCTTAACTTCGACAATGATGAGTCAGGTTATAAGGCCGCAGAAAGAGTAGCAAATTTGTTGAGGCCGGGTAAGGCTAGGATAGTTAAGCTTCCTGAAGAATACAAAGATGCTAATGATATGTTAAGGGCTAACCAACATAGTGCTTATGTCAAAGCATTTTGGGGGGCTAAGCTTTATACACCAGCTGGTGTTCTTAATATGTCTCAACAAAAAGAAGCCTATAAGAAAAGAAAGAATAAAGTATCTGTCCCTTATCCTTGGTCTGGTATTAATTCTAAGCTCGAAGGCTTACGTCAAGGTGAGCTACTTCTTTTAACAGGAGGCACAGGCTTAGGTAAGTCTTCTGTCACAAGAGAAATAGAACATTGGTTGATCACTCAAACTAAAGATAACATAGGTATCATAGCTCTTGAAGAAGATTGGCAGCGTACAGCAGACGGTCTTATTTCTATATCAGCTAACGCTAGACTACATATAGACAGTGTTAGAAAAGAGGTTAGTGAGGAGCTAATTGATTTATTTTATAGTGAACTCTTTGAAGATAATGGTGAAAGGGTTTGGATTCATTCTCATCATGGCATGAATGATATTGATAGTATCTTTAATAAGCTTCGCTATATGATTATTGGTTGTGACTGTCGGTGGATTGTATTGGATCACTTGCACATGTTAGTTCTATCTGCTCTTGAGTCAGACGAACGTAAAGCAATTGACTCTATTATGCACAGGCTTAGAACTCTTGTTGAAGAAACTGGCTGCGGCTTAATTCTTGTCTGCCACCTTAGACGATTAGAAGGTAACAGAGGACATGAGAATGGTCTTGAAACAAGCATCAGCCACATCAGAGGATCTCAAGCTATTGCTCAGTTGTCTGATGCAATAATTAGCCTTGAAAGAAACCAACAGTCAGACGATCCTATTGAAGCTTCTACTACTAAGGTGCGTGTACTTAAGTCAAGATATACAGGGGATGTTGGTTTAGCCAGCCACCTATACTATGACCAAGACACAGGCAGACTTAAAGAGATAGAAGAGGGAGCCGCCAGTGAGTTGGAGGATGAGCTATGAAATCTTATGTCTTTGATATAGAAGCTGATGGATTACAACCTACAAAGATCTTTTGTATTGTTGCTGCTGATGTAGAAGAAAAGAAACTAATTAGTTTTGGTCCCTCTGATATTACTAAAGGGTTAGATCTCCTTTCTAAAGCAGACAAACTAATTGGACATAATATATTAGGCTATGACATACCTGTAATAAAAGCATTACATGGTATAGACTTAAGCTCTAAAAAAATTGTAGATACTTTAGTTGTGTCTCGCCTCTTTAATCCTACAAGAGAAGGAGGTCATGGCCTTGAGGCTTGGGGCCATCGGCTTAAGTACAATAAACTAGACTTCAAAGAGTTTTCTTTTTACACGGAGGAGATGTTAGTTTACTGCAAAAGAGATGTGTCTTTAAACTATAAAGTTTATGGACACCTTAAAGCTGAAGCTAAAAGTTTCAGCAAGCAGTCTATAGATATAGAGCATGAGTGTTACAAGATACTCAACGCACAAAAGAAAAAGGGCTTTCTTTTAGATATAGAAAAGTCTTCTATTCTTTTGGCCCGGTTAACAGAAAAACTTTGCGAAGCAGAAAGTGAAGTACATAAAACATTCAGGCCAACTGAAATTAAAACTTTACTTAAGCCTTTAAAAACTAAAACGGGTAAGCTTTCTAAGATGGCTTCTGTTGTAGGAACATCTAAGAAGGTTAGACTTTCTGATGAAGAGTTTAATAAAGTTCTTGAGTTCCCCCTTAAGAACTTAATTAGGAGAGATTCAATACCCTTTAACCTTGGTTCTCGTAAACAGATAGGAGAGTATTTAATTTCTTTTGGTTGGAAACCTTTAGAGTTCACACCTACAGGACAGCCCATCGTTAACGAGAAAGTTTTGGAAGGTGTGAAAAATATTAAGGAGGCTCAAATTATTTCTGAGTATCTTCTTCTTCAAAAAAGAATAGCTCAGATTAGATCATGGCTTAAAGAAGTAGATATGGATGGGAGAATTAGGGGGTATGTTAATTCTAATGGAACTATTACAGGTAGAATGACCCACTCTAATCCTAATACTGCACAGATTCCCAGCGTTAGAAGTCCTTACGGATTAGAATGTCGAGAATGCTGGACGGTTCCTAAAAAATATAAGCTTGTTGGTATTGATGCGTCTGGTCTTGAGTTAAGAATGCTAGCTCATTACATGGAAGATAAGGAGTATACAAATGAAATTCTCAACGGAGACATCCACACAACTAATCAAAAACTTGCAGGACTTAAATCAAGAGATCAGGCAAAGACTTTCATATATGCCCTCATATACGGTGCAGGAGATGCTAAGCTTGGAACAGTGGTTGAAGGAGGTAGAAGAGAAGGTGAAACGCTCAGAAGATCTTTCCTCAATAATCTTCCATCATTTAAATCTTTTAAAGATAGGATTAAAAGAGAAGCGGCAAATGGGTGGGTAAGAGGTTTAGACGGGCGTAAGATTCTTGTTAGGTCTGAGCACTCTGCTCTTAACACTAAGCTTCAAGGAGCTGGAGCAATTGTAATGAAGGTTGCTTTAATTATACTGAATGAAAAACTAAAAGGTTTGGATGCTTCCTTTGTTGCTAATGTACATGATGAGTGGCAGATCGAAGCACATCAAGACATAGCTGATAAAGTAGGGAATTTAGGCGTTAAATCAATAGAAGAAGCGGGTAACTATCTTGGGCTTAAGTGTCCTCTAACGGGAGAATATAATGTCGGAAACAACTGGGCTGAAACACATTAAAGTTGATAGGTGTAGTCTATGCAAGATTGAACTTATTTTAGATGAAACGGTTCGTGCAGATAGGTCACGAAAAAGAGGCTATCGTTATACTTGTAATTCTTGTTTAACTAAAAGACGGAAAGAAAGAAGGCAGCTTGTAAGAAAAAAGTTTCTTGTTAAAGAAGGATTGCCTCTAGGTTTCTTTGATAAAGGAGGATACCTTTATGTGGCTACCAATAAAAAGTATCCCGGCTGGCATAAGCTAGGCTCCTCAGTTGATGTTAAACACAGATTGTATTCGTTAAATTGTGGATCTCCTTTTGAGGATATTACTTGTGACTATAAGCTTTTATTTCCTTATAGGTTTAAAGCAGAAAGAGAATGTACTGATATATTAAAGTCGCAAGGCATAGCTAGCAATAAAGAGTGGTATAATTGTAGCTTAGAAACTATGAAGATAGCAGTTGATTTTACGAAGGAAAAACTAAATAACAATGAATCTTAATACTTTAATAGATGATATATATTCTAAGCTTTATGGTTTGTCTGAAGGAAAACCTTTAGATATCAAACCTGAAGAATTAGATAAAACTTTAAATGGTTTAAGAGAAGCTATTCTTTCTTGGTCGCAGCCTTCTGAAAGAAATAAAAACTTTACTATGCGAATGTCTAACATAGGTAAACCAGCAAGGCAGTTGTGGTATGAGAAAAGAGATGAGTCTTCTTCCAATATTCCTTCAGCTTCTACACAAATAAAGTTTCTTTACGGACACATACTAGAAGAGATAGCTCTTATGTTAGTGCGTATGTCAGGACATAAAGTTACTGATGAGCAGAAAGAAGTTTCTGTTGGTTCTCTTAAAGGACACATGGATTGTAAAATAGATGGAGAAGTTGTTGATGTTAAAACAGCATCTAACTTTTCGTTTGCTAAGTTTGCTAAAGGTACTCTAAGTGAAGATGATCCCTTTGGTTATCTACCTCAATTAGCTTCTTATGAAAAAGCAGAGGGAACAAACAATGGAGGCTTCTTAGTTATAAACAAAGAAAGCGGAGAGTTATGTTTACATCAACCAGAAGATCTTTCTAAACCTAATATGGAATACTATATAGATGATAAGATTAAATCTGTTGAAGGTGCTGAAGCTCCTGATCTGTGCTATACTCCAATACCTGAAGGAAAGAAGGGTAACATGCGTATTGCTAAAGGATGTGTGTGGTGTCCCTATAAGTTTGATTGTTTTAAAGACTCTAACGATGGGGAAGGTTTAAGAATATTTAAATACTCAAACAGAA
>Ga0255039_10000235_pt1 | contig 18270 bp, 14 predicted proteins | sample BC1_12_1_MG_FD_181713 | JGI IMG/M metagenome (GOLD analysis project Ga0255039, IMG submission 181713) | Seawater microbial communities from Strait of Georgia, British Columbia, Canada - BC1_12_1 | ecosystem: Environmental > Aquatic > Marine > Strait | place: Canada: British Columbia | collected... | reverse complement strand
GCTAGATTCAATACCTTCGCTCTAGCCATACGCTGGGCGATATGGCGGGACTGGACGTGAGCGATCTCGTGCGCCAGGATGGCGGCCAACTCTCCTTCATCGTCCATGATCTCAATAAGGCCGCGGTTCATGAACACGTAACCTGCCGGAGCCGCAAAGGCATTCAGGGCACTACTGTCCACTACGTAGAAATGGTAGGGAAAGTGGTGGAACTCGAGATGTTTCACCACATCCTGACCCACCCTGTTGAGGTAATCGACCACCTCCGGATCCTGAATCAGCCTCAGTTGGCTCAAAGCCGCTTGCATAAACTGTCGCCCTATCTTCTTTTCTTCCTCAATGGAAAGCTCGGCCCGCGCCAATCTGGTCGGGGGTCCCACCACAATAAGCAGTGCCACCAAGTAAATCAGTAGTTTCCATGGCTTTCTTACTGTCATAAGCAAATCTCTTTTCCCTATGCGAGCTCAATCCCTCGCATGGGTTTTGAGAGTCTCACATTCTTCAAAGCCGCAATTGAGTATTATCGCTCAATTGAAGGTTATTAGTTCTTCGTAATACGTTACTGGGAAGCACATCAACCACTGTTCTGTATTTCTGCCATAACTCTGATTATATTCCTCCTAACTCCAATAACCAAACAAATAACGAATGACACCCAATTGAACTCTACCTCAATGGGGACCCTAATCTGGTCCTCCCGTCTCTGGAAATTCTATTTGCCGGGCCTCAAACCAAAGCCCTTCCAAATCGTAAAAAGCTCTCATGGGCTGATAGAAGATATGGACTATCACATCATTGAAATCAAGCAATACCCAATGACCTTCAGTCAAGCCCTCCACGCCCATGGGTTTGACCCGCCGCTGAACCAGAGCTTCCTCGATGTAGCCGGTTATCCCCTGAACATGCCGAGTGGAACGTCCGGCACAGATAACAACATAGTCGGTATAGGCAACGATTTCATTAACTTGATATATTGTTGGGTCCTCGGCCTTATGAGCAGCCGCCACCTGAGCACATAACAAGGCCTTTTCTAAAGCCGGGATTTCCTTCACCTTCTTGGTCGCACTCTGCTTGCCATGGCTCCTTTTCATGTTTCTCGGGTCTCTCTATGGTTGCTGGTAAAGTCCTTGTTGCTGGATGTACTCTTCCACCTTTTTCGGCAGCAAATAACGCACTGTGCCCCCTTCGGCCAGAAGTTTGCGAATGCTGGAGGAGGAAATATCTAACAGTGTTACCTCGCGATAGTAGACAGTATGCAGGCTAGGGTGGAGGTATCCCTGCACCTGAAAGTCAAAGGAATAACTAGCCGAGACCTGCGTCTTAAGCATGGCATCTAGAGACTCTGGGGAAAATCCAGGCCGGGCTACAACCACAAAGTGGCAGAGGGAAAAGAGCTCTCGGTAGCTCTTCCAGGTGGGCAGTTCCAGGAAGGCGTCCAAACCCAAGACGAAGTAGAGTTCTTCGCCGCCACCACGTTCTTTGGCCAGTTGGGTCAATGTTTCCACCGAGTAGGATATGCCCGGACGCTGGTATTCCAGATCCGACAACACGAATAACGGATTCCCTGCCGTCGCCAACTCAAGCATGTGCCAACGATGATCAAAAGAAACCAGCCCCACCTCGGATTTATGTGGCGGTTTTGCTGCAGGTATGAAGATAACTTGCCCTAATTGCAGCGATTCGGCCACCTCTTCAGCTGCTCGCAGGTGACCAAAGTGAATCGGATTGAAGGTGCCGCCCATAATGCCTACAGCCAAAGGCTCTCTCCTGTGCATCCACTAGCAGGCTGCTGAAAAAGTCACCAAATATGTCATTCTGAGGAGCTGCAGGCGACGAAGAATCTCGTAACATGTTGATTTTACTAGCACCGAGATTCTTCGCTGAGTTTACCCTGAGCCTGTCGAAGGGCTCAGAATGACACTGCTAGCGAGTATTTCAGCAGCCTGCTAGTGCTTAGTTCCTAGTCCTTAGTTGAAACTACTCCCTGACCTGACCGTCGCCCAGCACCACAAATTTGTTGGTGGTCAATTCTTCAACCCCCATAGGGCCGAAGGCATGGAGCTTGGAGGTGCTAATGCCAATCTCTGCCCCCAGCCCTAACTGGTAGCCATCGTTGAAACGCGTCGAGGCATTGACCAGCACCACGGACGAGTCTACTTTCTGTAGAAACTGATGTGCCCGTTGATAATCAGTGGTGATTATGGCCTCGGTATGCATGGAACCATAGGCTTCAATATGCTCGATGGCACCAGCCATATTGGGAACCACCCGGACTGCGAGAATGAGATCCAGGTATTCCTCAAACCAGTCCGCCTCGGCGGCCTCCTTCACCCCCGGGAGAATGGTTTGGGTTCGTTGACAGCCGCGAAGCTCAACCCCGGCCTCGGAGAGCGATTTTGCCACCCGAGGCAGAAAGCTCTCTGCCACAGCCTCATGAACCAGGAGAGTCTCCATGGCATTACAGACGCCCGGGCGCTGAACCTTGGCGTTCATGCAGATGCTCTCGGCCATAGTAACATCTGCGCTGGCATCCACAAAAATATGGCATACTCCCTTATAGTGTTTCAGCACCGGCATGTGAGCGTTTTCCACCACAAAACGGATAAGACTCTCACCGCCTCTGGGAATGATGAGATCAATGTTTTCCTCTTGCTTCAGCAGTTCGGTGACCGCCTGACGATCGGTGGTGGATACCACCTGAACCCCATCTCCTGGCAACCCCCCCTTTTTTAACGCTTCTTGCAGAATGCTCGCCAGACAGCTATTGGAGTTAATTGCTTCGGAGCCACCGCGCAAAATCACAGCATTACCAGCTTTGAGACAGAGACCAGCTGCGTCTACGGTAACATTGGGCCGCGATTCGTAGATAATACCTATGACTCCCAAAGGAATACGCATTTTACCAACTTTCATCCCGTTGGGACGAGTCCACATCTTACCAATGGTACCCACCGGATCAGAAAGCTGGGCAACCTCTTCCAGTCCAGTTGCCATATCTTCCAGCACCCTATCAGTGATACGGAGCCGGTCGATCTTTGCAGCCCCCAGCTCTGCCTCTGCTGCGGCCACGTCCTTACTGTTCTCTGCTTGAATCTCGGTGCGGTGCTGCCGCAACAAAGCGGCCATTTCTCTGAGTGCAAGGTTCTTGGCTTCACTAGGGGCCCGGGCCATGAGCCTGGATGCTCCCCTGGCACGTTGAGACATTGATTGCATCATCTTCTGGATTGTCGTGCCCATCTTTCCTCCTCGTTCTTATCGGCGGACAGTGCCCACCCCACCACCTTAACAAATCCGAAACCGGGGCCCCGCCCGAAGGGTGGGGAGTCCGAAGGAGAATTTCGGATTTTAGATCAAATGCCTAGCCTGATGTCTCTTCAGCGTCCAGTTCAATCGCATCACTGAGAACAAAGTTATCGCGATGAATTACCTCATCTGAATGCTTATACCCCAGAATATCCTCTATTCTGTTGCTGCGTACACCTTTTATCTTGTCGATTTCATCAGCCGAATAGTTCACCAAACCAATGCCAATCACTTCCTCTTCATTGTTCAAGCAGCGCACCGGGGATCCCACTTCGAATTCTCCTCTGAGCCCAATGATTCCAGTGGACAGGAGGCTCTTGCCCCGCGACTTCAATGCTTCTGCGGCCCCACCGTCCAGAATAATGTCTCCCTGGGGTTTGAGGGTATGAGCTATCCACTGTTTTTTGCTGGGCAGCCGCCGCCCGGCTGGCAGGAAGAGGGTACCCACCTCCTCGCCATCGAAGATCTGCTTCAGAACGTAGCGATTTCTGCCGTTGCCGATGATCATCGGCACGCCAGCAGCGGTAACTTTCTTTGCTGCCAGCAGTTTGCTCACCATGCCGCCAGTGCCCAACCTCCCCGGCTGGCCTCCTGCAAAGCCCTCCACCTGCTGATCAATGCGGTGAACCACCGGAATGACACTTGCGTTCTGATGCTGGCGCGGATCAGAGTCGTAGAGTCCATCCATGTCGGTCAAGGCAACCAACAGGTCGGCCTCGGTGAGTTGGGCGATGAGCGCTGAGAGATTATCATTGTCGCCAAACTTTATTTCATCCACTACCACAGTGTCATTCTCATTGACGACGGGAATTATCCCCCAGTCTAATAGCGTTTGCAGTGTATGACGAGCGTTTAGGTAGCGGCGGCGATTTATTAGATCATCGCTGGTGAGCAGAATCTGCGCTACCTTAAGATCATAGTGGCTGAAGGCTTCCTCATATGCCTGAATCAGGCTGCCCTGGCCCACGGCTGCGGCCGCCTGTTTTTGAGGGATGGTCTTTGGCATCTCGCTCAGCCCCACTTTACGAATCCCGGAAGCGATGGCCCCAGAAGAAACAATCACCACCTGGCGGCCCTGCTCCCTCAACATGGATATCTCATCGCAAAGCCGATTGATAACACCCAGGTCAACTCCGCGGCTGCTGGTGAGCACAGAGCTCCCCACCTTTATGACTACTCGCCGCGCACTATCTGCCACTTTTTTGCGTTCCTGAGAAATCACCGATACGTTTACCCTAAGTTGGGGTTGCAGGGCTGAGATTACTTGAAAGTAAAGAATCCGGGCCCCGAGGACCCAGCTTTGAGCCACCCCAGCGGGGAAGGCTCAAGGCTTAAGGCACAGGGCACAAGGCAAAACAAAAAAAGAAAACTTATCTTCTCCTTATGCCTTGCGCCTTACGCCTTATGCCTTATGCCTTAAACCTCTTCTGCTGGTAAAGCCATGCAACTCTGATCCCCGCAGGGCTGGATCTGGGACTGGCCTTGGGGACCAAGTTTTCTCTGATTAAATAAACCACACAGAACACGAAGTACACTAAGAATATAATTGTATCATGAAAAATCCTTTGTGCCCGTTGTGTCCTCTGTGGTTATAGACAACCTTTTCGTTCCACCGTTCCGCAATTGGGCCAGTCGCTCGGCAATTTCCCAGATCAATTCCTGGGTGCCCTCGCCTGACACCGCAGAAATGGCGTGCACTGCTGGTCCCAATTCCCGGAATGCTGCCAGCAACTCCTCCAGTGGTGCCCGGTCTGCTAGCAGGTCGATTTTGTTCAAAGCCACTATCTGTGGTTTGTCTAAAAGCTCCGAGTTGAACTGACCCAGTTCGTGATTCACCTGATGATAATTATCCACGATAGCCCGAACCCCACGCTCCCAGCCGGAGATATCGATTATGTGAACCAACACTAGGGTTCGTTCGATGTGTCGGAGGAACTTCAAACCAAGACCAGCGCCCCGGTGTGCACCTTCAATGAGTCCCGGGATATCAGCAACTACCATGGACTCGTCCAGCCCTAATCGCACTACTCCCAAATTGGGCACGAGGGTGGTAAAGGGATAATCCGCGATCTTGGGTCGCGCCGCAGAGATTCGCGATATGAGAGTGGACTTGCCTCCATTGGGAAGACCAATGAGCCCCACATCAGCTAGAAGTTTTATCTCTAAGATAAGGTGCCGCTCTTCCCCTGGTCTTCCCGGCTGAGCTATTCGCGGAGCTCTGCGAGTGGATGTGGCAAAATGCATATTGCCCTTTCCACCCTGGCCGCCCTTGGCAATGACGAGATGATCGTCATCTTGGGTTAGATCCCCAAGCGACTCACCGGAATCTGCATCTCTTACCTGAGTGCCCACAGGGACAAGGAGAGCGCAGTCTTTCCCGCTCCTGCCAGTCTGCTGTTTGCCGCGGCCGCCATCGCCACGGTCCGCTTTGAATTGACTTTGGAAATGAAAATCTAGGAGGGTTTGCTTGGCACTTGTGGCTTTGAGTACCACATCACCGCCTTTGCCACCATCTCCGCCATCCGGGCCGCCTCTAGGCACGTATTTTTCGCGGCGAAAACTGACACATCCTTTACCGCCGTCTCCGGCCCGGACGTGGATTTTGACCTCGTCAACAAAACGCATGGTTAGCGGTGATGGGCGGATCCCAGTTTCTTCGTCCCCTTCGGGGACTCAGTTCCACGTTTTAAGTGTCAGATACCAGGTGTTCCGCCGGAGGCGGATCAGGTGTCGGGTGTCAGTACTTTGTTTTTTCCCTGACACCTGAACACTGAAACCTGAAACCTCCACCCGTCCTGAACACTCAAATCTGCATCCGTGCTGAAACCTTAGCCCTTGTGATTTGTGATTGGAATTTCTATTCCTACAATACTTCAGTACTCCAAAACAGCTCGCAAACCCTACCGGCAAGGAATGCATTCAGCCTCAATCTGCTATCTACAATCATAAATCTTACAGAGACTGGCCCTGCGAAGATCCCGCTGCGCGGGGGAGGACCCTGGCGATTTTAGATTTTAGAATGGAGATTTTAGATTTAAGAGCTCAATACCTCGCGGTAAGGAATGCATTCAGTCTCAATCTGCAATCTACAATCATAAATCATAAATTCTACAAAGACTGCCCTAAGGACCTAGTATTCTCGGATTCAAACAAGGGCAATTCCGCAGGACAGCGAAGAAGGGCCACTTAAGGATGGAAACTAGCTGGGGGCATAAACGCTTATCTTACGTCGGCTCTTGCCCTTTCGTTCGAAATGGACAACCCCGTCAATCTTCGCAAACAGGGTGTAATCTCTACCCATACCCACGTTTTGACCAGGGTGAAACTTTGTGCCCACCTGTCGCACCAAAATATTCCCGGCCCGGACAAGCTGCCCGCCAAATCGTTTGACTCCACGTCGCTGGGACGCGCTGTCACGGCCGTTTCGCGAGCTTCCTCCAGCTTTTTTGTGTGCCATGGACGGTTACCTCATCACTGAAAGCAAAGAAATACTATGCTTCGATGTTCTCTATGGCAAGTTCCGTAAACCACTGCCGATGACCTTGCTTACGCTTATAGCCTTTGCGCCGCTTATATTTGAAGATGGTAATTTTCCGCCGTCGCCCGTGCCCTGTTACCCGAGCCGTTACTTTGGCTTTGGCCAACGTGGAGGCTTCAACTTGGATGTTTACCTCATCGCTAACCAATAAAACATCCTCAAGCGTTATTGTAGCGCCCACTTCGGCGTCCAGCTTCTCCACACGCAGCACGTCACCCGCACTCACCTTGTACTGTTTTCCTCCAGATCGAACTACCGCGTACATCAACTAATCCTCCAGAAAGACAAAAAGGTAATATAATTTAGTCAGGTTTTTTTGTCAAGCAATAGTGGCAGGAGGAGAGGCAAGAAATCCAGAGTAATGGAGCACTGCAAAATATCAAATTCCAAGCACCAAATTACAAGGAAATCCCAAATTCCAATATTCAATGACCAAAACAGGTTTGGAATTTTGAATTTCGATCATTGTGATTTGTTTGTAATTTGTTATTTGTTATTTGGAATTTTTTGTCACCCTAGTACTCCAATACTCCAAGTACCACGGTACCTCTTAAAAAGACTGGCACCCTGCCTCAGTAAAGCCAGCTTTATCTTTACTCTTCATGGTAGGGCATATATATCATACTGCTCCAGGTGGAGGCTTTGGTCTGCCTTCACAGTGATCCGCGCCTGCAGATTCGTTTCCAACTCCTCCAGTCGATGGCGCTCTTCATCGTAGAGAAGATGAACTACCTCCGGATGCGCGGTTACCATTATAGTCCGCCCGAACAGGGCCGCATGATCTCGTTCAATCTCCCGAAAAATCTCGTAACACATGGTCCCCGTGGACTTGAGATACCCTTCACCATCACAGTAAAAACATGGTTCTCGCAGTATCCGGTTTATGTTCTCTTTCGTGCGTTTCCGGGTCATTTCAATAAGGCCAAGCTCTGACATCTTCAAAATGTTGGTTCTGCTTTTGTCCTTTTCCAGGGCATCACTCAGTCTATTGAATACTTTCTCCCGATTGGCCTCCTTTTCCATATCGATAAAATCGATAATTATGATTCCACCTATATTGCGCAAGCGCAACTGATAGGCGATTTCTTTGATGGCCTCGAGGTTGGTCTTGAGAATGGTCTCTTCCAGATTTCTCTTGCCCACATAACGTCCAGTGTTAACGTCGATGGCAGTGAGTGCTTCGGTCATCTCGATAACAATGTAACCGCCGGACTTTAACCACACTTTCTTACCCAGAGCCCGCTGGACCTCCATCTCGATGCCGTACGCGTCACAAATGGGCTCGGGTTCCTCGTATAACTTTACATCCGCTTTCAAGGCAGGCATAAAGGTCTCAACGAACTTGAGAATCTTCTCATACTCTGCCTGGGAATCTACAATGAGCTTGTCCACCTCTTGGGTAAAGAGATCTCGCACTGCCCGTAAAATGACAGCCGGCTCTTGATAAAGAAGACCCGGCACTTGACAGTTTTCGCTGTTTTTCTGGATGTTCTGCCATAGTTTCAACATGAAATCCATTTCTGCCTTGATCTTGTCACTGTCCGCCCCCTCTGCAGCTGTGCGGACGATAAAGCCGTAATTGTCAGGTTTTATCTGCAGCACTAACTCACGCAATCGAGTCCGCTCAGTTTCATCCTCAATTCGCCGTGAAATCCCAACATGGTCCATTGTTGGCATGAGCACAAGATGACGCCCCGGGATAGAGATGTGCGAGGTAATGCGCGCTCCTTTGCTGCCCAATGGTTCTTTGGCCACCTGAACCAGGATCTCCTGCCCCTCCTGCAACCGATCCTCTATGTGGAGCTCCCCTGGCCACGTTGCCTCAACCTGCTCCTGGTGCAGTTCGGCGTCCTCGTCAATCTCCTCGTTGCCGGTCATTATTTTTTCTATTTCGCCCAGATTGTCGTATACATCGCTTACGTACAAAAATGCCGCCTTCTTTAAACCGATATCAACAAAAGCCGCTTGCATGCCAGGAAGCACTCGTACTACTCTCCCTTTGCAGATGTTTCCGGCAATACTTCGTTCGCCGGAGCGTTCAATGAAAAGCTCGGACACTGTTCCATTTTCCATGAGTGCCACCCGTGTTTCATAATGGGTAACATTGATGATCAGATCAGTGGACACGATGTCATCCTTCCGTGAGTTCTGAAGATACTTTGATAATACGAGCGTCCAAAACCTTCTGTTCGGGCAAATCGAATATGTGAGTCAAAAGATCTCGAATCCGGATGTTTCCTTTTGCATCCTGAGTAAGAGTGAGCCGAATCCTGTGGGGATCTAAAGATTCGAGACTAAGCAGCCGGTCTTCCAGCGAGATGATAGTCTCACCCCGTTTGGACCTCTGCCTCAGTGGAGCCAGTGAACGACTGTGGAAGCGGCGAAACCCTTCCGCCGGCCAACTCTCTCCTGGCAAGGTAGCCTCGTATCTAATCACTGTTGAGGCTGTTTGTCGAGTACTCTTGTGTTTCTCCTCTGCCTCCAGCACTTCCAAACCGGGTGGGAGTTCAGCATTCAATCGACTGCATATCTCTGAGGTCGTTAAAGGCTGGCATAGTACCACCTCCATCTCCTCCACCTTGCTCTCAAGGCCGAGGGGTAGCGCATCTCCAAAAGAAATGCGAGGGCTGGGGTGGTATCCTTGGCTGTACGCCAGTGGCAGTTCAGCCCGCCGCATGGCACGCTGAAAAACGGTGGCCATTTCCAAGTGGCTTAGAAAACGGCCGTTGTCAATTTTAGCAAACACCATATGATAGCGATAGAGTCCATCCGTGCTATCTGCCGATCCACTGCTTTCACCTGTTTCTGTGGTCATTTCCTGGTGAAGTTGCAGTTTTACCTTTTTGTGGTCACACACTCCACATTTATTGCAGCCCTCTGTCCTGCAATCAGAGGTAACAACCTCAGCTATGGCTCGCTCATATTCCTTCCAGAGGTAGTCTTCGCTTACACCGCAATCCAAGTGAGACCAAGGGAGAATCTCACCAAAATCCCGGGATCGCTGGCCGTATGTAAGGGGGTCAATTCCTGCTTCTGCAAAGGCCTGCTGCCAGAGGTCAACCCGTAGTTGGTCACTCCAGCCGTCAAAGCGACAACCAAGCTGTTGGGCCCTCAGCAGCACCTCTCCCAATCGTCTGTCTCCCCTGGAGAACACCCCCTCCAGAACACTCTGCCAGGGTTTGTGCCATTTGAAGTGCAGTCCTTTCTTTCGCAAACTCCTTTTGAAAAAGGCAAGATTTTTTTCTATCTCGGCCAAGGAGAGCTGGGCCTCCCATTGAAATGGGGTATGAGGTTTCGGGACAAAGGTGGAGACACTAACATGCAGCCGACGAGGTGGTTTGTGTGTGGCCGCCTCCCGCCAGACTTTCATGGTAAGTGCCACCAAAGCCTCAAGGTCTTCAGCCCTTTCGGTGGGCAAACCCATCATAAAATAGAGCTTGATGAGGCGCCAGTCTGCAGAATAGACCTCTCTCACCGTATCCAACAGGTCGCTTTCGCTGATTCCTTTGTTGATCACGCACCGCAGTCTCTCGCTTCCCGCCTCTGGGGCCAGGGTAAATCCGGTTTTGCGTACCTGCTTGATCGCTTCGATCATCTCCTCATCCAGCGTTCCTACCCGAAGACTCGGCAAAGAGATGGCTACGTGCCTATTGCGGTGGTACTGCATCAAGGTCTGAAGCAACCTCTGAATATTGCCGTAATCACCAACACTGAGAGCTAGCAGAGACAACTCGTCATGGCCGGTGCTGGCCAACCCCGCCTCGGCCAGCTTCAGAATCTCCCTCGGCGATCGTTCTCTAACTGGCCGATAAATGAAGCCGGCCTGACAGAAACGACAGCCACGCGTACATCCACGCGCTGCTTCCAGGCTCAGCCTGTCGTGAATGATGCGGGTACAGGGAACCAACGGGCGGCTCGGCGACCGGTCCGAATCCAGAGTTGTAAGGATGCGTTTTCTCGCCCTGGGTTTCTCAGGAAAACGAGGCCTGATTTCAACTATGCGATCCTGGTTGTCGTAGCGCGGTTGAAAGAATGAGGGCACATACACACCCTCCAGTTCAGAGAGGGCTTTGAGGACATCCAGTCGAGCACTTCCCTGGGTTTTCCATTGGTCAACAACCTCAGCAATCTCCAGGACTACTTCCTCCCCGTCACCCAAAACGAAGGCATCGAAGAAATCCGCCGCTGGCTCAGGGTTGAATGCATTGGGTCCGCCACCAATAACCAACGGGTGCTCCCGTTTTCGGGCCGCCGCCAGGGGTGCAATTCCACCCAATTCCAACATGGTTAATACGTTGGTATAACTCAATTCATATTGAAGGCTGAAACCCACCACGTCAAACATGGCCAGAGGTGTGCCCGATTCCAAGCTCACCAGAGGTCTGCCCGCAGTGCGCAGAGCTGCTTCCATGTCAGGCCAAACGGCAAAAACTCGCTCAGCCCCTATCCAACCGTGCTGGTTGAGAATGTCGTAGAGCAAAGGAAGTCCCAGGTGAGACATGCCAACTTCATAGACGTCTGGGAATGCGAGCACCATCCGGACTTTGGTGCTGGCCCAATCCTTCTGGGGCACATTGATCTCGTTGCCCAGATAGCGGCTAGGTCTTTGAACAGTGGAAATGAGATTCTCTATCATGAAGTTTTGCTTTCTACCAATCTTGTCCCCAAAGACTTCTTTTCAAAATATCCTAAAAAGAAAACCCTTTCAACATTGCGGATTGCGGATTTGAGCTTTCAGCGTTGGAACCTGTAGTTACAATCTACAATCCGCAATCCGCAATCCCAAATGAGAAAGGGCGCCTCCCGGTGTCTTGCCTCCGGTGAGCGCCCTTCAGTCCAAGGCTATGCTTGTAACTGGATTAATATATTGGACAGATAGAACTAGCTAGTTTTCATCCGGAAACGGTGTTTTTGGATGTCATTCTGAGGAGCAAGGCGACGAAGAATCTCATAGTTATCGGGTCCGCAGAGATTCTTCGCGGAGCCTGTCCTGAGCCTGTCGAAGGGCTCAGAATGACATGAAGTAGTTTCCGGATGGACACTAGCTAGGGCAAATTGCTGTCCGACTTAGCTCTTCAATGATCCAAAAATGAGACAAACGAATCGATACCAGCCTACTCCTGCTGTTTTGCTTTCAACCACTGCATAAAACTCGTAGGTTTATCGGTTTCCTCCTCAGGGTTGGTTTGCTCGACGGTTGAATCTGTTTCCGTCTCCTCTGGAACCGTTTCACCTTCTTCAACGGACGATTCAACCTCGGCGGAAATCTGAGTTTCTTCGGCTCCAACTCCAGGAGCTACAGCGGCCTCTTCTTCCTTGGCTGATTCCTCTGCTACAGCGGCCTCCTCTTCCTTGGCTGGTTCCTCTGCTACAGCAGGGGCCTCGGCTTCTTTGGCTCCCGTTTCTGGTGGGGCAGTGATTGCAGCTTCTTTGCCTACTTGTTCCTCTGCTGGAGAGACTTCGGCTTGTTGCTCTGGTGCTTCCGGTTCCACCGCTGGGACAAGCCCCAATGCCTTTTGCATGGTTTCCACTTTGGCCTCCAGCATGGCTGGATCTGCCAGCCCGGCTTTCAGCGCCTCTTGAAAAACAGGCAGTGCCTCTTGATACGCCTTGTGCAACACCTGTTCAGCCATGCCAACCCGTCGTTGGGCCAGCTGAAAACGCATACTGGCCAGACTGGTGTCTCCGGCCCCATTGCTTTCTGCAAAGGCTTCTGCCCTAGCCAACAGGAGATTCATCTTACCGATATCCGTCTCTGCACTTATCTGGTCCATAAAGAAAGCGAAGATAGCCCGGTGAACATCTTCCTTACCAGTATAGGTTCTGCCAGTCAGTGCACTCACGTCAGCATCGTCCACCACTACAGGCTCGAACGCTTCCACCATCTCATAACCGCGGGGAGCGAATTTCCCTTTCCAGAGCGTGAGGGAATTGCTGTCTTTCCTTAATTGATAGGTGCCGTGGTTACTGATACTTATACTCAGCAGCAACCCGACTGCCAGCAGCATTACCGCGATGAAACCGTAGCCACCCAGACCCTTCTTTTTTTGGTCTCCTCCATGCGGCACCATTGGCTCTGGTCTGGCCACTTCTTCAGCTTTCTCCGGTTCAACAGGTGCTGGAGTAACAACTGGTTCCGCTGGTTTCACCACGGTTTCCTCAGGTGGTGGAGGTACGGCTTCTTCCTCGATTACTTCTTCGGCAACTGGTTCCGGGGGCTTCTCTTCCACAGCCTCCTCCGCTGCCACTGTTACAAAGGGCTGTGGCTGGACCTCCTCAACTGCAGGGGCTGTTTCTTCCACTTCCTCTGTGGCTTGCGCCAATGAACGACTGTCCAACAGCCCCTCATCGCCTTCTTCTTCGTAACGCTTCAGCCAGCTGTAGTAAGTTGATCTTGAAATGCCCAACTCTTTCAGAATTGTCTTTGTAGGTATGTTGGACTGAGCAACTCTATCAAGGATCTCTTTCTTTCTTCTGGCCTCTGCCGCAACTTCTGCCTCAGTTTTAGCACCTTTTTTCGAGGGTCTAGCCATGAGCACCACCCTTACTTTATGGGTTCAAACAATTATTTTAGACAACCACCTACCTGCATTTGTGTCCGAGCCAAAGATGGACTGAATTGTATAGACAAAAGTTGTACTTGTAAAGAAGTTTTTCTGAAAAAAGTGGACTCTGGAACAGTGCCAAATCGCTTTCCCTGTCTATCTCTCCCATTATTGGACAAGTCTTACTAGTCCATAGTACCGATGTCCTCAAGCAGAGTGCAAAATTGTCTTGCAATCCCCGGGACCTCATGGTATACGAATAGCGTTTTTCATGCCTTTCGTACGGAAAAAGCGGATCTTGATGATCCCTTTCCTGTGAGTGGTCAAATACGTTCTATCTATAAGAAGGAGGAAATGGCATGGCGGTTTTTGTCGGTGGCATTGTTGCAGCGGTATTGGGGGTCATACTCTTGCTCATCTGGTGGGTGCCATTCCTGCAGTTGGTGGCAGGAGCTCTGCCTGTGATGCTTTTGTTTGGTGGTATCATTGCCGCTTACCTTGGCTTTGACGAGGTGAAAGAGAAGCTTCCCTATTTCAGCAAGAAGGAGGAAGGGTTTCCGTCAACTCTGGACACTGAGGAAACCCCCCAGTACAGGGAAGAGGCAGAAAAATACAAGGCTGAAGTTGAAGAACTGAAATCGGAACTGGATAAACTCAAAGAGGAAGAGTAGTCCTGACCCTTGCTCGCAGGCTGCGAGTCGGTTCGACACAGCGAAAGGTTTGGCTATAGCCTTAGGATAGCTAGAGGATGGGTATGATCACCACCCGTAATCGGGTGGTTTTTTTTGCCCGGAGCCTGCCAGGGGCAGGCACAGAAACTGATAGCCGTCCAATTTACCAGACTTGCTGTCGCCCGCCAGGTAGTCTGGTTCTCTTATTCTGGTCGGGCCTAACCCGCACGACTCTCGCGCCCAGGTCTGCGGGTGGACGCTGAACGCTACCCAGCCTATTTACGGTCGCCCAAGAGGGCCGGGGCTCTAATGGCGACCGGGGTTGCTCTTCTTCCAGACAGGGTCCGGAAGCGGCAACGCCTCATGAGGCACGTCTTTGCGTGCCTTAGCCGTCTTTTCCGTAACGTGGCGCGGCACTCCGGGGACGCAGTTTCTGTGCCCACCCTTGGCAGGCTCATGTTCTCCTCATATTATTATCGTTTGGCGCCGTAATTGTCAACGCCCCGAGCGAGTATTCTCTCACCCCATTAAATCCGAATTTCGAAATCCGAAGGACCAATTTGGGATTTGGTGCTTGGGATTTGCGATTTATGCGCTAGGCGCATTTAATGTGCTTCGTCCCAATTGGCGCCAATCACTGCCTCTACCACCAGTGGAACGGCAAGAGATGTCACTGACTCCATTTCATATTGCACCAGCTGTGCCACTTCCTGAGCACCGCCTACCTCCACTTCAAAAACCAACTCATCGTGAACTTGCATGATCATTCGTGCCGGCAGTGATCTCCGCTCCAGCTCTGCATCAATACGAATCATGGCAAGTTTGATGATATCTGCTGCGCTGCCTTGAATTGGCGTATTTATGGCAGTGCGCTCGGCAAACTGTCGAATGTTGTGATTTCTACTGTTGAGGTCCGGAAGGAATCTCTTGCGATTGAACAGGGTGGCGACAAAGCCTTGCTCGCGGCCGGTCTGTGGCATCTCTTCCACGTATGAACGAACTCCCTGATAACGTTCAAAATAACGTTCTATGATCTCTCGGCCTGTTTTCTGTGGTATGCCTAAATCCCTGGCAAGCCTGAATGAACTCATCCCATAGATGATCCCAAAGTTAATGGCCTTGGCCTGGCGCCTCATTTCCGCGGTGACTGCATCGGGCTGAACCCCAAAAATCTCAACTGCCGTGCGAAGGTGGATATCCTCGCCCTTACTGAAAGCCTCAAGCAGCGCCTCATCTCCCGAATAATGCGCCAGAATTCTCAGTTCAATCTGGGAATAGTCCGCTGAAATAAGTAAATTGCCGGAGTCAGCCACAAAGGCGCGACGGATTTCTCTGCCTTCTTCGGTGCGCACGGGGATGTTCTGAAGATTTGGCTCGCTGGAGCTTAACCTGCCAGTAACGGTAGCGGTCTGATTATAGGAGGTGTGTATCCGGCCCGTATCTGGATTTACCATTCGCGGCAAGGCATCCACGTAAGTGTTTTTCATTTTCATAAGGCTACGATAGTTGAGAACTTCTGCTGGCAAAGGATGGTGCGGCGAAAGTGAAGAGAGCACTTCCATGGAAGTCGAGTAACCGGTTTTGGTTTTCTTCCCCATGGGCAAGCCCAACTTGTCGAAAAGAATCCGGCCCAGTTGCTGCGGCGAGTTGATATTAAAAGGCTCCCCTGCCATATGGTAGATTTTTTCGCCGCTCACCTCCAAGCGCTCGCTGAAACCTTTCGCAAGTAAAGCCAAGCGCTCAACATCCACCTTCACCCCTTTTATCTCCATACGAGCCAGCACTTTGACCAGGGGGAGTTCAATATCGTTAAAGAGAGTCGCCTGGTTGGCCGCCTTTATCTTCTCATCTAAAATATCAGCTAGCTGCAGGGCAAAAACCGCCTGATCTCCGGCGTAGCTCGATACCTGCTCCAGGGGTACGCTGGCTATACTGCGCCGCTTTTTGCCGGTTCCCACCAGGTCTTCGAAAGCAACCAAGGACACATCAAGATGTTCTCGGGCCAGGACCTCCAGATTTTGCACCCTCTTGCCAGGATCCAAGACGTACGCACCCAACATGGTGTCAAACTGTAGTCCGGAGAGTTCGACACCCAAACTATCTAGAATGATCCAGGCTTGTTTGCTGTTGTGGATAACCTTCTGGACACGAGGATCGCTCAGGATTGGAGCCAGCAACCTCATGACCACAGATTGATCCAAGCTGGCGGAGCCAGATTCAGACTGGTGCCTTAGTGGTAGGTAACAACCTTGCTCCGGCCCCCAAGCCAGAGCGAGACCCACAAGATCAGACCCAAAGGAGCCCTCATCGGAGATCATCGCACTGAATGCTACCTTAGGAGACTGGCGAATCTGGGACAGTATCTGTTCCAGTCCATCAGTTGTTGTAACCAGCTGGTAGTCACGCCTGATTTCCTCAGGCTCAACACTGGTCTGTGTCCCCTCCACTTCCTGCAGGAGTTTCTTGAACTCCAGTTCTCGGTATAGGTTAATAAGATCACCCAGATCAGCTTCCCCCAACTCAAACTCCTGCCAATCTTTCTCCAGCGGCACGTCGCATTTTATCGTAGCGAGCGCCAGCGACATAATGGCTTGCTCTGCGTGCGTTTCCAGTCTCTTGCGTTCTTTCTCCTTGCTGACCTTATCCAAAGCTGACAGCAAGTTTTCAATACTGCCAAATTCCTTAATCAATCTCTGGGCAGTCTTCGGGCCAATTCCGGGGACGCCTGGTATGTTATCACTGCTGTCTCCTGCCAACCCCATTACTTCCACCACCTGTGAAGCGGGAACTCCAAAGCGCTTTTCGACCTCCGCAGGACCGAGAACCTCATCCTTCATGCTGTCCCACATATGAACTTTTGGGCTTACCAACTGCAGCAGATCTTTATCACCAGAGATCATAACCACTTCTGCTCCCTGGTCGCTGGCCCACGTCGCCAGAGTGCCAATGATGTCGTCGGCTTCATACCCGGGGATCTCCACATACGGTATCCCAAGGGCAGTAATCAGTCGTTTTATAAATGGAATCTGCGCTGAGAGGTCTTCTGGCATGCGAGGGCGATTGGCCTTGTAATCAGGGCTGAGATCATGGCGAAAGGTAGGACCGGGTGCATCCAAGGCAATAGCCATATAGATAGGACTTCTTTCCCTGAGGACTCGCTTGAGCATAGTGCCGAAACCATAGATCGCATTGGTGGGAATTCCAGTGGAGGTACTCAGAGGGCGCACTCCATAAAAGGCCCTATAGATGTAGGAGTTGCCGTCGATAAGGTAAAGTGTAGCTTTTTTTGCCACCATCACGTGCTATAGCTCCCTGGACAGCTTTTCCGCCAGAGAAATGATCGTGGAACTTGAAGCAGTTATGGCAAGGATTTCCAGCTTGTCTTTGAAACCCTGCCTTTCCACCAGGGATCGCTCAGGTGCAATCTCTTTGAGAGCCTCTATGACTTGCACCAGCACCTCGTCGTCTTTGTAATCAAGCAGAAGCATCAAGGTGCTCCAGTCGTCAGGGATGCCATACTTTTTGAGATACTTCTTCACCGAACTGGCAAACTTGCTGGTGCCGTAGCTGGTGTGGATGGCATTGCGCGCCGCCTTGTGCTCCTTACTGCCCTTTTCTCCCTGGAAAAGCTTGTCCACTTCTTTCAGGTATTGCTCTTTGGCCCAGGTGGAACGGAGGGATTTTTCGCTTCGGCTGTGCTCATCCCGGCTTACGTGGCTACTGCGGTCGCGCTTGCGGTCAATATCGCGCCAGCTTGGCTTCTCTCTTTCATCTGAGTCGGAGTCAAAAGGTGGTACCATAATTTTTCTCCCTAGAAAACTTAAAAAATAAGTAGATATCGATGCCGGCAGGCTCCAGCTCATGGAAGGAAATCAGTACTGGTCATTAAAAAGAGGGTTGTAATAAAAGATTATCTCAACCGAACCCTTTTCGCAATGCAAATCTATCGAGAAAAAAAGGCTCAAGGCTCAAGGCACAGGGCTCAAGGACTAAGAGAAGTAGGCAGTAATCAGTATCCAGGAGATTATAGAAATGACTCAATAACTCCTGGCTCCTGACTCCTAATAATTCCCTTGCGCTTTATACCTTAAACCGTTTCTGCTGGCGAAGCCATTGAACTCGGACCTGACCCAGCGCCGGGTATTTTTCCTTGACTTTACCGGGTCGATTCAGTATCAAAATTTGTTTACCCTTTAAAAGCAGGAGTGAGTTG
>Ga0255039_10000234_pt1 | contig 18277 bp, 16 predicted proteins | sample BC1_12_1_MG_FD_181713 | JGI IMG/M metagenome (GOLD analysis project Ga0255039, IMG submission 181713) | Seawater microbial communities from Strait of Georgia, British Columbia, Canada - BC1_12_1 | ecosystem: Environmental > Aquatic > Marine > Strait | place: Canada: British Columbia | collected... | reverse complement strand
GACATTACAGGAGATATTGACTTTACGTTTGATATCGCTCTCGATGACTGGACGGCAACCAATCAAACCGTGCTAGCTAAGTGGCTGACAACCGGGAACCAGGGTAGTTATCAGGTGTTCTTCACTGCAAGCACCATCCGTTTGCAGTTGTCCTCTACGGGGTCCGACTTCCCCGTTACGAACGTAGCGTTGTCTTTCTTGGACGGAGGGCTCCCCGCTGACGGTGCACGGATGCAGTTCCGCATCAAGTACACGGCATCTACCTCTAACGTCAAGTATTACGAGTGGCTAGCTGACGACTGGTCAGAGTTTGGTGATAAGACTACATCAATCACCTCGATTTATGCCTCTACGGCCATTGTGACGATCGGTGCCCGTGAGGGTTCCTCTGAGTTGAACATGTCTGGCAAGGTCTACGACGCTAAGGTTTATGACGGCTTCTTGGATGGTGGAGGAACTTTGATCTCACATTTCGACGCCAACGATGCCGTTGACGGTGTGGCCTGGACGGGCACAGCAGACGGGCTGGACTGGACCCCTACCTACTCCACTACCGCAAACACCTCGAAGCTCATGCTCGTGGACCGCCCGATGTGGTGGCACGAAGAGTCTGATGAGATCCGCCTACCATCATCGTACTTCAGCCTGGACAACTCCACCGACGACGGTACATTTTTCGCCGTCCAGCGTTGGGTCTGGGATGGAGCGGACTTCCGTAGGTTTCTGGCAATCGGGGACGCCAGTGGTCCCTATCTGGGGTTAGACACAGATGCCGGTGACCAAGTAACCACTAGGGCTTATGACGGGGTCACGGCTGCCGCAGGCGGGAACCGTTCCGGTGGCCTTATCTCTGGGGAGATGGTGTCCGTTGCTATGGTGGTGGACGGCTCAGCGCAGACCGTGGATCTGTTCACGTCAAAGTCAGGCGTGGAAGCCACCAGTACAGATGTATCAGCCCTGGGGGACTACTCACCGGACGCTGACGCTTCGGCTGGTAAACAAGTAAGTGCGGGCTACGGTCCCCATTTGGGGTTGGTGGCGGTACTCTGGTGGGACCGTGTTCTGACCTTGACTGAACTGGAAAAGCTCAGCAGATTCTACGGGATAGATTCGGCGGTTCACGCATGACACGACTAAACTCTGACTATCGTGGCATGACCACAGCACAGAGAGCCAGAGCCAACCAGCTCACGGGGGTCACCATTGGTGACCCGTGCGGCCTAGACGAGGACGGTAACGGGGTGCCGTACTGGAAGGATCAGCGCTGGTCCGCTGAGGACGTTGATGTCTTGGATCTGTACGTGGCGAACCCTAGTAAGATAGATCAGGCACTAGATGATAATCCTGGTGGCGACGTGCAGGCTCTAGCTCGTACGGCAGAAGCCGTAGCGCTCCGGGTCCGCAAGGACGCCCGTGACGCCGCCCGTGAGAACGCTAACCGGCCCTAACATGCCCTCCCTCTCGCTGTCCCCCGACGATCTAGCGCTGCTCACGCCGCACGAGTTCGAGCTGTATAGCCATCAGTTAGAGTTCGAGCTAGCAAAGACTAGCCCCTTAGACTTGGCTTGCTGGGTTAGCCCCGAAACCATACGCACCCCGCACCTAGAGTACATCAACGACCGCATCGTTGCCCTCGTAGAGCACCGCCTGTACAACACGGGTCCCGGCCCGGAAGCTGACTGGTTCTACCGGCGGACAGAGGGCGGTCCGGCGCTCCCGGTGCCCGGCCCGGACCAGATCCCGGACGACGCAGAAGAGTTCTGGGGGGAGCACCCCGAGACCGGGGAGCGTGTCGTCTACAAACTAGGCATCGCTGTCCCGCCCCGCCACGGAAAGTCGTGGATCGTCACGGAACATCTCCCTCTGTGGTATTGGATGCGCTACCCGGACGCTGACATCGCTTTCGCCACCTACAGCGACACTTTCGCTGTCACCTGGGGCAAGAAGATGCGGTCCCGGCTGCTAGAGAACTTCAAGAAACTAGGGATCACCCTACAGAACGGCGAGCGTCACGCCGCTGACCACCTGTATTTCGTTGAGAACGACGCAAATATGTTCCTGGTTGGTACCGGCGGGGCCTTGACGGGCCGCGGATGGCAGCTCGGCATCATTGACGACCCGTTCAAGGACGCAGCGGACGCATTATCCGAGGCGACCCGGCAGTCAAAGGCCGAATGGTACGAATCTACCTTCGATACGAGAGGCACTAGGCTCGGGCACCCCGGTATTCCGGTGCAGATCATGATGTTCACCCGTTGGCACGAGGATGACATCGCCGGGCGCTACATCTACGACGAGAAACGGAAGGTTCTGCCGGAATGGCACATGATCCGGCTGCCCGCCCTCGCACAAGACGACGACCCGCTCGGGCGCGAGCCCGGACAGGCGCTATGGCCCGCTGCTTACACGGCATCGGAGCTTCGCAAGCGGCAGGAGCGTGACCCGCTCTGGTTTTCCGCTATGTACCAGGGGCTCCCTACGATGGGGGACCAGGGCATGTTCCCGCTCTGGCATACCTACCATTCCGACGGCGGGATCTATACTTGGGACGACTATGACGGCCTGCACAAGATCAACGCAGCGGACTGTGCCCGTTACGCCACGGTTGACACGGCATACACGACGAATACCTGGTCCGACTACTCTGTGTACGCTGTCTGGGACTGGCACCGCCCGTCACAGCGGCTGTTCCTTGTTCATGTGGACCGGCAGCGTGTTACGTCCCCGGATCTCTCTGAATGGTTGCAGGTCAACACCCGTAAGTGGGACCCTGCCTTCGTAGGTGTGGAGGACGCTACATCCGGTAAGCAATTGTTGCAGGAGATGCAGCGCTCAACTAACATTCCGTTCCGATACCTTAAGCCGGACCGTGACAAGATTGTTCGGGCGCTCAGCTACGGACAGGCCGCATCTAACGGGCTGATCATGATACCAGAGCGGGGTGACTGGGTTGCCACGTTCCGTGAGGAGCATACGGCCTTCCCGCACGGCAAGCACGACGACATGGTGGACGCTGGGGCGTACGGTTGGAACGTAGCGTACAAGATGCCGCAGATGGAGCGGGAGAACCGCTACGCTACCTTTGACGGTACCGCTGAGGGCCGTGTGTCCCGGATGAACGAGAAGCTGGACAAGCAAGAGGAACGTAAGACTCGGAGGGGCAGACCCCCCCTCGCTGGGCGCTTGGGCCGATAATATGGTAAACTAAATACATAACCAAAGGACCCCCCGATGATCTGGCAGACGATATCCGATTTTGACTACCTGAGCTACGAAGGCCGTGCGGTCTGCTCTATTTGCGGCAGTACCTGCCGCAAGGGGCAGATGGTATTCCGCCCCCCGCAGCCGGACGATGTCAGCGGGTTCTGGGACATCTGTGAGAACTGTATCCGTGAAGCAGCGGACCATCTCGGCCTCGGCGAGGTAGGGCCCCTGGAGAAGACCGCAGAGGACCTCCGAGACGTGGTTGCCACGGCGCACCAGGAGCTGATAGGGGCGCACGACGCCCTCGCTACCATTACCCGTGAGAACGTCCGCTTGCAGGATGTCATTGAGGACTTGAACCTGCCATTAGAAGAGTCTTTCCCTATGGTGACCCAAGAAGACTTTGATTCTGTATCCGGCGTTCACGAAATCTCTCGTGGTGTACCTACCACCAGTGATGCTTTCAAGGGACGATGAAGCCCTATGAGCGTGGTGATCCTGTCCCTTCTGGGCTTTGCTTTGATTGCTGGTCTCTTTACCGCAATAGTCGCTTTATGGCGTACCAACCAAACCCTCAACAAAGAACTTGTCCGGGTTGTGGCAGCAGCAGGCCAAGTACCGGCAGCGGTACGGTCAGCGGTTGCGGCCCCGAAGCCCGACAAGACTGAGGACCAGTTGAAGGCTGAACGGGACCAGTTGGTTATGAGGAAGGCGCATTGGTCACGATGACACTTAGGCTTCAACTGTGGTACAATTAGATCATGTCTGACGGTAGTGACTTCGTACTTGATCTATACTCAAAGGGAGTCAATGAAGTCAGGGAAGAGCTGCGGAATTACTGGCTCAACCACTCATTCCTCCTGGGATACCAGTGGACTTACTGGGACGCCAATACCCGCACCATAGATAACGTTACCTCCGAAGGTGACCGCATCCAGGCGACCATGAACCGTACCCGTGCTAATATGCGGGTCATCATGGCGAACCTGACGCAGCGGGAACTGACCTTTGAGAACCTCCCGTCCTCCTTTGACGACGCCACGATCCGGGCAGCTAAGCTCGGGGAGTCCGTCGTGGAGGATCTCCGCAAGACCCACCAATGGGAGTCTATGCGGGAGAAGCACCTCACTGCTTTGATGAAGGGTGGCACCGCCGCCGTATCCGTTGACTGGGACAGCCATAGCAAGACTACTGTAGAAACTGTCCTGCCCCTCGGTGACTTCATCGTCGAGCCCGGAACCATCACTGATGGTTCTCGGGCACGGTACTGGATCAGGAAACAGGTCCTCCCACAGAACACGGTATACGCCATGTTCGAGGACTACTTCCCTGACGGCCCCCCAGCGGCCACCTCGCTGACCAGCATGGACCCCTACATGAACCGAGTGATCAGCGGTTCCACAACGGAGAGCAACCCTAGAACTGCGGTGTATACTTACTATGAACGTCCCAACCCTCTGTGCCCTGAAGGCAAAGTTCTGGTTGAGGTTGATGGTAAGATTGTCCAGCACGTAGAGAAATGGCCGTTCCCGTTCACGGACCGGCTCAACATCTCTGTGGCGTCCGAGACAGCCGTTGAGAATCGTTGGTATGGTGCTACCTTCATGGACGATGTTCGGCCAGTACAGGTCGCTCTTAACGCCACTTGGAGCAACCTTCTAGAGCACCTGCGGGACGCAGGGTCCGCTCGGCTAGTGGTCCCGTCTTCGGCGGTTGACTACATCAATACGATTACCGATCTGCCCGGAGAGATTCTTGAGTATCCCGACGGGGCAGCTGCCCCGGCGTACCTTACGCCATCTCAACTCACGGGCTGGATCAGAGAAATGCCTGAAATGCTCGGCGCCTTCATTGACGACCTCATGGGAGTACATGACGTCTCTCGTGGCATGGCACCAGCGAATATCGAATCCGGCTTGGGTCTCTCCATCCTCGCTGAGAACGACAGCTCCCCTGTTGGCCGCTTGATCAAAGAGGTGGTTCGCACCTGGAGCGAAGTGGCACAGATGAGCCTGATGCTGCACGAGCAAGAAGTCAAAGAGGAGCGCATGGCTATCGTGAGCGACGGTGTGTCCCGGCTCCGTATGCCCTGGAAGGGCAAGGACATCGACGGCCAGATCCTCGTAGAGATCCCTCTCGACGCTGTGATCCCGATTAGCCGGGCCGCTCAGATCGCCCGTGCTGATAAGATGATGGAGATGGGGCTGATCGAAGACCCGGTCATGTACTCCCAGATCGCCAACCTGCCCGGCAAGGAAGACATCATCGCAGCGATCAACCCGGATGTGGCTAAGGCCCGCCGGGAGAACGCAGCGTTCGCCGACGGCGACCTACAGCTCCCCGCTGAGTTCGATGACGACGAGGCCCATATCTCGGTTCACAACGACTTCCGTAAGACCCAGCGCTACGAGCTGCTGGATGCAGATGTCCAAGAGGACGTGAACCTTCATATCCAGGCCCACGAGACCGCTGCCGCCAGCAAGGCCGGTAGGGCACAGTCGCAGCACGAGGTTGCGCCCGCATTGGCGCAGGCCCCGAACGCCGACGGGTCGATGATCGACCCCGAGATGTTGGAGGCCGGTATGCCCGAGCCCCCGCCCGAGGCACCACCGATGCCGCCAATGGACCCCAATGATCCCTCTATCAATCCAATGGTAGCGGTAGACCAAGCACTAGCACAAATGGAGCAATAAGCCATGTCCGAAACCCCCGATGCCCCACCAGAGGTCGCACAAGAAGCAGCACCCCCTACGGAAGGAGCCCCAGACGTATCTCCAGCTCCGGAGGAGGGTGGCGATTTTGACATCGCTACCCTCCCCGAGCAGGCACAGAACTACATCAAGGAGTTACGTGAGGAGAATCGTGATCGTCGAAAGGCCCATGACCCCTACAAGATAGCGTTCAGCGGGTACACCGACGGCGAGAAAGAGTATCTCCTTGACATGGTTGACACCTTGGGTGTTGATCAGACAGCGGGCGGGCAGAAGATGCTTGACCTTGCTCAGCGCATGTTGGGTATTGAGGTCGCTGCCGAAGAAACGGTGGCGGACGCTGAGGTCCAAGAGGAGGCTGCTGCGGCTGGGCTAAGCCCAGAAGAAGTAGCAGTGATCGTCAAGGAGCAGGTGGAGCAAGAGCGCCTGATCCTAGAGGTTCAGCACGAGACGAAGGAGCTGGGCATCGACCCCAACTCCGAAGAGGCCTATAAGCTCTGGGACCTGGCGCACCGCCTACAGTTGGACGACCTCTCGAAGGTGCTTGAGATATCTAACCAGATGAACGGCATCGTCCCGGAGGCCCCGGCAGAAGAGGCGGCACCGGAAACGGGCATTGTCTCAGATGGTAGGCAGGCCGAGTTCCCGGTTACCGCTGGTGTACAGACTGGCTCCGGCGGGACGAACGCTGACGAGAAGGCCCCCATCCCGGCGCTGGGGTCAGATGAACTGCGAGCACGGGTCCTGCGAAGGATCGAAGAGGCTAGCGTGCCAGGCTGATATCCCGACAAGGGTCAGACACAAGGGGCGCCCTAAGGGGCGCCCTTTGACGTTGTCCCGCAAACTGTGATACAATGGGAGCCATAGAGCGGATAGATTCCTAACTTGTTTGTCGCCTAGAGCCTGATGCTCGGCAGTGACGCTGAAACCAGCCATCAAACAACTAAAGGAATCACATGGCACTTACACTCACCACGGCTGATTCTGCCTTGAAAGAGGACTACCAGCCTTCCATCCGTGAACAGATCAACAATGAAGTTATGATCTTGTCACAAATCGAAAGCCGTTCGACAGACGTCGAAGGCCGCAGAGCTGTCCTCAGCTTGCACGTCACTCGTAACTCGGGTGTCGGCGCTCGCGCAGAGGGCGGGACCTTGCCTACCGCAGGAGCCCAGGGCTACGCCGAAGAGCGTGTCTCACTCAAATACAACTACGGTCGCATCCAGATCAACGGCCCGGTCATTCGAGCAATGAAGTCGGACTCCGGCTCGTTCACTCGTGCGATTGAATCAGAGACCCAGGGCATTGTCCGGGATCTCAAGCGTGACGTCAACCGTCAGGTATTCAACAACGACAACGGCTCGATCGCAACTTGCGCATCGGTCTCCGGTGCCGTCGTTACCCTGAACGCTGACACCCCTACCTCTGCCTTCCGGCAGTTGGAAGTTGGGTCGCTCATCGACATCGGCTTGGAAGACAGCCCGACTGACCACGGCACCGCCCTGGTTGTCAGCTCTGTCAACACCAGCACCCCGTCGGTGACGTTCACCACGAGCCCCACCGCTGGTATTGGTACCTCGGACCTCTTGTTCCGCTCCGGCGCCAAGACCACGACCGCCAATGCTACCTCGGAACTGACCGGCCTTCAGGCCATCGTCAATAGCTCCGGCACCTTGTTCAACATCAACCCGACCACTTACCCGGTCTGGGCGAGCACAGTGAACAGCAACTCGGGCACGGACCGTGCAGCGACTGACAATCTCTTCGAGAGCGTCATCGACAACATCTGGCTGGAATCAGGTGAGGCTCCCACCTTCATCGTGACCTCACCTGGTGTTCGTCGGAACTACGCTTCACAGCTCAAGGCTCAGAAGCGCTTCGCCGATACGGTTGACTTGAAGGGTGGCTTCCGAGCCCTCACCGTGGATGCTGGTAACACCAGCCTCCCGATCGCAGTGGACAGGGATAACCCTGACACCAAGGCGTTCCTACTCAACCTGCCTTGCTTGACGCAGCACCAGTCCTCGGACTGGGAGTTCATGGACGAAGACGGGGCGGTCCTTAACCGGGTCTCCGGTGTTGACGCCTACGAAGCAACCCTGTTCAAGTACCACGAATTGACGACTGATCGTCGAAACGTGCATGGGCGCATCGACGACCTGATCGAGAGCTGATCATGGCTGCTGCAACAGTATCAGTCACAGCGACTGCAAACGTCCTGAACGGAGTCATCGTGTTCGGTACGATCACTGGTCACGCCTCTGGCGCTTCCGGTGGCGATACGGTCACGGCATCAGACTTCGGTCTTCGAGCAATTGAGAGCCTGACGCTAGGTCCGGTTCCGATCATAGATGTTTCGGCTCGATGGTTCCCGGCTACCCTCAAGGTGAATTGGTACCTTGAGGATGCGGGCGGCATCGAGGCGGAAGTTGCTGGGGATTCCAGCGCTTCCGTCGCTGACTTCGTCGCCTTCGGAAAGGTCTAGACATGGCTGCGGTAACCACATCCATCACGGACCGAAGTGTGTTCGGGGACAAGCAAGTCCGCTTCGTCCGGGCAACATTCACTTCGGGCTACACCAATGCAGGGGAAACCATTACGGCGGCGCTGTGCGATCTATCAACGATCTCATTCGTCCTCGCAGGTGCCCCCAGCATCGACGACGTGCCATTGGCTAGTGTCATCGTAACGCAGGGGACCACACCCACCCTCTTTGCTATCGACGACGCCGGAATCCTTGAGGGGACCACGGATCTCAGCTCCACCTTTGTGGATCTGATGGTCATCGGCAAATAGAGCTTATCGGGGGATAGCTAGTAGCGGGGGGGCCTTCGGGCCCCCCTTCTTCTATGTGTGGTACAATAGTGTATGTCTCTACCCCCCGACATTCGACATGAACTAGAAGTGGCAGCCGTAGGTGACCATCATCAGGCATATATCCGTAAGGGTCTTCCTGAAGTTGGTTGGGACGGTGATCCGTACCTTACCCTAGCGTACAATAAGCTAGAGGATAGGTTCGAGATTTGGGTCGAAGACCCTGGGCGAGACCCCCGCTGCGTGATGCGCAGCGCCTCGTTCACCATGTACGGCACCCCCTCTATCCATGAGCTGTGTATCCACCTCCGGGACCATGACCTGCGTAAGCGCAGCGTCAACGAGGTACTGCTGGATCTTGACCGGCATAACCGGGCCACGGAGAAGAGGGCGCAAGATAAGGGCCTTCAGGAGCAGGCCGCAGCGCTTGAGAAAGTCTATTGGGCGGTGGGCCGTGAGGTGGGCGAATACAAGCCTACGTTCGGTGGCTTTGGCTGACACAGAGTTGCCAACTATGATAGAATAGAGTCATGGATCGTAAGCATGGCGACAGCAAAGAAGAGCGCATGAAGGCCCTAACAGAAGCCATCAAGCGTAGCAAGTCGAAGAAGGTCATGTGGCCTACCGTCTCGGTCCCGGTTGACCTGAAGGTCTCCTAATGCAGCTTCAAGATGCCCGTACACAGATACGGGAACGCATGGGCATGTCCACTACGGACACTGCTGTCACGGACGCTATCTTGAATAAACTGCTCTACACGGCGCAGCGCAAGATTGATCTGCTGCACGACTGGCCCTGGCTCCACTCCACTGATGGGACCTGGACCGCCTGCACGGCGAGCCAGTCCACCTACGTTGCTGGGGTCGACCTGGCGTCCAACTGGCGCAAGACCCTGTTCATCACGGTTGACAGCGATACGGTGCTGGTCCCGAAGCAGAAGCAGGACATCATGCGGTTCACCGGTCAGACCGGGCTCCCCATGTTCTACGCTGCCGAGGGTAACGAGATCATCCTGGCCCCTACCCCTGACACGACATACACGGTAGCTCACGAGTACCTGTACGTCCCTACCGAGGTCACATCGGACTCTGCGGAGTTCGTCACGTACGACTGGGCTATTGATCTCCTGATCGACATGGCCTGTATTCTGGTCGCTCGTAGGCTCAGGGATAGCGATATGGCCCGTCAGTTCCAACAGGACTACGTCGATACCTACGAGTCACTGAAGGACGAGGTCCGCCGGACCCGGCAACTGCCGACCCCCCGGCACCGTAACGACATCGGCTGGACCTAATGGCTAGGACAGATGATGTAGAGCGGGTAGTCTACGATACCTGGGACGGCGGCTTCAAGTCTAAGCTTAGAAAACAGGGGCTGAACAACAAGCAATATACCAGCTTGAACATGCACGTCTACGAGAACGGGTCCCTCGGTCCCCGGCCCTGGTGGAAGCTCCAGAACACTACGGGCCTCAACACCTCCGAGACCCTCGACAATGCCGCCTCCATCCAGTGGAGGCCCATCGTTGACGACAGCGCCGGTCAGCTCTGGGTCCACGCCTACTCCAATGATGTCTGGGTCTATGACCTGACCGCTGGGACCTGGGCAACAGGGGCCTCCGAAGCCTCCGGCATCGACACGATCATCCATGCTTCCACCGCTGACCCGTCGTGGTGGGGCTCCCGCCACGGCTGGGACAGCGGCGGCCTTCTCGTGGGTGGTGGCAATAGTGTTATCACCCCCGAGGACGCCTGGGTGTACTCGGGCGAGGCGCACATCACCGCTGCCGGAACCGCTACACAGATCACCTGGACCGACCAGACCGGGTCCGACGCTATGACCAGCTTCACGCTCTACCGGGACCGTATCTGGGGCTGGCAATCGCCGAACGCCGCCACCGACAACCCGAACCGTATCTACTACACGAACGCTGCCAGTTACACTACGTCCGATGCGGGCAACTACATCGACATCGGTGCCGCCTCCAGCGGCTACTACATCCTCGGCGCCTGGGCACTGCGGGACTCGCTACTGATCTGCATGTCCAACGGCGACTGGTACGCTTTCACCGGCACCCCCGGATCCGGTTCCCTCCGCTTCGTGGGTAACTATGTTACGCCTGCCCACGGTGCGTGCGGTACCGTCCTGAACAACATGGTCTACTTCCTCGCCCCGTACGGGCGGCAGGTCTGTGTGGCAACACCGTCGGGCGTAGACACGACATCCTTGAAGGACATCCGCCCGTACAACAACGATCTGGTGTGGGACACGTTCCACGACTACCGTGGCCTATCCTCCCCCCGAGAGCAATCCGTGCTGTTGCCCACCCTACGGGCCACCGCTGACCAGTGGTTCGACGCCCTGGAGTTTGTGAACGGGAGCTGGTCGTACTCTGGGTTCGGCCGCAGTCGTTTCACCGACAGCACCAGTAATATGGGTCATCTTCGAGACTGTGCCGTGATTGCTGAGGGCAAGGCGTACGCCTTCGTCATGGAGGACCCGGACGCCCCCAGCTCTCATGAGATGCAGCTCTACACCCGTGACATCGTCCTGAACCGGCCATCATCCAATACCCTTGATACGTGGTCGCACGGCGAAGAGGTAGCGGCCGGTGCCTCCACGACAGCGGTCTCCAAGGGCGCTGTCCGGCTCGCCCCGTTCGCCCCACCCGGTGAGGAGGTGCGGGTGCGCCAGGTCATCGTAGACTTCGACTATTGGAAGGACGTAGCTGAAGCTATCATATGGGAGGTCCCCGACATGAGGTGCTCCTTGACTGATGGAGGGGCACTAGAACTGGAATCCATCGACACGTTCTCAGCTACTAACCTTTCCAGCCTCAGTTCCCTGGGGTATCCTAGCGGAAACAGTAGCACTATTGGGGCGCCTTCTCGCTGGGTATTCCGGTTCCCGCTGGAAGATCAACAGTTCCTACAACAGATACAGGTTCAGATAGACGACATTGTGAGCATCGCTATTCAGCGCATCATCGTTGACTACGAAGTCCGCCCCGATAACCACTGGGCCGGGCAGACTGCGGGCACCTGATGGGTCTCATCGCTGACAACGCAGGCATCTTCCGTTTCAACAACACTCTGGTCGATGCCGTCCTCAAGCAGGAACGGGGGTTGACGGATGACGTGGAACGCCGTCTAGAGCAGTACCTCGGCAACCCCGCCTGGGGCAACGACGACGGGCTCTACGGTTTCATTGACGCAGACGGCATCAACTTCAACAACCTGTCGCTGATAGCGTCGTACGCTTCGTCAACCAACGCCGACTCCATCTGGCACGACGACACCGGCAACATCTGGCACTTCAACTCGGACAGTGCCCTCCGCACCATCGGATCAGACAGCAACTCGTTGGTGGAGGCCCTCCGGTTCTCCCCGGCGTACGGCTCCGCTGCGGCCCCGGCGTACACGTTCGCCGACAACCTGGACCTCGGCATCTACGGCACCGCCCTCTCCGTGGGTGTATCCATCAACAACAACACCGAGTTCCTGGTGAGCAGCACCCTCATCACAGGAAACGAACCGCTCCGTATCGTCACCGGCTCCGACAACGGCATCGAAGTCTGGGACACCGACGCCGGTACCACCGCAGCGGGCGCCACCTCGCCTTCTTACGTCCGGTTCATGACCGCAGGAGGTGAAGAGGCCCGTGGTCTCGTGGGCATGATCAATGACGACATGGAACTCCGTACCCAGACGGGCGCCAACGGCCGCATCATCTTCCGTCCCGGCGCCTCCGCAGCGTCCTGGCTGATCGAAGCTGACGGCGACTTCGTTACGTTCGGGACCGGCCTCAACTTCACCGCTGGCAGCACCAGCTCTCACCAGGGCAAGTTCTCGTGGTGGAGCAACTCTGGCAGCACCAGCGTATTCGACATCTACAACGACCTGGAGGTGACGACCTCCAACATGAAGCTGATGAACCTGTCAATGGGCGTCAACGACAACTCCCCAAGCAACGGCGACGACTTCATTCTGTTCCGCAAGAACGTCAACACACCCATCGTCATCGGCCAGATTGATGGCAATGGCTCCAGCACCGTCCGCTACCTCACCACCTCCGACAGCACCCTCAAGTTCAACCAGCGCCCACCGGACGAGCATCTCGAAGAAACGTTCCAGGCCTTCGCCCGGTCCATCCGCTCCTACGACATGGAGAACCTGCGTCCCGCAGGTAACACCAAGACCATCGTGGCGCACGGCGTAGTGGCACAGGAGGTGTACGCCACGGAGCCCTACCTCAAGTACATGGTCAAGAAGGGCTCCGACGACGGCACCGATCTGTGGGGGTTCAACTACGGTGATCCGGCTATCCTCGCAGGTATCGCACGCAAGGCCTCCGACAACGAAGAACGAATCGCACGACTGGAAGATGCACTCAATGTCCGATGAACTAGATCCCTCCAAGGTTCTCAAGATTGTCCAGGAACTGGACCCTATCCTCTTTGAACGTGCCATGCTCCGGTACGTTAACCAGATGCAGGCGGAAGAAATCCAGCGTCTAACCGCTGAATCAGAGTGACACCATACTGCCAAGTATGGTAAACTAGAGCATGGGTAAGACTCGTACGAAAAAGGGCTCTACGCTCCGTAAACTCTCTAAGAAATATGGGGTAAAGGGCAAGACCCTTCGGGAACTTAACCCTGATATGAAGGGGCAGTGGGGTAAGAAGGGCAAGAAGAAGCTCGACAAGGACACAATGATCCGCCTCGGTAAAGGCGTCGGCATTGCCCCCTGGCGGGCCGAACTGCTGGAGGACCCCACCTACGCAGCCTTCGACCGGAACTTCGAGTTCAACCGGGACTCCGTCCACGACTCCTTCCAGCGCCTAAAGGACCGTCAGCGCATCGACCTGACCCGCCAGGACGCTCGCTTCGATAAGCAACGTATCGACAATACCCGACAGATCGACCGGGGCATGGAGGATCGAGGGCTCTACCGCTCCGGGCAACGGGGCATAGAGACCGGCCGCATGAACAACGATATTGATGTCTCCCGCAGGGAGTTCACCGGCCAACAGAAGGACGCCCGTATCGCAGGGCGCCAGGCCAAGCAGGAGGCCCTCGGTGCGCTGAAGCGCAACCGGGCAGAGGAGCGCATCGGCGCTCGCAGCCGCCTGACCGAACGTGACGCCCAGACAAAGTACGGGTTCTGATATGCCAAAGCGTAAGACACACGAGGGCGTTCAGCTCTACACTGACGTCACCAAGAAAGAGATCAAGAAAGACAAGAAGGCGCTCCTGAAGCACATGGCTATGGCTGGTAACGCAGGCATGGACAACCTTCAGAACCCTGACTACGAGCGCCAGGCCATGTTCGACCGGCACGACTCCGGCATCCGCCGGGGCACCGAAGAGGCGTCCCTGAATGCTCTCGAAGGCGAACGTGCCCGTATGATGCAGGGGTATGACAAGGCGGACGGCCAGCTCGGCAAGTCCCATATGCGGGCAATGGACCGCATGGCTGCCCGTAACGTGAACTACCTGGACAAGATCCCGCACGCTGCGGCTCTTGCCCGTCAGGCCACCAAAGAACGCATTACTGCTATGAAGCTCGCATACGACCAGCGTAACGGCACGGGCGGCGGTATTAGCGGTCCTAGCGGTCCTAGCGGTCCTAGCGACGGTATCGCAGAGAACGACGCTATCGTAGCTGAGGCTAGGGCACAAGCCATAGCTAGCCTCGCCGATCCTAATATCCCTTGGGATGCTGGGCTCGCTGCTGAAACTTCGGACTATGGCAGGGCGTACATGCCAGACCCGTACGGCAGCTCCGGGCACAACATGGACCAGTACGACATCGCAGGGGCTAGGAACGGTATGTCGACTGACGAGATCATGACCATTAGGAGCCAGAAAGGCTTTCAAGATGGGGAAGATTTCTGGAATCAGGCTGTCCAACAGGCGAACCAGATAGACCCTGCTACTGGGGAGCTGGCGTTCCCGGACTACACGTACCAAGTAGCACTAGCCCAAGCCAACGATCTCGGGTACCAGAGCTTTAACAACGGTGATGTGTCAGAAAGGTACCCTGACATTGTCCGCCTACAGGGCGATGCTTCCCGTCATCTTTTCCCTGACACGAACAACAACAGTGCAGAAGAGTACGACACTACTTCTAGGGTAGATGAGCGTATTCGTACAGGAATGGGTTGGGGCGGTTCACTTCCTCCACAGTCCCAGGGTCGGACAAGAAATCCTCAATACAGGAGTGACCGCACAGGTACTGCTCCTGAGGTGTCAGTGTTCGCAGCTCTAGAGCGCCGTAAGGCTGCGAAGGCAGCCGAGGACACTATCTTGCGCGGCGGCAGCTTGTCTGGCCCCTGATGCCAATCAACCGTTTCAGCCAAGCACCGGTAGCGGACATCCCAGAGGATTACCCAGGTCCGGTGCCTGCCGCCCCTAGCACCAGTGGCGGTGCATTTGAATTTAAGCCGCTTACGCCGAAGGCTGCCCCTACCCCTACGCCAGGTACCTCCCCAGAGCGTCGTCCGCTACCACCTCCCCCGGATACCAGTGGCGGAGCATTCGCATTTAAGCCGTTGGTGAAGCCATCGCAGCAGGAGCAAGAGCAAGCCAACCGGGAAGAACTCTGGAGTACGGGGCTAGCAGAGATCGTCCGGCAGCAAGAAGAGAAAGCGATAGACCCTCGGGCTATCTCTGTTGAGCAGTACGTCCAGTTGGCGGAGACCCTGATCACCATCCGGGCCAACCCGGAGGCAGACGACGCCGACAAGAACCTGTTCAACTACGCAGTTGACCAGTACGGTGCCGACCTGTACCCTCATATGGAAGCCATCGAGCCCGGCTTCATGGACGCCAACTTCGATGAGGGCTACGACGACGTACCCTGGTGGGCCAAGACCCTTGGTGCCATCTCCCCCGTCACCAGTTGGCTCGACACTGCCTGGCAAGGCATGGGGGCCGGTGGTGCAGCCGCCCAGCGGGCCAAGCAAGACGATGATGGCGTGTTCTCAGCGCTCACCAACGCCTTCAAGGAGATGGGCAAGGGGGTAGCCAACATGGCTACCTTCGGGCAGATAGACGCCCTCGCCCCGGATCAGGAGCTGATAGACCGGTTCGCCGGAGATGACGGCCGCTTCAGCGGTGAAGAGTTCATCGGGCACGACATCAACTACGGTGACTTCTGGGGCTCCGGTATCCTCGAAGGTGCCACCAACCTGGGCATAGAGATCGGACTAGACCCTACCACTTACCTCGGTGGTGCCGGGCTCGCCAACCGCGGACTCAAGGTCGCTCTGCGAGAGGCAGGCGAAGAGGGAGCCGAGACCGGGGCACTGGCCCTTGCGCAGCACATCGTAAGGAAGGTCAAGAAGGGCGGCATGGCGGCCCTCGACGAGGGCGAAGAGGCTGCCCTGCGCCGATGGATGCTGCTCGGGGCCAACCGTGACCTAGCTGCCAAGCTCCCCAAGATGGGGCCAAAGACCCGGATCTCCACCGCCAAGAACTTGACACGATCCCGCCAACAGATCCGTAAGATGGAAGAGCAGATCGTCAAGCTCGCCGACGAAGGCATAGAGACCAGTACCGCTGCGGCCGCTAAGGCTGGCAATACGATGCGGCGCATCGACACGGGCGGGCAGACAGGTGTTCGCTTCGCAGGTAATACTGTGCTCGGCATCCCGGACGGCACCATTCCGAAGATGATCAACAAGGTCCCCGGAATGGAGCCCCTCCTCAAAGCGCTATCCCCTCGGTGGGAACTGATGCGTAGCCTGACCCGTGACGCTCGTGACGCCTTCCGTACCACCGAGGTGAAGGCTGTCCAGAGCGCTATACGCCGGATAGGTGAGGTGCGCAACCGGCTGATAGGCACGGGCGCAGAGGAGCGGGCTATAAAACTATTTGGCAGCGAAGAGGCCATGTACCGTGAGCTGACTTCGGCGTTCGCCAAGGCACCTATCGCACCACTAGACGAGGGGGCCGACGAGGCTGCTAAACTAGCGCACGAGGCTGCCGTTGCGGCGCACGGTGCCGTTGGTATCGACCTGCTGCGGAACCGGTGGGGCGGGGTCGAGAAGTACGACGACTTCATGCAGGTGGCCGAGGCCATCGAAGAAACCAAACAACTAGTCCTGAGTGTTGTCCCTCCCTCGAAGATCAAGGAGTTCTTCCACGCCAACTACAGCCCTCGTGTAATGAAGCCGGAATCTAGGAAGCTCCTAGAGGAAGCCGTTGTGGGTATGCCCGGTGTTTCTGGGCTAGATGACCTGAGGGGTCTGGGGGTTGAGGGCCTGGCTGACGGCGCTGACGATGCCATAGATATTGCGAGGCTCAATAAGCTTGGTAAGGTCGGTAACCCTACAGTGGGTACCGGGGTGTCAAGGGCCAACCTGGTAGAGGACCGGTTCCTCCGTGAGCGCACTCTCGCTAAAGGCACCGAGGACATCTTTGAGGTAAACGACGAGGCTCGCAAGATCCTCAATGCCGCTGGTATTGATACCATAGATGATCTGTTCGAGACTAACCTGATGACAGCCTGGGCTACCCGTGCCGAATCGGCTCTGAAGGCCTCCATCAAAGAAGACTTCGCACAGGGGCTCTCCAAGATCACGGGCCGTGAGGGTCAGCACATCATGGGGTTCGGGGACATGCCCGTCGGTGGCGGGCATAGCGCCCTCAGCAAGGACTGGTTCGGTCGTCCCGCCTGGGCTACCACCGAAGTAGAAACAGAGATGAAGCGCTTCTTTGAGGCCATAGATAACGCTGACAAGTTCGGAAACTTCCTCCGTAAAGGTAACGAATCGTGGTCCCGCTGGGCCACCATGTCCCCTGCCTTCGTTGCCCGTAACGCCCTGGGTAACAAGTTCCTTATGTTCATGGGTGGAATGCACAACCCCGCCCGAATCGTTGAAGCCCGCAGCGTAATGTCGCAGTACAAGAAAGTCCGCAAGCGTGTCAACGAGACCGGCGAGGATTACTTGACAGCCGCTCGTAGCGTCGGGATGGCTGAAGATGACCTGCGGCATATGCAGGCCGCTATGGACGCCAACCTGACCAAGGGCCAGTACGACGACGTGTTCGACCAGAACACTGGCGAGAAGATATTCGCTAGGGAGGATAGCAAGATCCCTAACCTCCTGCGCCCCTCAGTGGTCACAAAGGCCAACCCTTCCACCTACGCTCGGGCAGCCGGTACCTATGTGGAAGAGATGGATCGTCTCGCCCTGTTCCTGGATCAGGTCAAGAAAGGCAACACCTACGACGGAGCCGCACAGCACGTTCGCAAGTTCCTGTTTGACTACGGTGACCTGACCCGCTTCGAGAAGGGCTTCAAGGACAACGTCTCCCGGTTCTACACCTTCCTTCGCAAGAACACGGCGCTCCAAGCGGAGATGCTGGCGACACAGCCGGGCACCGTCCGAGCCGTGGCAAAGATCAGCAAAGAGATGACCGAGGGCGTAGCAGAGTTCCTGTCCGACAACGGAGAGGACGGCGAGTCCAGAGGATTCGCTCCTCCGTGGGTGCAGGCCGCTGGCATGATCGCACTCTCGGGTGGCGGGTACGCTGGTCCCG
>Ga0255039_10000232_pt1 | contig 18313 bp, 26 predicted proteins | sample BC1_12_1_MG_FD_181713 | JGI IMG/M metagenome (GOLD analysis project Ga0255039, IMG submission 181713) | Seawater microbial communities from Strait of Georgia, British Columbia, Canada - BC1_12_1 | ecosystem: Environmental > Aquatic > Marine > Strait | place: Canada: British Columbia | collected... | reverse complement strand
GGGAATGTCGCAGGAGGACCTGAACAAGGAACTCCTAAACCTGCGGCGCGAGCAGTTCAGTCTCCGTATGCAGCGAGCTACGGGGCAACTGGCACGTCCACATGAGTACGGCCGGGTTAAAAAAGACATTGCACGAGTGAAGACCATTTTGGGCGAACTCAAGCAGACGAGTAAAAGCGAATGAGCGAAGAAGCAAAAGAAGTAGCGGAAAGAGGTCGGCGCACAGTTACCGGTCAGGTCGTCAGCGACAAGATGGATAAGACGGTGTCCGTTTCCATCGAGCGGCTGATCAAGCACCCCGTGTATGGCAAATACATACGCCGCACGACCAAGGTGCTTGCACACGATGAGAGCAACGAATGTAAAGCCGGTGATCGGGTAACGATCAGTGAATGCAGGCCCATGTCCAAGAGAAAGGCATGGCAGGTTGTAAATGTTGATGAGCGTGCGCCCGAGTAGCAAGGGCGAGCGCCAGATGTCTTGATGAAAAGTTTGAGTGACAGGTTAGAGCCATGATTCAGATGCAAACAGTTCTTGATGCGGCCGATAATTCGGGCGCAAGGCGCATCCAGTGCATCAAAGTGCTTGGTGGCTCAAAACGGCGCTATGCCGGGGTCGGCGATGTCATCAAGGTCACCGTGAAGGATGCAATTCCTCGCGGCAAAGTAAAGAAAGGCGAGATTTATAACGCCGTAGTTGTCCGAACCCGCAAAGGTGTGCGGCGTAAAGACGGATCGCTGATTCGCTTTGACGGTAATGCGGCAGTGTTGTTGAACGCACGCCTCGAGCCCATCGGTACACGCATTTTTGGCCCGGTTACGCGCGAACTCAGAACGAACCGGTTTATGAAGATTATTTCGCTCGCACCTGAAGTGCTGTAGCGAAAGGAACGACAAAGCATCGTAGGAGCGGCTTTACCTACAGGACGTACTTATGTCGCGAAGGACATGGATGTCCGAGAGTGACGAGCCGCGATACCGGTGACAGGAAGAATACAAAGGCATGAACAAGATCAGAAAAGGCGACGAAGTCGTTGTGATAGCCGGCAAGGATAAAGGCCGCCGTGGCACTGTCCTGCGGGTGTTCGACGATCAGCGTGTGTTGATTGAAGGCGTCAACGTCGCAAAGAAACATCAGAAACCGAATCCGAACATGGGCGTTCAGGGTGGCATCGTTGATCGCGAAATGCCGATGGACATCTCGAACGTCCTGGTTTTCAACGCGAAGTCAAAGAAGGGCGAACGCGTCGGAATTCGCGCCAATGACGACGGAAGCAAAGAACGAATCTTCCGCGGATCGGGCGAGACGGTAGATATTTAGCGGAGCTGTAGGAGTTCGCCCCAGCGGGCGAATAATCAGATTTAGACATGTCGAGATTACAGGAACAATTTCAAAACGAACTGCACGGCCAGATCATGCAAAAGCTGGGTCTGAAAAATGCGATGGAAGTGCCGCGCATCACGAAGATTACGCTGAACATGGGCGTAGGTGAGGCTGTGGCTGACAAGAAGGTTCTTGATAAAGCCGTTACGGACCTGGAGAAAATCGCTGGCCAGAAGCCACAGGTCACAAGGGCTCGCAAGTCCGTTGCGACGTTCAAGATTCGTGATGGTTACAAGATCGGCTGCATGGTCACACTACGCCGGGAGCGCATGTACGAGTTTCTCGACCGTCTTGTCAATATTGCGATACCACGTGTACGCGATTTTCGAGGATTGAATCCGAAGGCTTTTGACAGACAAGGCAATTACAGCATTGGCGTTTCCGAGCAGATCATCTTCCCGGAAATCGACTATGACCAGATTGACGCGATTCGTGGACTGGATATCACCATTACCACCACGGCTCGTAATCCAGAGGAAGGACGTGCGTTACTTGAGGCGTTCAACTTTCCATTTAAGAAGTAATCAGGAATTAGGTAAAGCACGATTCGAAATCGTAGACGACAGTTTTCGACCGTGCAGCAAGACGACAACTAAAGAGGAAAACGAACTTGGCAAAGAAATCGATGATAGAGCGCGAACTGAAGCGGACCAAGCTCGTCAAGCGTTATGCCGCAAAGCGTGCCGCGCTGAAGCAAATCATTCGCAACGTGAATTCATCCGATGAAGATCGGCTGGCAGCGCAGGCGAAGCTGAACGCATTACCACGAGATTCCAGTCCTTCGAGGATGCGTGCACGGTGTGCGATTACGGGTCGCCCGCATGGCGTTTACCGTAAATTCGGCCTCGGCCGCAACAAGCTCAGGGAAGCTGCAATGAAAGGCGAAATTCCCGGGCTGACTAAGGCCAGCTGGTAGGCGGAGAAGAATTATGAGTATGACCGATCCTGTTTCCGACATGCTGACACGCATTCGTAACGGCCAGAAGGCGCGGAAAGTAAGTGTTTCCATGCCGTCATCGACCGTGAAGGTCGCCGTCGCCAATGTTCTGAAGGACGAGGGTTACATCACGGACTTCGAGGCCTCGGGCGAAAGCGCAAAGAAGACGCTTAGTGTCGAATTGAAATATTTCGAAGGCGCGCCGGTGATTGAAAAAGTTCAGCGTGTCAGCAAGCCAGGCTTGCGCATTTACCGCGGCAAGGATGATCTGCCGAAGGTACTGGGCGGCCTTGGTATTGCCATCGTGTCGACATCTGCGGGCGTCATGAGCGACCGCCAGGCGCGTGAGCAGGGTATTGGTGGTGAGGTTATCTGCGTCGTTTCCTGACGACGGATAGTCACCGGGAATAGACGAGAGACGATAATGTCCAGAATTGCTAAAGATCCAGTTGAATTGCCACAGGGAGTCGAGTTCAACCAGTCGGGAACGGCTGTCTCCATAAAAGGCGGTAACGGTACGTTGTCAATGGAGATTAACTCGGAAGTCGAACTGGCCCTGGAAGACAATGCGATCACGGTGAAGCCGCGATCGGGTTCACGATTTGCGGGAGCAATTTCCGGTACGACCCGGACATTGCTGGCCAACATGGTAGAGGGCGTAACTAAGGGATTCGAGAAAAAGCTCGAATTAAAAGGCGTTGGGTATCGCGCTATTAGCGAAGGCAAGAAACTCAACCTGACGCTCGGTTTTTCGCACCCGGTCGTGTTCGAGGTGCCCGACGGCATCACCGTCGAGACCCCGAGTCAGACAGAGGTCGTCGTCAAAGGCAACGACAAACAGAGGGTTGGCCAGGTGGCCGCCGAAATTCGTGGCTTTCGTCCGCCCGAGCCCTACAAGGGTAAGGGTGTCCGTTATGCCAATGAGCGTGTAGTGATTAAAGAAGCGAAGAAGACGTAACAGGTTCAACCATGAAACTCGACAAAAAACAAAGCCGTTTGCGCCGCGCGAGAAAGTCCCGCGCAAAAATTGCGGAGCTGGCGGTGCATCGCCTGAGCATTCATCGTACACCACGCCATATTTATGCGCAGATCATTGCGCCTGATGGTGGCACGGTGCTGGCTGCTGCGTCGACGCTTGAGAAAGACGTCCGTAAGGGCATGAAGGGCAGCGGCAATGTAGCCGCAGCTGCCATCGTTGGCGCCAGGATTGCTGAAAAAGCAAAGTCGGCAGGTGTCGATACGGTTGCATTTGACCGTTCGGGTTTTCGTTATCACGGTCGCGTGAAAGCGCTGGCCGATGCAGCCCGCGAGGCAGGATTGAAATTTTGACAGAGGAATAATGGCAGGCGCCTTAAGCCGGCCGGACTAAAATTATGGCAAGAATGGATCAATCACAAAGCAACGACGACCTTATTGAGAAGCTGGTCACCGTCAATCGTGTCGCAAAAGTTGTAAAAGGCGGACGCCAGTTCGGCTTTACGGCATTGACAGTGGTTGGTGACGGTAACGGACACGTTGGCTTCGGTTATGGCAAAGCGCGCGAGGTACCGATCGCCATTCAGAAGGCGATGCAGGCCGCTCGCAAGGACATGATCAAGGTCCACCTGACTAACGAAACGCTGCAATACGCGAAGAAAGGCCGTCATGGTGCGACCTACGTTTACATGCAACCAGCCTCTGAAGGTACCGGCGTTATCGCTGGCGGCGCAATGCGTGCCGTATTCGAGTGTGCTGGTGTCCGCAACGTATTGGCGAAGAGTTATGGCTCGCGCAACCCGATCAACGTCGTACGAGCAACGATTGGTGCGTTGGAGAGCATTCACTCACCACGGCAGATCGCTGCCAAGCGTGGCAAAAAAATTAAGGATATTTTGGCCTGAGCATAGCCAGGATTAAAAAACTATAGAGATTTGAACGATGGCGAAGCCAAAACAGTTGAAAGTGACGCTCACAAAAAGTCGGCATGGCCGGCTCAGAAGCCACAAGGCGTGTGTCGCTGGACTCGGCCTGCGGCGGATTCGTCAATGCGTAACGGTTCTCGATACACCGGAGAACCGCGGCATGATTAACAAGGTCTCATACCTGGTATCGGTAGAGGAAGTCTGAGATGCGTCTCAATGAACTATCGCTCGGCAAGGGCGCGAAGAAAAAAGGCAAGCGGTTCGGACGCGGGCATTCGGCCGGCCAGGGAAAAACCTGTGGCCGTGGCCAGAAGGGCCAGCACTCACGATCGGGTGGCTACCACAAGGTCGGCTTCGAAGGCGGCCAGATGCCGTTGCAGCGACGCCTGCCGAAAGTGGGATTCAATTCGCGCATGGCGCGCTACTCAGCGGAGCTTCGCCTGCATGAGCTTGAATTGCCCGAGGATGACGTCATTGACATCGCTAGCCTGAAAAAGGCGAATTTGGTGCCGGCGCATACAGAGAAAGTGAAGGTCATCATGTCAGGCGAGATTAAGAAAGCGGTCAAGATCAGGGGTCTTGCCGTGACCAAGGGTGCACGGGCAGCCATCGAGGCGGCCGGTGGCAGCATCGAATAAGGAATCGGGGCTAAAGCCCCTCCCACAATGGGAGCGGCTTTAGCCGCGATAGCGTTTACAGGAAGAAAGACAAGGTAATTAACGTGGCAAAACAGCCCACAATGAATCCAGCGGATGCTGCCAAATCAGGCAGCAAATTTGCTGAGCTTAGAACGCGCATCCTGTTCCTGGTAGGGGCCTTGATCGTGTTTCGCGCTGGCACGTTTATTCCCGTGCCCGGCGTAGATCCGGCTGCGCTGGCTTCGTTCTTCGATCAGCAGGCTGGCAACATGCTGGCGCTGTTCAACCTGTTCTCCGGTGGCGCGCTGTCACGGTTCGGTATTTTTGCGCTCGGCATCATGCCGTACATTTCATCTTCAATCATCATGCAGATGGCCAGCATGATCGTGCCGAGCCTGCAGGTATTACGGAAAGAGGGCGAATCGGGTCGCCGCAAGATTACGCAATACACACGCTACGGTACGGTTGGCCTGTCGGCGTTCCAGTCGGTTGCGGCAGCGTCATGGTTGCAGAGCCAACCGGGTGTGGTCGTCAACCCGGGGCCGGCATTCCTTATTACGGCATGTATCACGCTTGTAACCGGCACTATGTTCCTGATGTGGCTTGGTGAGCAGATCACCGAGCGCGGCATCGGTAATGGCATCTCGATGATTATTCTGGCCGGCATCGTCGCCGGTTTGCCGGCAGGCATAGCAGGTACGGCAGAACTGGTTCGCAATGGCGAGATGTCGTCCGCAACTGCAATCTTGTTATTGCTGGGCGCTATCGCTGCGACCACATTCGTGGTTTACATGGAGCGGGCGCAGCGTCGCATTACGGTGAACTACGCGAGAAGGCAGCAAGGCCGAAAGATGTATGCGGCGCAAAGTACGCATCTGCCGTTCAAAATCAATATGTCAGGTGTAATACCGCCGATTTTCGCTTCGAGCATCCTGATGTTCCCGGCGACGATCGCGCAGTTCTTCGGGCAGTCGGCAAACCCCAGTGCGGTGCAGAGCGCCTTGCAGACCATTGGCGCCAACCTCGGGCCAGGGCAGCCGATTTACGTCATCCTGTATGCAGCAATGATCATATTCTTCTGCTTCTTCTATACAGCGCTGGTCTTTAACTCGAAAGATACGGCTGACAATTTGAAGCGTTCGGGCGCTTTCGTTCCGGGAATCCGGCCCGGCGCCCAGACCGCTGAGTACATCGACCGTGTGCTGACACGACTGACATTCTGGGGCGCGCTATATATCGCCGGTGTCTGTCTTTTGCCGGAAATATTCCGGATGTTCTATCCGAGTGTGCCGTTCAATTTCGGCGGCACCTCGTTGTTGATTCTCGTCGTCGTAACGATGGACTTCATGTCGCAGATGCAGGCGCATGCAATGAGCCATCAGTACGAGGGCATGATGCAAAAGGCCAACCTGCGCAACTACGGACGCAGTGGCTCCATACGGTAGAGAATTGGAGAAGGCTCATGAAAGTCAGGGCATCAGTTAGAAAAATGTGCAGAAACTGCAAGATCATTCGGCGCAACGGCGTTGTGCGCGTGATTTGTACTGACAAACGTCATAAGCAGCGTCAAGGCTAAGACAACCAGTAAAGGTGTAAAGTGGCTCGAATAGCAGGCATAAACATTCCGTTGAACAAGCACATCGTGATTGGGCTGACGGCTATCTATGGCATCGGCAACTCACGAGCGCGGCAGATCTGTGCTGCGGCTAGCGTTAATCCGGCAACGCCAGTGAAGGATCTGGCAGAACCCGAAGTCGCTAATTTGCGAACGGCTGTTGCCAATTTCACTGTCGAGGGTGACCTCCGGCGTGAGATCTCGATGAACATCAAACGCCTGATGGATCTCGGCTGTTACCGCGGTATCCGCCACAGACGCGGTCTTCCGTTACGCGGCCAGCGAACACGCACGAACGCGCGTACGCGGAAGGGCCCAAGACGACCGATTAAGAGATAAGGAATTCGGATAAATCCCCCGCTCAATGGGAGTGGAATGCGATTGGAACATTACATTTCATGTCGCAAACTGACACAGAGATTTTTTTAAAGATTAGGCGATGACTATTAGTTTTGTCGCTGTGCTAACTGAAAAGAGAAACTAGGAGCCCAACGTGGCTGAACCGAAAAAGAAGAAGGTTAAAAAGCATGTAGTTGACGCAATTGCGCACATTCATGCTTCCTTCAACAACACGATCATTACGATTACCGATCGCCAGGGAAATGCACTTTCCTGGGCGACTGCCGGCGGCTGTGGTTTTCGTGGTTCACGTAAATCAACCCCGTTCGCCGCACAGATAGCTTCCGAGAAAGCTGGCCGTTCGGCGCTCGAGTTCGGCGTGAAGAATGTAGACGTTCGTGTCCGCGGACCAGGGCCGGGCAGGGAATCTGCTGTGCGTGCGCTGAACGCCCTTGGATTTCGGATTCAAAACATAGAGGACGTAACACCCATCCCTCATAACGGCTGTCGTCCGCCCAAAAAACGCCGTGTATAGAGACTAAATAATGGCAAGATATCTTGGACCAAAATGTAAACTGTCCCGCCGCGAAGGTACGGACCTGTTTTTGAAGAGCGGCATAAGGCCGCTCGAAACGAAGTGCAAACTGGAGGTGCCGCCAGGTGGCGCCGCACAGCGTCGTCCGCGTCTGTCGGATTACGGAATGCAGCTTCGTGAAAAGCAGAAACTCCGCCGCATGTATGGCGTGCTTGAACGGCAATTCCGGAATTACTACAAAAAGGCTGCCCAATTAAAAGGGTCAACAGGTGAAAACCTGTTGCGACTGTTAGAAGGGCGTCTTGATAATGTTGTCTACCGTATGGGCTTTGCGTCAACACGCGCAGAAGCACGTCAGCTCGTTAGCCACAAAGGCATCCAGGTAAATGGCAAGTTAGTCAACATTCCTTCTCTTCAGGTGAGCGCCGGTGATGCGATTGGCGTTCGCGAAAAAGCAAAAAAGCAACTTCGCATTCAAAGTGCTTTGGAAATAGCGGTCCAGGTCGGGTTGCCGGAATGGGTTGACGTGGATGCGAAAAAGATGGCAGGAACCTTGAAGACGTTGCCGGATCGGGAAGAGATCCTTCCGGATATTAATGAAAACCTTGTTGTCGAGCTTTACTCGAAATAGTCAGGAGTTACACCCATGCAGGAATCTGTAAACGAATTTCTGAAACCGCGTGTTGTAAAAGTTGCACCAGTCAATGATCTTCACGCAAAGGTCACGATCGAGCCATTTGAGCGCGGTTATGGCCACACGCTTGGCAATGCGTTGCGCCGCATACTGCTTTCATCAATGCCGGGGGCAGCAATCGTGGAGACCGAGATTGAAGGTGTTCTGCACGAGTACACGAGCATGGTGGGGGTCCAGGAAGATGTCGTCGATATCCTTCTGAACCTGAAGCAGGTTGCGGTACGCATGCACACGCGTGACACCGCGGAACTTAGAATTTCGAAGCGAGGCCCGGGCATCGTGACCGGCGCCGATATTCAGCTCGACCACGACGTCGAGATCATGAATCCGGACATCGTCATCGCCACCCTGACCAAGGATGGTGAGTTGAACATGCTGCTGAAGGTAGAGCGCGGCCGTGGGTATCGCCCGGCAACACAACGTCCGGCCTTTGAAGAGCAGACCGGCCCGATCGGCCGACTGCAACTCGATGCCTCGTTCAGTCCGGTAAATCGGGTTACCTACGACGTTGAAGCTGCGCGCGTAGAGCAGCGCACCGACCTCGACAAGCTGATTATCGATATCGAAACCAACGGCACTATCGACCCGGAAGAGGCAATTCGCAGGGCTGGCAGTATTCTTAAAGACCAGCTGTCTGTATTCGTCGACTTGCAGGGTAAAGAGGAAGGCGCCGGTGCCATGGCCGAGAATCAGATCGATCCGATTCTGTTGCGGCCGGTTGACGAACTCGAGCTTACCGTTCGTTCCGCAAATTGCCTCAAGGCAGAGAACATCATGTATATCGGTGATCTCGTGCAGCGCACAGAGGTAGAACTTCTTAGGACACCAAATCTTGGCAAGAAGTCACTCACTGAAATCAAGGAAGTGCTCGAAGGTCACGGCCTGGGACTCGGTATGCGTCTGGAAAACTGGCCACCGGCCAGCTTGCGCCCGGAACACGAGCTCGTCATTCAATAATCAGGACCAAAGATCATGCGTCACAAGAAATCCGGTCGCAGACTCGGCCGCAACAGCTCACATCGCAAGGCTATGTTCCGCAACATGGCGACGTCGCTGGTGCGTCACGAAACGATCAAGACGACCGTACCCAAAGCCAAGGAATTGCGCAGGGTGATCGAACCGCTAATCACACTCGCAAAAGTAGATGGCGTCGCAAATCGCCGTCTCGCCTTCAATCGCCTGCGCGATAAGGAAGCCGTCGGGAAGCTGTTCAGTGATCTTGGGCCGCGATTCAAGGATCGTCCCGGTGGTTACCTGAGAATTCTGAAGATCGGCCCAAGACCTGGTGATGCAGCCCCTATGGCGATTGTACAGCTGGTTGATGGGCCGGCAGGCGAAGAGGCAGAAGCCGCGCCAGCAGAAAAATAAACAAGCGATCATAAGTATGGAAAGGCGGGCCGGGATGCCCGCCTTTTTTTTACGTGATTACTAAAGATCAATTCTTTTTGACATAAAAATCCCGCACCTCCCTGAATGGGTCTTCCCGCCCATATGCTGATCCAAATAACTCGCTCAAACGCATTAATTTACGCGGCCGGATACATTACAACTCGCTGAATTTACACCGAAAATACACCTATTCGCCGTGATGTGAGAGGCCTCACAGCTTCCCCATCGCAATCAAACTACAGTGGGCGGAGTTTGAACGTCGTGAGGGCAAAGCGATTAGCAAGGACCGCGTTTTTGACGATTGCGTCATTCTGGAGCAGGAAGCATTCGATCCGGAGGCCGTATTCCTGGACGACATCGTCCACGAGGATGTGTTGCCCAGACTCAGTCTCGCTGTCGACGGACTGACCACGTCAGTTGATGGCGCTGGCGGTGGACTGGAAATGCCCTCAGAAGACACGGCCGCTAACCGGGTAATCAAGCCATCGACGACTCTGCCGGCCGCACCCCTGGATCCAGAGCTGCTCGAAGTTTATGGCTGGGAATCCTCTTTGTGGCGGAGATTACGGGGCTATCTCGGCTTCTGACAGTCGATCCAGATTTTCATAAATACAGGCTCCTTCATGGAGCCTTTATTTTTTGAATTTCGCTGCTCGTCGCTCTCGCACGTCCATGTGCGTCGCGACATAAGTACATCCGTGTACAGACAGCCGCTCCCACAAATTCTTTTCTGATCACGATCCATCGACTAGACTCCGCTGATGGACAATAACTTTAAAGACAAGACCGTCATTATCACGGGCGGATCCCAGGGGGTAGGTGCGGCGACCGCTCGCAAATTTGCGGATGCGGGCGCCAACCTCGTGCTCGTCGCTCGCAGCAAGAAAGGGCTTGAAAACCTGGCCGAAGAGCTTCGGCCAAAAACCCGGGTCAAGACTGTCACGATGGATGTATCTGATTTGGATGCCTGCACGAATCTGTTTAAGAAAGCCGAGTTCGAATTTGGCGCCGTTCATATTCTGGTCAACAACGCCGGATGCCATGTACGCGGTCCGGCGGTAAATATTGCGACCGAAGATCTTGCCGATATGATCGACGTGAATCTCAGGGCGCCGATCGTCCTGAGTTCCCTGGCGATACCGTATCTCCGGGAGTCCGGCGGTGGTGCGATTATCAATGTCGGATCACTCGCGGGACGAACGCCGGTTCCCGGCGCCGCCACCTATGCCGCCAGCAAGGCTGGATTGCGTGCCTTTACCATGGCGTTGGCGGAGGAACTCAGGGGCTCGCCTATCAAAGTGGCTGTAGTGTCTCCAGGACCGATCGATACCGGTTTCATCATGTCGAATATCGATATCGTCACCGATTTGACGTTTTCGCAGCCGATTAGCACGGCGGAAGAGGTCGCCGACGAGATCATGAAGCTTTGTATTAACGACAAACGTGAGCGGTCCATGCCGCCGATTAGCGGATTCTTGACAACGATGACCTACCTGTTTCCTGGCATTGGCCGTATGATGCGGCCGATATTTGAAAGTCGGGGCCGGCGCGTGAAGCGCAGGCTTAAAGCGCAGATGCGTGCGGCACAAGAATAGGAGTTTTGGAAATCGAAAAAGGCGCTAAGGGAAATCGTGTATAAGAATGATCATGCGTCGATTTTGCGTCAATGCGCAGATTGGTTCGTACCGATGAATCAGCCTGTTTTTGCGCTTTGGTGGCAGCCAGCTGGCACCATATCCACCATAATCGAATCCAGGCACCGCCTCGACCGCTTGCAGAGGAGATAGCCAGTGGCTGACGAATTGCAAATCATCCCGGGAATCGGGCCCAGCATGGCAAAGGATTTGCGGGATCTGGGTATATTCGAACTTACCGATCTGCAGGGACAGGATCCGGAAATGATGTACAAACGCTTGTGCCTGATGCACGGCATGCACATTGATCGCTGTGTTCTATATGTTTTCCGCTGCGCCGTCTATTTCGCCTCGGAGGAAGAGCACGACCCCGAACTGCTCAAGTGGTGGAACTGGAAGGACGAGGGCGGCAAGGTCCACTAGGCGTAAAAGCCCAGACCCGACCGTTTAGACAGTGATCTAATCGATCGTTGCCCCGGCTAGTGTGGCAACAGCAGACAAAGTGGTCTGCGCCGCGTTAAGCCCCAACCGAAAATCCTTATCAGTAAAGTTAGTCCATACATCCCGTGGCGTGTGCCAGCTTGGATTCCAGCCAGCGCCGGTATGGGCGCCCCGTTCGTTTTCTCGCAAACTAATAGAAGGAACAACGTTCATGAACGGCGTGGAATCGGTATTGGTCATATGGGGGCCAACAGTAGCAGGGTAATCGGTATTATAAGCATCGGCCGCTGCCTTGAAGGCGAATGCCAGGCGCATGGATTCGTCTGCCAGATCAGAGGCCGATTGAAATTCGATGTTGACGTCTGCCTCGGGGCGTTGATCACGACTGACAGTACCATCGGCTCGTGGAGCACCGTGGTCCCATAACATCATGTCGTGCTGAATCATGCCTAGCCATCTTGGCTCAGGATAGTTGCCCGAGCCGGCTGGATTCTCGATGCCTTGTAATTGTTGCCGTTGTTCGACATAGGCTCTGGAACCGTTTAACCCTGTTTCCTCATTATTCCAAAGTGCGAAGCGAATTGAGCGCTCCGTCTGCACATTCGGAGCATTAAAGATACGTGCCAGTTCGATCACCAGTGCGGTTCCCGAACCATCATCATTAACCGCCTCGTTTACTCCGTGACCATCCATATGCGCCCCGATGATATACATCTCATCAGGTCGGGTGCTGCCAATCTTGGTGCAATACACTTCCTGGCGTTCACCGTTAACCGGCTCCTCTGTATTGAGCAAGCGAATGCGCTCATCCGGTTGTGCATTGAGATCACGATTCACACCGGTGGGAGCGCGATAACCGTAAACTGAAGACCCGCCAGGCCCACTGCCATTGCGGCCGACGATGCCGCCAGTAGGTGTTGTCAGAACTGCCGTCAACGGACGAGCCGCTCTGGGAGGTCTGGGTTCAGGATCATAGTTAAAGGTCAGGCGCTCGACGTTGTCACAGCCCGTTGCGATTAATTGCTGCTCAATCCAATCTACGGCATCGCGATTACGGCTCGTGCCCTGGCGCCGATCGCCAAACTGGGTGAGACCCTTAAGGGTCGATTTATAGCTTGCCAAATCCAGGCGACTCACCAGTATCTGAATCGGGTCAGCATCCGCTTGTTGTGCGGAAGAAGTACTTACCGTAGCAACAGCAATCGACAAGAGACTGCAAACCACAGCTATTCGAGATTTGAAAAACATATTGTCACCGAATTAGGGCTGAGACATTTGTGCGTATAAGCATATGCAGACAGGCCGCCTGGGTCTAGAGGTAACAGGGGCGGACTGTCCGCTTTAGGTTATGACCTCAACCGCTCGATGCACCGTCACTGCTCTGAAAACTCCGCTCAGCGGTCAGCGATGCCCCGGCTACTGACGGCTCTGAACTGCTTCGAGTGATTTTTGAACGTTTTCCATTGGGGAGACGCCGCCAATCGTCTCGGCAATTTTGCGATCGGGCGTCACTATGAACGTTACGCGTTCGGCAAAGCCGTGACCGATCTCAACGCCACGGGTGTCCTTGGCGCCCTCGCGACCTTCACGAACATCCAGGTTATATGACCTGGCAATTTCGCCGCTTGTGTCGGAGGCTACCGCAAGCTTGTCCGCGCAATACTCCGGGTCGGCCGAGAAGTCATTGAGCCGCTCGATGCTGTCGAGAGAGACTCCAATCACGCTTGCCCCTGCGGCGGTGAACTTATCCATGTTTACGGCAAACTCGTGTGCCTGAATATTACAGCCTTGTGTGTATGCCGACGGATAAAAATAGACCACCACCGGACCCCTATCGAGCGCCTCACGGAGCGAGTAATCGAAGGACTTGCCCGCCAGTGATGCTTTCGCCTCAAATGTCGGTGCTGTATCGCCTACTTCGAGTGCTGCGCTAGCCGGAAGAGCTATAGCAATTGAACCCAGGAGACCGAATAGAAAGTTTTTCATAGTTTTCTCATTGTAGGTTGATTGGATCTCATGGCCATATGGCCAATCTGCATTCTGGCCACTGCGACGAACACAATCAAGCTCCGGAACTACTGTGACTGTCTCTACCGTGCTACAGCCTTTTTCATGGGCCTGACGGTGACGTCCGCTTAGGCCGCAAACGCATCCCGCGTCAGATTCTCGCAGCCGTCCGCCAGTACCCGCACATTGTCTTCGATGCGAATGCCGCCATACGGTCTTAACCACTCAAGCCGTTCCTGATTGACCATTGCATGACCTGGCGTATCAGCAAGATTCTCCTGCAACATGTCGATTACGTATAAACCGGGTTCGATCGTCAGCACCTGATCGACCTCAAGTTGCCTCGTCAATCGCAGGTACGGATGTCCGCTTGGCGGATCAATCGTTGTTCCGAGGTCATCGCCCTGGCGCCCGCCGACGTCGTGCACCTGGATTCCGAGCAGATGGCCCAGGCCATGTGGATAAAACGCCCTCGTGACACCAGCTTCGATCAAAGCGTCGGCGCTGCCTTTTGCAACACCGATTTCTACCAATAGTTCGGCGATTTTTCGGTGGCAAAGACTATGCAGCTCAGAAAAATCGAGCTGCGCTTTCACTTCAGCCACGAGTTCCTGCTGTAGTTGATCGAATCGCTCGATGAAATCAGCAAATTCACCGGCTTGTTTCGCATAAGTTCGAGTGATGTCGCTGGCATAGCCGTTTATTCTCGCACCGGCATCAATCAGGAACGAACGGAATTCTGCGGGTTTCTTGCGTAACTGGTGCTGATAGTGGAGCACAGCACCGTTTTCGTTCAATGCGATAATGTTGCCGTAAGGCAGTTCGCTATCCGTATGTTTAACCGCCCGGCAGTAATCAAGGTGAATGTCATATTCGGACTTTCCGGCACCGAATGCCTTCTCCGCAGCACGATGTCCCTTTACGGCCCGTCGTGACGCGCCGCGCATGCACTCAAGTTCGTAGGCAGTTTTTACACCGCGCCCGTAGTGAAGAAAGTTGAGTGCAGTCGACGGGTTGACGCGGTCTATGCCAAAGGCGTGCGCTGGATCGTCAATCTCGCCCAGCAAAATGCACTGGCTGCGATCTTCGGGAAGATGCCGGGCAACATCCTCGTTGGTGTGCACCACGTGAACTTCGAACTGATCGGCCCAATAGCCTTCCGGGTTTGCCGGCGGCAAATGCCAGTAGTCTTTCTCCTGGTAATAGACCAGCACTGGTGTTTCACCTGGCGTGTAGACCACATAACAATAAGGTGTCCGCGTGAGCGGTAGCCAGCCGACAAAATGTGGATTGGGTTTGAACGGATAGTCATAGTCATCCAAAAACACGGCCCGCGGCGCGCCTGAAAACACGATCACGTGGCTGGCGCCCGCGCGTTCGAGCGCCTGGTCGTGGCGGGATCTAATGGTCTGGATATGCTCCGGATACAGCGAGCCGAGAACGGCCTCGTCGACGTATGGGGAATTGCTCATGGAGCCATCATAACCGGATTCCGGAAGTGGCGTGAATCCCGAAAGAACGCCTTCCGGCGCTGCATTTGGAGTTTCAATCCAGCCGTAAACTAGGCATCATTTACTGTTTTCCAGAGTGGACCGGAGATATGTATGAATCGCATTGCTTGGGTGATGCTGGGGCTAATGACTAGCCTCACGGCATATGCGCAGGGGTTTGACCGGGTGACCGGCGCTACGCATGCATCGCGCTCCGAGGTCATTGCCACGCAGGGCATGGCTGCGACCAGCCAGCCATTGGCGACCCAGGTGGCACTCGACATTCTGAAAGCCGGCGGTAGCGCGGTGGATGCCGCGATCGCCGCAAATGCCACGCTAGGATTGATGGAGCCGACCGGTTGCGGAATCGGTGGAGACCTGTTCGCGATCGTGTGGGACGCCGAGAACAGCGAACTGACCGGCCTCAATGCCTCCGGGCGCTCCCCGGAATCGCTCACTCTGCAGCACTTCAGGGACTTAGGTATGGAAGGCATTCCGTACCTCGGGCCGCTCACCGTCAGTGTGCCGGGTGCCATAGACGGCTGGTATGAATTGCACGAGCGCTACGGACGACTGCCGATGTCCGATTTGCTGGCGCCGGCGATCCGCTATGCGGAGGAAGGATTCCCCGTCACCCAGTTTATTGCAAACCTGTGGCAGGAGAACGTCGAGTCCCGCAAAGAGTATGCCGGCGTGCAGGAGATCTACATGCCTGGTGGTGCGGCGCCGAAGACCGGCGACGTATTCAAAAATCCGAACCTCGCCAATACCTACAAAAAGATTGCCGCAGGCGGCAGAGATGCCTTTTATAAAGGTGACATCGCCAAATCAATTGACGCCTACATGGCCGAGCACGGCGGTTTCCTGACCTACGAAGATCTTGCCAAACACACATCGGAGTGGGTGACGCCCCTGGCCACCAACTATCGCGGTTACGACGTCTATGAACTCCCGCCCAATGGGCAGGGCGTTGCCGCGTTGCAAATGCTGAATATCCTCGAAGGATACGATCTTCGCAGCATGGGCTTCGGCAGCAAGGAATATTTACACACGCTGATTGAGGCCAAGAAAGTCGCTTATGAAGATCGTGCCAAATTCTATGCCGATCCTGATTTCTACAATGCGCCGATCGACATGCTGCTGTCCAAGGACTACGCAGCCGAACGCCGCCAGTTGATTTCTGACGACAAAGCCGCAACGACCTATCCGCCCGGAGATGCCAAGCTTGAAGCCGGTGACACGATATACCTGACAGTTGCGGACTCCGACGGCAACATGATTTCACTGATCCAGTCCAACTACGGCGACCTCGGCTCTGGCATGACACCTGAAGAACTGGGCTTCCAGTTACAGAATCGCGGCCAGTTGTTCAGTCTCAAAGACGGGCACGCCAACGTCTATGAACCCGGCAAGCGTCCGTTCCACACCATCATCCCCGCGTTCGTCCTGAAAGACGGCAAGCCCTGGCTAAGTTTTGGCGTGATGGGTGGCTCGATGCAGCCCCAGGCACATGCACAGATTCTCATTAACCTGATCGACTTTGACATGAACCTGCAGGAAGCAGGCGATGCGGCGCGTATGCGCCACAGCGGCTCGTCACAGCCGACCGACGAGGTAATGACTGATGGCGGCACCGTCTACCTGGAGAGCGGCATCCCGGAGAGCGTCCGCGAGGAACTCAAAGGCATGGGTCATGATGTCGCGACCCGGCGAACCGTCTATGGCGGCTACCAGGCGATCCTCAGAAATGATGTGCAAGGTGTTTACTACGGCGCATCTGAATCCCGCAAGGACGGACAGGCAGCCGGATATTAATTAATGGCACAGGATATTTATCTCACCGGTATTACAACGACCGGCACACCCCATATCGGCAATTATGTGGGCGCCATTCGCCCCGGTATTGCGGCGAGCAAGGATCCGTCCAAGAAAAACTATTACTTTCTAGCTGACTATCATGCGCTCGCCAAGGCTGAAGACCCTGAACGCGTGCACCAGTCGTCACTGGAGATAGCCGCAGCCTGGCTGGCATTGGGGCTGGACACCGACAATGCTGTCTTCTACCGGCAATCCGATATCGATGAGATACCACACCTGACGTGGATCCTGACCAGTGCCACGGCCAAAGGCCTGATGAACCGTGCACATTCTTACAAAGCCGTCGTACAGGCCAATGAGGAAAGCGGCAACAAGGATCCAGACAAGGGCATCATGATGGCGCTCTACAGCTATCCCATCCTGATGGCAGCCGACATCCTGATGTTCAAGTCGACCAGGATTCCCGTGGGTCGCGACCAGAAACAGCATGTCGAAATGACACGCGATATCGCGCAACGATTCAATCATCGTTACGGCGATATCCTCGTGATTCCCGAAGCCGTCATCAGCGATGATACTGCGGTGCTGGCCGGTCTCGACGGCCGCAAGATGAGTAAGAGCTACAACAACATTATCCCGCTGTTCGCCGACGAGAAAAAACTCCGCAAGCTCATCATGAAGATCAAGACCAACAGCCTGGAACCAGGTGAACCAAAAGATACGGAAGGCTCGACGCTGTATGACATCTACAAAGCGTTCGCGACGGCCGATGAAGTAAAAGACGTAGAAAAACGCTATGCGGATGGCATCGCCTGGGGCGAGATGAAGCAAGTTCTGTTCGAATACCTCAACGAACACTTGAAGCCGGCGCGCCAGGAATATCAGCGACTAATCGACGACCCGGCCATAATAGAGCAGGAACTCCTGAAAGGCGCCGATAAGGCCAGGGAAACCTCCGTCCCGTACCTCGCAGAAATCCGCTACGCGATCGGCATCCGGAAACTCGGCTGACGCGATGAGCAAGGTCAACCTGGCCGACAAGTTCAGAAAGTTTGAAGATCTCTGGTCGCCCAAGCTCGTTGGCGAGTTAAACGAGAATTACATCAAGCTTGCTAAAGGGAAGGGCGAGCTGGATTGGCACTCGCACGATAATGAGGACGAATTTTTTCTCGTTGTCAGCGGTCATCTCGACATCCACTTGCGGGACGAAGTGATTTCACTTGATCCCGGTGAGTTTTACGTCGTAGCAAAAGGCGTGGAGCACCGGCCGATCGCAATTGAAGGCACAGAAATTGTCCTGATCGAACCGAAGGAGACGCTGCATACTGGCACAAAGAAAATCGACCAGACTGTTGCGATCGAAGATCAGGAATGGATCTGAACCCGGAATTCTATTGACCTGGGAGCCGGGCGTAATTGTCCCCTGTCTTGCAATTAGGGCAACGTAAGCGCCAAACTTTGGCGCCAGTGAGCTAAACTGTTAGGCGACATG
>Ga0255039_10000230_pt1 | contig 18343 bp, 10 predicted proteins | sample BC1_12_1_MG_FD_181713 | JGI IMG/M metagenome (GOLD analysis project Ga0255039, IMG submission 181713) | Seawater microbial communities from Strait of Georgia, British Columbia, Canada - BC1_12_1 | ecosystem: Environmental > Aquatic > Marine > Strait | place: Canada: British Columbia | collected... | reverse complement strand
AACGCACGCACTTAACTTTATCTTGTAATTGCATTAACGTGTAGGTGCACGATTATTGTTAGCCTATCTTAAATATTAAAGTAAACTTTAATCAAAAAATCATGATTACCTATGGGACGGTTGTGTTACATTATAATTAATCTATTATCGTTAATCATTAGTGAATTACCTGAAAAGAAGTCCGCAGAGTCGTTTTAAGATTTTATGTTAGCGTGTTTAGCGACTTTTTCATACGCATCCAATGTTTGTTGCGCCGTTTTTTCCCAGGTAAATGATTTGGCGCGCTGAATCCCTTTGTCGATGAGTTCGTTTTTGGTTTTGACATCTGTTAAAATAGTATAAAATGCAGTAGCTATATCTTCTACGTCGTAAGGGTCTATTAATAACGCAGCGCCACCGGTAACTTCGGGTATGCAAGAATTATTTGAGGTAACCACTGGGGTACCGCATGCCATCGATTCGATAATAGGAATACCGAATCCTTCCCATAATGAAGGAAAAGCAAACAACTCAGCGCCATTGTAGAGTAACGGCATGTCTGAATTATCAACATGACCAATTTCAATAATATGGTCTTTGATACCAAGCTGATCAATCTTTTGCTCAATGACCTCTGGTTCCCACGTTCTTCGGCCAGCCAATACTAGTTTTATATCTGTATTCATTTTGTCACGGCAGGTGGCAAAAGCTTCAATAAGACGTACAATGTTTTTACGCGCTTCAAGTTTGCCTGCAAAAAGGATATACGGTGTAGTGATACCAAAGTTTTGTTCTAATGCGTCGCGAACTTTTTCCTCATTTATGGGTTTGAATTGTTTATCAACACCATGGTATACCACTGCTAGTCGTTCAGGGGGAAGATTAAATTTTTTGGCAGTTAGTTCGCGTATGTTTTCTGAAACACAAATAATAAGTTTAGATTTTTTAATGCCCTTGGTGATAAGTTTATTTAAACGGTATCTTATCTTAGGTGGATAAAACTCGGGGTGTTGAAAATTACTAAAACAGTGATTCGTGAAAATAAAAGGAATTGGTGAGATCGGCGGCGGTGTAAATGTTGCGTGGTAAATGTCAATTTTATTTATGAGTAAGCTAATTGGCAAACTAAATAAGACGCTGATGACCCTTAGTTTTGGCCAGAGTATGTGGTAATGAATATTTGTTTTTTCAATTTTGACAGCATCTTTTGCATGTTTTCCTAAACAAAAAATATGATATTCATTTTTGTTATCCCGTTTTAATAATTCACGAATAAGATTAAGTTCATATGTTTCTGGGCCGCCAGCTTGCCTGCCTGCCATAACTACAAATATACCGATACGCATGTTTATACTAAATCCAAATATGTTTGTTGTAACATTAATGTTGCTGTTTCAATGGAGTACTCGTTTTCAATAAATAACTTTGCTTGTGTCCCAATATTTTTTCTAAATTGTTCATCAAAAATAAGATGTGTTACTTCCTTGATGAACTTTTCCATGTCATTTTCAGGTACAAGAATACCCGTTTTATTTGGCTTAAGCACTTCAGGCAATCCGCCGACGTCTGTCGCTATAATTGGTAATCCTGCGGCCATGCCTGATAATATTGAAATAGGTACCCCCTCAAAATGTGAAGGGTGAACCTGAATGTCTACAAGTGGTAGTAATAGATGTAGTTCGCTTACAAAATTTTTAAAAGTAACAGCGTGGTCAAGATTAAGTGCTGTACATAGCGCGCGTAATTCTTGCTCAAGGGGGCCAATGCCTAGTATCCACAACTTGCATTTTGGGTTATGTGCCAATATTTTTTTAAAAGCATGTAATAAAAAGTCTTGTGCTTTTTCGGGGTACAATCTGGCAACATTTACTAAAACAATATCGTCATCGGCGATATTGGCTTCTCTTCGTTTTTGCAAACGTTCTTCTGAGGTGTAATTAATATTGTTGCTTTTGAACCCTGAAATAATAAGTTTAATATCGTTGTTGCTAAAACGGTTTATGGTTTCTTTTAATGTTTGTTCGCTATGGGCGCTGATACCATCGTATCCTTTTACTGCGATAATGTTAAGATGTTGTAGCATCAAACGTTTCCACCCGAAATTAGCCCAAACATAAAAGGTTGTTAATGTTTTGATTGTATGAATTTTTGCGCAAACAGCGCCGACAATATCTGCATAGGTGTTATGTGTATGTAGAATATCTGCATTCACTGCTTTAAGCATTTTTTTTAATTTAAAGGCAGCGCTAAAAATAGGTTTTCTCCGCGACCAGGGGATTGTTTTTACGGGCAATCCAGCACGGGTAGCTGCTTCAATGAATGGTTGTTCTGTTTGACCAGGGTTGGCAAAGCAAATTAAATAAGGCTCAAATTGATTAGTGTCAATTGTTGTTAGCCAATTAATTATGGTGGTTTCTATGCCGCCATAAGCCATTGTGTGTATAAAGTGTACGACAACAAATTTTTTTGATCTCTTGATTGCAGTGTCATTATTTGAATGAATAATGGTTGGGTTCGTGGACATTTGTTCAGTAGGCCTTGGCTGATTTACTTGTTTTATGTTGTGAGGATTGTGCCAAGAAGATTAGTCTTTAGGCCTTGCAATGTTTTTTTGATGTCTTTGAGTTGCGTTTGTGTCGTCACATTTTCTTTAGCGACATTAACAACAAGATCGCAATTGCCAGCTAAAATTAATGTTTCTGGGTGCGATAATATCGGGGGCGCGTCAAAAATTATGCGTTGATATTTTTGAGAGAGTTTATCCATAAGTACATTGAAAGGTTCTGATGTGAAAAGATTAATCGGACTGAGTTTGTTGTTTCCAGCAGGCATCAGTGATAAGTTGGAAAATCCCGTATCATGAATGGCTTGTTCAATATCCAAATTCGATTCAAGTAGCTCGGCGAGCCCTAGTTTGCGATCTATGTTAAATTTTTCATGTTGTATCGGCGAATGAAAATTTGCGTCAATTAATAAAACATTATGATGCGCTATCATTGATAGACCAAGTGCAATTTGATTTGACACTTTACTAGTGCCGTTTTTGTTGTTGGCACCAGTGAATAGAATGCGTTGGGTATTGTTGGGTAAGGAAGCATTGATTTGTGTAGTGAGTCTGGCAGCGTCTTCGGTGAAAAAATCTTTGGTGAGTTGTTTGTTGCCAAGGATGTCTCCCATTTGCTCAAGATTGATCAATTTTAAATCTATCATAAGCATGCCGAGTTTTACGTGGTCTTTGCCGTTACTTTTAAGACTCTTTTGTATGGTCAGGGCTTCTCCAAGTTGGTCTTGGGTTACAAAGCCTTGGCTTAACGCCTTTTCACCGAAACGATCTATATTTTGTTTTGTCATCGTATTTACCGAGATAATAGTTGTTATTGTCGTGCTTGCATTGTATGTCATTAGACATTTTGGACTTTATAGGATACGATATATACAAGTCACATGCTGCGAAATTATTTTACACAATTAAAATAAGTGATGCAATGGCTATTATGTATCTGCATTGTATGTGAAGATTACAGCGGCGGCGGTAAATATCTTTGCTGTGATAAGATGGTTTTACGCTGTTTTTCTAAGGAATCATATAGAGCGGTAGGGGATTCATGGGAAAAGAACAATTTTTGTCGCTAATTTAAATATATAAAACAATACTAATAGCGACGCGGTACCCGTTTCCTTTGATGCACTAATTTACGGCCGATGTCAAAAAATATTGAATGCCAAGATGCGATTGCAATCACTTATGCTTGCGTAAAACATTACCGGACGTCGTGGTGTTTTTATGGAAGCAAAATGGGGCGGTAATGGTTGTAGAATAAAGGTCGTTTGTGCGACTGAACGACAAGCAAACCATAAAGATACAAAAGTTAGAATGATGTAATAGTTTGTCGTTACGGTACTTATAAGTAGTTTTGGATTGTGTTACCCCGTGCGTAAGGTAGTCGTCTGTTGTAGGGCTGGATTATGAACGGTTAATATGCATTTATGCCTACCTAAATGGTGTAATACCAATATTTAAGGCGTTGTTCCTTTTTTGGGGTGCACCGAAACGGCCAATAATAGTAACGTCTATTGGGTGATTTGGGCATTATTTTATTAATATGGCATGTTGTTTTGTCGATGAGTTTAATGGGAAGCGATTGGATGAAATGTATCGAATTTTTTATTGGTTATTCATTTAAAGCACGGTAAAATCATCTATCTTAACTGTTAATAATTGTTTTATTATAGTACAGAGTTACAGTGTCTTATACGAGGATTTATAACGTGTATAGTTATTCCGTGTTAAAAAAGTACGATGATTTAATTTTGGCGAGAAGAAAAACAGTAGTTTCTTTTCGCGCTAGATGTCTCGCTGGTGTGTTGTTGCTATTATTTTGTGCAGGGTGTGGTCCAGATAAAGAAACCATAGCGCGCAATCAATTACTGCGTGATCACGCCACAACGGCACATGAAGTGAAAAATACAACAGACTATATGTTGCAAAAGGGTGACGATATTACCATTAAGTTTTTCTTAAATGATGAGCTTAATGTTTCAATGCCAATTCGTCCTGATGGGAAAATTTCTTTACAATTGGTAGACGATATTGCAGCAGCAGGTTTGACTTGTAAATTACTTTGTCAGGAAATCTCAAAGGCGTATGATTCAATTTTGAAACATGCACAAGTTACTGTAGTGGTAAACACTTTTGCAGATCAAAATGTATACATTGGTGGCGAAGTACTAAACCCGGGTTTGGTTAAATTTAAAGAAAATATATCGGTATTACAGGCGATACTTATTGCTGGCGGTTTTCAAAAAACGGCTGAAATAAAAAACATAGTGATCATTCGAAATCAAGGCACCGAAAAACCGTTGTTTATGATGGTAGATATAGAGCAATCTCTTAAACACTTTAATGATGATAATAATATTATGTTGTGTGCCAAGGATATTGTCTATGTGCCGCAGTCAAAAATTGCCGAAGCAAATCAGTTTGTAAGTCAATATATCGACAAACTATTGCCTTTCGCACGTAGTTTGAATTTAAATTATACATATGGCGATCAAAGTTTTACAGCAAACTAGCTGTACTTTGCAAAAATTTATTAGGATTTATATTTATGGTAGAACGTAGTGATAATGCGTCGGTTGAATTGTGGTTTGAAATATGGGCAGTCATTCGCAGGCGGTATATTGGCATTCTATTGATTATGGCTATTACTGTGCTTGGTACATACACAGCATTGTCGTTGATTACAGATGTTTATGAAATCAATGCCAAATTGGTTGTAACGTTGGGGCGTGAAAATACTGAAGTGCCAATTGCCGTAGAAAAAGGTGCGGTATTTAGTTCTGGGGTTCAAAAAGAGGAAATCAATTCATATATCCAGTTGTTGTCATCTAGGAATTTGCTGAAGTCTGTCGTCGACAAAGTTGGTATTGAACGGTTTTTTATAGTGCCAGAAAAGCCAGCGTCATTGTTTGGTCAGATTAAATATTATTTTAAGTACACTTGGCGTTCGATTAAAAAGGGCGTCAAAAGCATCTTGGTAAAACTAGATTTAAAAAAAGAAATATCTGATTATGAAAAAGTTGTTGTTTTAATCGAACGAAATCTATCTGTTTTTAGAGAAAAAGACTCTAATGTCATTACTGTTTCTATGCGCCTTGCTGACTATAACTTAGCGACTGAAACCGTTGAGGCGTTAATAGAAATTTATCTAAGGCGACATGTCGAAGTAAGACGCGCTGTTGGTATGCAAGACGTATTTTCTGATCAGGTTGAAAAAAACCAAATGCAACTTTCTTTGTTACAAAAGAAGAAGATGGATATTAGAAAAAAATGGAATTTAAATGCAGTTGAGCAGCAACGGCCATTATTGTTGGGGCGACTTCATCAACTTGAAACTAAATTAAATTTAAATCAAAGTGAAAAAAGCAAGCTGGCTATTCAATTTAAAGATGCAGTTGCGCGCCTAAATGACTTGCCCGAAAAAACGATGCTTTCAGAGGTGGTAGACCCTAGCCCTTCATATCTGCTTATGAAAAAGCGCTTGGCCGAGTTAAAACTTCAGCGCGTGACAGTAGCAAACAAGTATGATGTTTCTTCGCAGCCGGTAAAAGCGATTGATGATGAGATTAATTCATTGCTTCGTCTCGTTTTTCAAGAAGGTGAAACGCAAGTAGGTGCTGTCACTTACGAAGCGCATCCCGTTGGAAAAATGTTGCAACGAGATATTGAGGGGTATGTAACTGAGTTGTCTGGTATCGAGGGCGTTGGCATTACATATCAAAAACAAATTTTACAAATTAAAAATGAATTAAGCAGATTAAACGAAGGTGAAGATCAGCTACGCATGGTTGATTTGGAAATCCTTATTGTTGAAGAGCGTTATATGGCAAATACCGCAAAGCGAGAAGAAACAATGGTAATTGCGGAAATGGACGCGCAGCGTGTTGCAAATGTAGCAGTGTTAAGCGCACCCATTGCTTCAGCTGAACCTGTGTATCCACGCAAGATGTTAATTATGATTGTGATAGGGTGTATTGGTGGCATGTTATTAGGGGTAGGTTACGCGCTTATTTATGGTTATTTCGATGATACCGTTTATAGTGATAAAGAAATTTCGTCTATCGAAGGTATGTCATGTATAGGCCGTTTTAAAACCTAAAATCGCCCTATACTCGCCCGAGTGGAAGGTCTTAAAATAAGTGTGAATACCACAGTAGCTATTGTAGCGTTTAGCATGATTTTTATACTACATTTTCCTTGATAAAACACCAATATTAAGTCTAATGCTTGATTTTAGTGCAAAATCGTGTATAATTACGATTTGATTATTATTAGTATTTTGTCTGTTTGTATTTTAACAAGATCGTTATGTGGTTTATGTTTTTAAGCTTGCATTTATCTGTGGTGCATAATGGGTAGTGCTATGTAACACGCATGAGGAGTTGAGATGAGTTTACCAAAAGATAAACAAGATGTAACAAAGCGTCAGTATGCCGTTGGCGGTGATACCATTGAAAAGCGGGAGCCAACGCTAAGGCCAGCGAGGAAAGATGGTTCTGCTTTAAGCAAACCACTGGGGGGGCATCAATACGAAAGCAAAGAAGGCAGTGTTGAAATATTGCCTTATAAAAAACCGTCGTTCCTGACGCGTGTGGTTGATTGTGTTATTGCAGTGATAGCGTTGATGGTTTTTATGCCAATTATGATATTCATTGGCTGTGTGGTAAAAGTAAATTCAAAAGGCCCAGTATTATTCAAACAACAACGCATCGGTGCTGGCGGAAAGTTATTTACTTTCGTAAAATTTCGAACATTTTATCACGATGCGCGGGAACGATTTCCTGATTGGTATGCATATAAATATAATGAACAAGAATTAGAAACATTTAGGTTCAAAGTCGAAGTTGATCCGCGTATTATTCCTAAATTGGGGTGGTTGCGTAATACAACGTTGGATGAATTGCCAAATTTTTGGAACGTACTAAAAGGTGACATGACCTTAGTTGGGCCTCGACCTGAAATCCCTGAAATGCGGGTTTATTATCAAGATGAAATGTTGGAAAAGTTTTCTGTTGCGCCTGGCGTAACAGGTTTGGCGCAGATTTCTGGTCGTGGGCGGTTGACGTTTAGGGATACAGTAAATATTGATTTGGAATATGTCAAAAATCGTTCTTTTTTTTATGATATAAGTATCATTTTTAAAACGATTATAAAAATCATCTTAAGAGATGGTGCATTTTAATTTAAGAGAAAAATACCAATTATGTCGATTGCAAATAAATTTTTAAAAAAAATACCTCAGTACACTAGGAATAATAGGCATTTACGTGCTTTTGTTCAGCATGGTACGCCAAAAAAAGTGTTAAACTTTTTCCGGGCAGAAATTGACCGTAAAATGAAGCGTGTTAAAGTGAAGGGACATCCTTATATACTCATTTTAGACCCCAATAATTTTTGCAATTTGAGGTGCCCGCTTTGCCCTACTGGTGTAGGTGAGCTAGGGCGCAAACAGTCAATGATGGGGTTGGATAAATTTAAAAAATATTTTAAGCCCTTTGCCCCATATATATTTGAAGTTTATATGCACAGTTGGGGCGAGTCTTTGTTAAACAAAGAAACGTACAGCATGATTAAGTATGCGCAAAGTAAAAATGTTGGTACAACATTAAGCTCAAACTTTAATAAAATCACCGATAAAGACATTGAAAACATTCTCGAGAGTGGCCTTGAATATTTAATTATATCTCTCGATGGCACTGATCAGGAAAGCTATGAAAAATATCGCGTTGGTGGTAACTATGAGCGCGTAACTACAAATGTGAAAAAATTAATAGATAGACGCAACGAACTTAAAATGAGTACCCCTGTTGTGGAATGGCAATATATTGTCATGAAACATAATGAACATCAGGTAGATGAAGCCGAGATTATTTCTAAAGAACTGGGAGTTGATTTGCTTCGTTTTATTCCTGTAGGGATGCCTATGGATTTTAAAAATCGTAAAAAATTAGCAGAGCAATGGTTTCCAATTCAAGCTGAGGCGCGTTCAGAAATTGATGAAACAACAGGTCAAACGTTTGGGCTGGAAGCTAAGCCAGGTCCTTGTTTTTATCTTTATCGCACCATGGTTGTTAATCCCGATAGCGGCGTGTCGCCATGTTGTGAAGTATATAAAGGTAAACATGACTTTGTGAAGCTTGATGATTTAGATGAGATTAATGTTATGGATATATATAACAGTGATAAATATCAGTCAGCGAGATCGCTGTTTGTAAATACAGATCGAATCAAAGAGGCGCCTGGTTGTTGTGCGGGATGTGATCGCTTTGAAAGACCTGAGTGGCGAAAAGGCCGATTACCTCAATATAAAGGGGCGAAACAAGTCTCCCGGGTCGCTAAAACGCCTTGCGGTCACTAAGATTAAATGCGTAGTGTATTAAAATGATTGATTTAAAAGCGTAAACGATTTTGTTAGTAATTAATAAAAATGGTTGGATTGAAAATGTATATGAATTTTGACAGATATGATAATATCATTAACCCAGATTTAAAAAAATATTATCAAGGTCGCAAGGTACTCATTACCGGTGCGGATGGGTTCGTTGGCATTAATTGCATTCATATGTTGCGGGCATTAGGGGCAAAAATCACTGTCGTGTCTAGACGGACGGCGTCCAGATGTGTAGACTTAGTAGATCATATTATTTACGGCGATCTCTGTGATAAAAAGATCGCCGAAGAAGCCGTAGCGGGTCAATCACTTGTTTTTGATTTTGTTGGCAGTACAGGCGCTGTACAAAGTAATCGTGAGCTTAGCGATAATATTGAGCAAGAATGTAAACCACATTTAAATTTATTTCAAGCTTGCGCCGAAAGTAATGCTGACCCTGTGGTGTTGTTTTTAAGTAGTCGTTTGGTGTATGGTACCCCGAAATATTTACCTGTTGACGAGACACATGCGACGTTCCCGGGGTCTGTTTACGCAACCCATAAACTCACTGTTGAAAATTATTTAAAAGTATTGGCGCATACAAAGGCGCTTAAATATACTGTTTTTCGTGTTTCAAATCCATATGGACCAGGTATTGATACTGAATATAAAAGTTATGGTTTGATTAATCAATTTCTTGATATGGCAACCAAGAATGAGCAAATATCACTTTTTGGTGATGGCGCGCAATTACGTGATTATATATATGTAGACGATCTCATTGTTGCAAGTTTAAAAAGTGCGATGAATCGTCGCTGTCACCAGAAAACGTTTAATATTGGTAATAGAACCCCAATAAGCATCGCCGATGCAGTTGATAAAATTATTATTGCGACTGGTTCCCAAAAAAAACAAAAATATGTGCCATGGCCTCCTGAATATAAAATTGTTGAAACAGGTGATTATTATAGTGACTTGTCTAAAATTGATGAATACATCGATTTGCCCGAGATGACCAGTTTTGAAGAAGGCATTAAGCGCACACTTCATTTTCAATATGGCAAATTTATTAAAGATGACGACACCTTGCCATCTGTGCATCAAGAGAAACGAAATGGTCATTCTAAAAGTCCCTTTAAAGGCAATGTTAACGCACTTACAGATAAAATTATGAAAGCCGTTGGCGCAAATGATTCAAATGGTATGCTTGGTACATCATTACAAGGAAAGCGGATCATTGTTACAGGGGCAAATGGTTTTATTGGAGAGCACTTGGTACGGCGTTTAATTCGCCAGGGCGCTCATGTTGGTGCACTCTCGCTTAATGACAGTAAATTAAAAGACGTTAAAGACGATCGTTTTCAATTTTTGAGATGTGATCTTAGAGATGCGAAGGCATCTACTAACGCTATCACAACATTTTGCCCTGAGATATTATTCCATCTTGCAGCAAATCCTGATGGTGCTGAAAGTATGGCGCAGGCACACTTGGCAATTGAAGGCAATATTGTGATGTCACTCAATGCTTTAGAGGCGTTTAATAAATGTGACGGAAAGCTTTTTGTATATGGAGATTCTACGAAGGTGTATGGTGATTGCCCTCGGCCGTATAGTTCTGCTTCAAAAATAAGACCTTTAAGTTCGTACGCAATATCAAAATCTAGTGGTTGGCATTTTTGTAAATTATTTTCCAAACTTTATGGCATGAAAGTGATTGCCATGCGCCCGACCCTTATATATGGCCCTAGACAGGCTTTTAATCTTGTTTCATTTGTGATCGGCTGTATTACCAATGGCAAGTCGCAAGTAAATTTGATGGGTGGAACCCAAACACGTGATCCGTTATATATCGATGATGCTATTGATGCTATGGTTGCAACTGCAGAGAGATATGATGATATTCCAAATGGTCAGGTGATTAATATTGGCGGTAATCATGAAATCATGATCAAAGACTTGGCGGAGTTATTGGTACAAATATCTGGTGCTGAGATACCAGTGATTTGTAATAATGATAACGCACGCCCTACAGATATGTGGCGAAGTTCATGTGATAATCGTGAAGCGACAAATATCATAAATTGGGAAGCAAAAACGAGCATTGAAGTCGGATTTCGTAAAACGCTTGATTCATTTATCTCTGTAAGTAAAAAAGGTTTATAGCGCATTCTTTCTATTTATTTCCTTGACGGTTAATTTTATTAAATATATCTTAATAAATGTGTATTCCTATATTAGCAGCATTGAATGATAAAGCTGAAATCAAGGGATTTAGATAATTAGTGAATGATAAATAGTGTAGGTATTATCGAATGGCAAATAGGCGTATTAAGTTTTTTAGTACTTTGTTAATTTCAGCCCTAAGTTGCATTTTAAATTCCGCAACACTCTTTGCTGGTTCAGGTAATACATCTTTTGGATTTACCCCCTTTTATTTTGATCTTACAACATCCGCTATCGAACAAACACATCATATTGTCGAAAAATATGGTAATCTCTATGCATTACATTTTGATAATGGTATACCTTGGCATGAAGCGTTACACGACAAACCGTTCCCAGATAAATTGCAACGTGAATGGGAAGGGCTTAGACGCCGTAAACCTGCTTTTCATAAGGTGTATTTGGGGTTAGCGCCAGTTGCAAAAGACCGAAAAACAGTTTCGCCTTCCTGTGAAGGGTCTCTGTCGCCTTGGGAAAAGAAGCCTGTATATTTTGATAATGGTAAAGTAAAAAAAGCATATTTAAATTATGTAAAAAAAGCAGTTAATTATTTTGAACCAGATTACTTAAATCTTGGTATAGAAGCTGGTGAAGTCGCGCATCGTGATAAAAAAGCGTGGAAACAATTTTCAACGTTGTATCGATATGTTCGAACTGCGCTTAAGAAGTCACATCCCGATTTACAAGTGGGCATCTCATTTGGACTGCACACATTAATGACCGACAAAAAAGTGGCAAAAAGCGCAGATGCTTTATTAAAGGATTGCGATTTTATTGGCGTGAGTTTTTATCCTTATATGTCACAATTTCATGAAAAATTTGGTGCTAAGCCTTTGGTTGCGCCACCGGGGCAGTGGACTGATGCTTTAGATTGGCTCGCTTCGTTTACAAATAAACCGATTGCAGTTTGTGAAACGGGTTATAATGTTGAGAATGTAAGTTTGCCTAAGTATGATATCAAGATGAAGGGGAATTCGCTTTTGCAAAAGCAATACGTTCGCGATCTTGTGAAAATTGCTAGACGAGACGCCTATTTATTTGTCGTATGGTTTTTGCCGATAGATTATGACGCATTATATGAAAAATTACCGGTTGGTGATGGCACCAATCGCATATGGCGTAATATTGGTCTTTTTGATAAAAATTTAAAACCGAGACCGGCACTAAAATATTGGCAAAGCGCGTTGACGCCATTGCAGTCAACTGAACGTGCGATAATTGATATAAGCGAAAAAACGCGTGATGCAAATAAGGTGATACCCCAAGGGGAAAAACAGGCGAGCGTGAAAAAAGAGGGTGTCATAATTGGCTTTACCGATCGATCAGATCTCTTTACAGGTCCCGCTTATGATAAATGGACCATTGACAACAAAGGGCCGCTGTCGACGATTAAGTCATCTATGAAATGGTCATTTGATTATAAAAAAGGACGATGGCAATGGTGTACAAAGGATATTCAAAGCGGGCAATTAGATAAAGATTTGACAAAAATAAAGTTTTGGGTACGTAGTGATCGCGCAGGCACCGTACTTGTAGAAATTACAGAAAATGGGGGCGAGGCTTTCTTTGCTGTTTTGAATCCAACGACGGAATGGGCACTTAAAGAAATATCATTTGATGCTCTTTTGCAACAAGATGAAAAAAAGAAAAATGGTAAATTAGAAATTGAAAAAGGGATCAAGATATTAATAGCAGATGAAGCTGGCGCATCTAAAAAGCGTAAAGGGCATCGTGATATTTGGTTTGCCAAGTGGCAGTTTGAATAATAAGTATTAAGGCATGTGCCATTGGCAGGCATGCATATTTAATTAGGTAGCATATTGATTACAATAAAAAAAATATCACCTTTGCAATTAATGATCGGATTGATTGGTGTTTTTCTGATGAGTTGCCTTATGGCAATTGGCGCAGTAAAGAGCTCACCATATGTTGTCATTGGTGGTTTACTTGCAATATTTTTAATGGTGGTATTAATTCAATACCCATCTCTAGGGTTGCTTATTACGGCATTTGTGGTTCCCTTAGAGCGTTTTGGGCGATTTGGGGATGATGCGAGTAATTACACAATTTCATTAATGCGTGTTATTGGCATAGTGGCACTTGCTGCGGTGTTGATTCATTGTTTGGTCCGTAAGGAAAAATTCGTATTTGGTTTACCACTCTGTTTATACGGTGGTTTTGTATTTTTGGCATTAGCATCATTAACGCATACTTCAGATTTTTCTGGTACCGTTAGGGCATGTGGAGCGATACTTGCTAATATTATGTTTTTTTTCATGGTGATTAATTTAACGCATAAAGTTAAATTGGCATATTGTGCCGTGTTGATTTGGATGTTTGTTTCTGTCGGTATAGGTATTTATTCTATTTACGATTGGCATTTTGGCGCCGTTACGCCTGTAGCGAGTAGTGACTATGACAGAGGAGAAGGGCAACAAACCACTGATATGCGCTTTAGTACCGTTTGGCAAGATGCCGCGGAATTCGATAGTTTTATTGTTGCCAGATCAATGGGGTCGACTTCGCACGCAGGGGTGTATGGCATTAATTTAATAATGACCATTCCGTTTTTTCTTTTCTTTATGAAGCGTTCACACTACCTCTTATTTAAGGGTGTGTTGCTCTTTGGTTTATTGATCATTGGGTATAATGTATTTTTAACAAACACGCGAACGGTATTGGCGTTGGCTGTTTTCGTGATTATTTTATGTTTGATACGGCAATTGATCGTAATGTCACTGCCTAAAGTCGTGATTGGTGTTTTGCTTGCAGCTTCTATAGTATTTATTTTGCCAGGGGCAATCTTTGAACGGGCATTGAACCCGGCGAATTATTCATTACAAAATTCTGCAACCATGCAAATACGACTTGCTTACTGGCGTGCAGGTTTAGAGATCATTCAAGATAATTGGTTGATAGGTGTCGGCGTAGGCAATGATGAAGTGGTGCCTAAGTATGCCAAGCAAATGACCACTGAAACAACAACGGTACATAATATCTTTATTCAAATTGCGATGGAGGTTGGCATTTTTGGGTGGTTAATATTCTTTGGGTTTGTATCTAGTTTGCTTTGGTACGGCCGTAAGGCGTCGACCATTTATAAACACCATAATCTCTTAGATGAATATTGGTTTATGGTTGCCGCTCAAATTGCCATGATCTCTGTGTTGGTTTATGGTTTGGTTGTCGACGTTTTTCATTTTCCCTTAAAGGGGTGGTGGATGATCGCAGCATTGGTTTATGCGATATATCACTTAGCTTTAAATACAACTTCGGCCTCTGAAAGCGAAACAGTAGATAGTTTACTGAAAGTTTAACCGCAAGGGTTACTTTAGATGTTCGCATTAAGCTGTTTCTACGCGATCTAAATGGTCACATGCTCACGGCTAGTTTAAGATGTAAATCCCTCAAAAAGCAGATGCAACTCTTATTCATAACAGACGTTAAATATGTCATAATTGGGCCACTTTATTGCCCAAAATCTCCTGTTTTTTCCATAATTATTATCAGATTTCGGCGCAAAAGTGGTAAAATAAGTAGAGAGAAAATGCATTTAAATCCATACTACCTTAATCAGTTTGTAAGCTAAAAAGTTCAGGCGCATTGCTTTATGAAAGCAAGTATAGTGGTTTTATTTTTGCATGATGGTATTACTTAAAAACATATTTTAAACGTTTGAGGAAACTTTATTTTGATTCGAAAACACTTTAACTTCTCTGTGGTACTCTTTTGGTTTATATCCTGTTTTGGTATTCAAGCTGAAGTAACTTTATCTTCACTGCTCGAAAAAAATTGGGAACCTATGGGCCCCAATCAAGCATCGATATTTTCGTATGATCGTGCGTATGATAACGACAACAAGCTTATCGTTGGCACATATTTCGGCGGGTTGTATCAAACGTCAGATCGTGGACATTCGTGGACACCAGTCTTGTCACCATTTTCGAACATTACCGTATTTGCATCGGTTTACGATCCCCAAAATAGTGATGTCATTTATGTAGGCACTTTCGCAGAAGGTATTTATAAGAGTATTGATAACGGTGTCACGTGGTCGCAGAAAAATAATGGTTTGAATAATGATTCTGTTAATGCAATTGCGATTGACCCATTTAATTCAAACTTGGTTATTGCATCAACATCGTTGGGGTTATATCGCAGCGAAAATGGCGGCGATAGTTGGCTTATCTGTAGTGATACAACATCTGTATCACCTCGAAGTTTACTATTTGATATTACCACCCCTGGTAAAATTTATATGGGCGCGTTGGCGCAAGGGTTGTTCGTTACTTTAGATGGTGGGTTGAGTTGGGCGCCAGTGCTTTATGGGGTAGGTCAAACCGACGTACATGCTTTAACATCGACACCTAGTGGTGATACGGTATTTGCCGCTACGTCATATGGTCTTTTTCAAAAGGTTGAATCAAATATATCTTGGGAAAGTATTACCTATGATTTGCCATTGGGTGCAATAAATCATGCCGCAGTTGATCCGAAAAATGGCCGTTTATTTGCAGCGACTAGTGTTGGCGTATTTACATTAGATCGCCAAAATATTGCAACAAACTGGGTGCTGTGGTCTAAAACGGGCACTCGTTTTATCATGATAGATCCTGCGGAAGATTTTGTTGCGATCGCATCAACTTATTCAGAATTTCTTGCTTCAGATAATGATGGTGCTACATTTGTTCGACTTGATACCGGTATTCAAAATTTATTTGTTGGGGCGTTATCTGGTTCTGTTCATAATGAACAAGCGGTTATGTATAGTGGGTCTGATCTTGGTGTGCATCATAGTGCGACATTTTTTGGTGGTGATAATGAAACTTTGGTTTCGGATTCCCTGTTCGATCAAGGTGTATTTAGCTTTGCTTCGCATCCGCAGGAGCAACATGTTTTATTTGCAGGTACAGAAAAGGCTGGCGTGTGGCGCTCTAGTGATTGGGGTGTTACATGGGCACAAAAATCAAATGGCATCGTCCCTTCAGAAATACTTAGTTTATCTCAGAGTGCCGTTAGCCCTTATACAATGTATGCCGGTACCAATACCGGTGTATATATTAGTAGGGATGATGGTCTTTATTGGGAAATCGCCACAAACTTTGCTATTTCTACCCAAATTTTATCTGTCTATGCAGACGCTACTTTACCAGGCGTCGCTTATTTTGCGACCCTTGATGGAGGCATTTTTAAGACGATCGACGATGGTGTTTCATTTCAAAGTGCAAGTATTGGGTTGCCAGGTGAAGTGATTAAACAGATTGTGTCATCACCTTTTGGTAATGTGTATGCATTGACATATTCAGGTGGGTTATATGTTTCTCACAATGAAGGTGGCGAATGGTTTCCAACGGCAACTGATGTTACCGAAACTATTTTAACGGTAACGACAGATACCGAGGTGCCTTGGATCGCCTATTTAGGCACATCGGGCGGCGGTGTCTATCAGACTACAAATAACGCTATCTCATGGGCACCAATCAACACAGGACTAAATGATCCATATGTATTTACGTTGCAGGTGGATCCTACAGATCGAAAGGTGCTATTTGCAGGTTGCAGTTCGCATCTTTATCGGTGGGAAAGCGATAGCGCCGTTTGGACTGAAGTAAGCGCCATCGATTCTGGTAGCTACATCAATAGCATGGTGATTGATCCAGATAATGCGCAATTAATAACACTTTCTGTACCACAGAAAGGTATTTATCAATCTCTTGATGGCGGCACAAATTTAATATTAGTAGAAAGTAGTACCCCCTTTATTGCCACTGTCCCAATGTGCCCAAGCTTTGCCACATATCAAAAATTCTTTGTTGGCAGTAAATTGCAAGGGTTGTTTTCATCCTCAGACCTTGGGTTAAGTTTTCAAAATGCATCAAATGGAATGACTTTGTTTGTGCGTGGTTTGGCAATTGATCGACATAATGAAGATCATCTTATTTCTGGTTCATTGGCTGGCGGTATGTTTAATACGCTTGATGGTGGTGAAAATTGGTCTAGCATTGGCCTCACTGACAGAATTATTTTTCATACATTAATGGATGTAGAAGACCAAAACACATATTATGCTGCGACGACGTTGGGGGTGGCTAAAACAGAAGATCAAGGGGCAAGTTGGATCAAGGCAGGGCAGCAAAGCGCTTACGTATTTTCTATGCAGGTCCACCCTGTAAATCGTGACATACTTTTTATAGGTAGTCTTTATGGTAATGTTTATCGTAGTGACGATGGTGGGCAAGCATGGGTTCCTGCAAAAAATGGGTTACCTGAAACCAATATTATTGCTTTGGCTTTTGATCAAAAGAATGATCGCCTTTACGCGGCCGCCCAGAACAGCGGTATTTATTATTCCGTAGATTTGGGTGCGCATTGGTTACCATGCGCGCATGAGGTGGTTGGCGGTTTTCAAATAACGGCGTTAACGGTAGATAATGCAAATGGATATCTTTACGCTGCAGCTACTGATGCTGGATTTTATAGAAGTAAAGATCTCGGTGTAAGTTTTGAAGCGATCAATAATGGATTCGTCGGAGACGTCGCTTCTATCATTACCATTGATCCTTTTGACGGATCACTTTGGGGGAGTGCGCTGAATCAAGCGGGCAACTTTAAAACAATTTTTCGTTCTGTTGATAATGGTGATTCGTGGGCCTTAAAAAATACAGGGGTGTTAACGGAATCGGTAATCGAAGTTTTCCCCAGCCCTTTTGATGGTGCTGTTGTTTATGCAACGACAGCTGACGGGTTATACCAAAGTTTAAACGATGGTTTGAATTGGTCGAAAATAGGCACAGGCTTGGATGATCATAACGTTGTGAAATTGTTGTTTGATCCGAATGATTCGGAATCATTATTCTTAGGTACAGGGCAAGGTTTATTGCATTCATCAGATGGTGGCACAGTATGGAATCCACTTGCGCTTCCTAATACGCCAAGGCCGGTATTGCATTTGGGGTGGGGCGCAACACCGGCGCAACTTTATATAGGGACCAGTGATAACGGTCTATATTTTTCTGAAAATAAGGGCATTACGTTTACAGGTGGTGTCGAACAAGTAATGACCAATGCGATTGTAACTTATATCGTTCAAGATCCTACAAATAGTCAAATATTATATAGTGCAGCCAGTGGTGTAGGTTTACTTAAAAGTGTAGATGGCGGTAGTCAATGGGCAGTCGCAGGCAATGACACGATTGATAATTTGTTTATTT